>Ga0066654_10000572_pt1 | contig 10139 bp, 8 predicted proteins | sample GraSoiAngelo_103_FD_66715 | JGI IMG/M metagenome (GOLD analysis project Ga0066654, IMG submission 66715) | Grasslands soil microbial communities from the Angelo Coastal Reserve, California, USA - 14_0903_05_20cm | ecosystem: Environmental > Terrestrial > Soil > Grasslands | place: USA... | reverse complement strand
TCCAGCGGGCCGCTGGGGCCCTTCAGGGCGGCGGCACCGGCGAGCTGGACAGCCTCGAAGAGGCCCGAATCGACGTTGGTCTTCAACCGCCAATAGGTCTGCACCGCCTCGGCGTTGCCGAGGATCGCGGCGCAGCGCCAGCCGGTCATGTTGAAGCCCTTGGATAGCGAGAAGACCTCAACCCCGACCTCCTTGGCGCCGGGCGTGGCGAGGAAGCTGGGCGCGACGTAGCCGTCGTAGGTCGTCTCCGAGTAGGCGTTGTCGTGGACGACGAGGATCTCGTGCTCGTGGGCGAAGGAGACGACCATCTCGAAGAAGCCCTCGGGGACGACTGCGCCGGTCGGGTTGTTGGGAAAGTTGATGAACATCAGCCGCGCCTGCGCCGCCACCTCGGCGGGAATCGCGCTGAGGTCGGGAGCGAAGCCGAGCTCGGGCACGAGCGGCAGCAGCTCGGCCTGGGCGCCGGCGAGGATCGGGCCACCGGTGTAGACCGGGTAGCCGGGGTCGGAGGCAAGCGCCACGTCACCGGGATCGAGGAAGGCGAAGCAGAGGTTGTAGATGCACTCCTTGGCGCCGATCGCCGGGATCACCTCGCTTTCGGGGTCGATCTCGACTCCGAAGCGACGGTCGTAGAAATCGGCGAAGGCCCCCCGGAACTCGTCGCGGCCGCGGTTGCTCGGGTACTGCTGGTTGCCGGGCTCGGCCACCGCCTCCTGCATCGCCGAGACGATGTGCGGATAGGTCGGTTCGTCGGGATCGCCGATGCCGAGGCTGATCACGTCGATGCCGGCGGCGCGCTTGTCGGCGATCGTCCGCTCCAGCTCCTGAAACTTGTAGGGAGGCATCGCCTCCAGCCGCTTGGACGGGTCCGAGATCGTCATCGGCGCGGAAATCTAGCCGTCCAGCTCAGCGAGTGCGCTGAGCAGCTCGGCCGAGAGCTCGCCGGCGCAGATCTGCTCGGCCCAGCCGCTGAGGGTGACGTCGAGATCATCGGAGATCTCAACCAGGAGCTCGCCGCCGTCGAGCTCGACCGTGATCGGGCTCGGGGCGCCGCCCAGGAAGGCGGTCACGGCGGCGCCGCTGGCCCCGGTCCCCGAGGAAAGCGTCTCCCCCACGCCGCGCTCGAAGATCCGCGCCCGCACCCGGCTGCCCTCGATGCTCAGGAAGGAGACGTTGGTGCGGTTAGGGAAGAGCGAGTGCGCTTCGATCCCAGGTCCAATCGCGCCGAGCTCGAGCTCCTCCAGCTCATCGCCGACCACGATCGCGCACTGCGGGTTGCCGATCGAGACGTGCTGGAAGGCCCACTCGCGACCGTTGCTGCTCAGCGCGCCGCGCCCGTTCACTCCGCCATCCGGGAAGTCCTTCGAGGTGACGCTCGCCCGTCCCATCGCCACCGAGCAGGTGCGCTCGGAGGTGATCGTCGGCGTCACCGGGCCGGCCGCCGTGAGAATCGAGAATGTGTCCTCCTCGGTCCAACCGTGCCGGCGCAGGTAGAGGATCGCCTCGCGCGCCCCGTTTCCGGACAGCTCCGCCTCGGAGCCATCCGGGTTGAAAATCCGCAGTTGGGCGACGTAAGCGGGGTCTTTGCTGCGCGAGAGCAACAGCACGCCGTCGGCGCCGATGCCGAAGTGCGGATCGCAGAGCCGCCGCACCCGCCCCGGCGTCAGCTCCCAGGGAAGCTGGTCCGCCTCGGCGATCAGGTAGTCGTTGCCCAGCGCCTGCCACTTCTCGAATCGCACGCTGGCAGCCTATTCGGGCAGCGCGTCGGCGATCTCGGCGGCCACCGCCGCGTCCGGGCGCTCGTCCCGGTCGATCCATTTGAGGTTGGGGACCTTGCGCATCCAGGTCAGCTGGCGACGGGCGTAGTTGCGCGAGCGCTGCTGCATCCGCTCCAGGTCGCCGCTGAGCATCTCGTCGAAGCCAAGCGCCACCCGGGCGGTACGGGAGGGTCCCAGCGCCTCCGCTCGTTCGACCTCCGCGCGGGCACCCCCGGCGAAGATCGCCTCGGTCCGCGCGTCGATCCGCTCGTACAGCCTCTGCCGCTCCATACTGACCCCGAAGATCGCCGTCGGGTGCCGCGTCTCGGGCGACCAGAGCTCCGAATCCTCGGATTCGGGCGGCGCCTTGACCAGCGAGAGCTCTCCCAGCGCCGCCCGCAGGTAAAGCCCGGTTCCTCCCACCACGATCGGCCGTTTGCCGGTCTCCAACGCCGCATCGATCTCCGCGTGAGCCAGCGGCATGTAGTCACCCACGTTGAACCGCTCGGTCACCGGCACGAACCCAACCAGCCTGTGCTCCAGGCGGGCCTGCTGCTCGGTCGAGGCGACACCGGTAAGCACGGACAAGCCTTCATAGACCTGGAGCGCATCGCAGGAGATCGCCACCGGGTTCTCACTGCGAGCCCGCAGCAGCTCAGCCAGCTCGATCGCCACCCCCGTCTTTCCCACGCCGGTGGGACCGAAGATCGCGATCACGCGCACCGTCAGAGCGCGCGACTGAGCAGCCTCTCGGTCCCGGTCAGGGTCTGAGAGGTTGCGGCCGTGATCTCAACCTCGACCAGCTCGCCTGGCGTGGCGGTGCCCTCGAAGTTGACCGCCTTGTTGTGCCTGCTACGTCCGCGCAGGCGCGTCTCGTCGGTGCGGCTGGTGCCTTCGACCATCACCTCGACGTTCCGGCCGACAAACCGCTGAGCCCGTTCGGCCGCTCGGCGCTGCACCAGCTCGACCAGGCGCTCCATCCGCGCGACCTTGACCGGGTGCGGGATCTGCTCGCCGAACTCGGCCGCCTCGGTTTCGCGCCGCGGCGAGAAGATGAAGGTGAAGGCGCTGTCATAGCCGACCTCGTCGACGACTTCCAGCGTCTCTTCGAAGTCGGCCTCGCTCTCGCCCGGGAAGCCGACGATGATGTCAGTCGTGATCGCGCAATCTGGGACGTGCTCACGGATCAGCGAGACGCGGTCCATGTAACGCTGGCGATCGTAGGTGCGACGCATGCGCTTGAGGATCGCACTCGAGCCCGACTGCAGCGGCAGGTGGATGTGCTCGCAGACCGAGGCCAGATCGGCATGGGCTCGGACCACGTCCTCCTTCATGTCCTTGGGGTGGGGGCTGGTGTAGCGGATGCGCTCGATCCCGTCGATCCCGTCGACCAGGCCGAGCAGCTCGGCGAAGCCGATTCGGCTCTGCTTCGGCAAGTCGCGGCCGTAGCTGTTGACGTTCTGACCGAGCAGCGTCACCTCGCGCACCCCGTCAGCTGCCAGCGTCCTCGCCTCGGCCACCAGCTCGGCCGGGTCACGGCTGACCTCGCGCCCCCTGGTCGAGGGAACGATGCAGTAGGCGCAGTTGCAGTTGCAGCCCTGGGAGACCTGCAGCCAGCCCTGGAACTCGCGCACGCGACGGGTCGGCAGGTGACCGGAGAAGTCCTCGAACTCGAAGTATCCTTGGGCGCTGAGCGAGTCCGAGTTGAGGAACTCGGCCAGCTTGTGGATCTGCCCGGGCCCAAAGGCGACGTCGACAAAGGGAAAGCGCTGGAAGACCTCGTCCTTGACCGACTGCGCCCAGCAGCCCCCAACTCCCACGACCCGATCCGGATATTCGTTCTTGAGCCGCTTCGCCTCGCCGAGGCGGGCGATGAAGCGGTTGTCAGCCGACTCGCGAATCGAGCAGGTGTTGAAGAGGATCAGGTCGGCGTCGTCGGGGACCTCCGCCTCCTCATAGCCGAGTGAGTCGAGCATCCCCCGCATCCGCTCGGAATCGTGCACGTTCATCTGGCAGCCGAACGTGGTGACGTGGTACCGCTTACCGCTCCTCATGCGCCGAGGTTAGCGCCCGCGCGGCCCAACTCGCTACTTGACTACGAGTGTTCCTTCCATCCCTGCCTCCGCGTGTCCGGGGATCGTGCAGAGATAGGTGTAAGTACCGGGAGCGAGATCGGCGCTGACCGAGGTTTTACCTTTTGCAAGCGTTTCGGAGATGGCGATTTCTTTGCCGCTCTGCTCGATCGCGACGTTGTGTTCGAGCGCCGAGGGATTATCGAAGTCGATCGTGACTTTGCCTGGCTTGCTGGTCAGGCTCGTCTTGTCGAAAGCGAGGTTGGTTTCCGAGGCGGCGAGCTGCAGCGTTCCCCCCGGTCCCTTGGCAGATGCTTCGGGCTTTGCCGCTGGCGCTTCCTTGCTTTCCTTTTCGACCGGCGAGGACTCCTCTTTTTCGGCCTCTTCGTCCGCCTTCGAGAGCTCGGCCGCTTTGGCCTTGTCCTCGTCCTTGGCGTGCAGCACGGCAAAGGTCGTAGTCCCGCCAATCAGGGCCGCAAAGACAAGAATGACAAGCGGCCCGGCTTTGCCGGGGAAGCTCTTGACCCGCAGGCCAATGAAGCTGACGACCACCGCGCAGACCGCCAGCGCGATCCCGCAGATGAAGAACAGGGTTTCGTTGCTCATAGAACGGCCGGAATCCTATCCGTAAGAGCGTCTGCTCGGCGCATGCCGGCGTCCTCAGTCGCTCGCGTGCAGGGGCACGCCACGCTCCCTGCGTCCTTGGCCTGCTTGACCAGCCACTCTTACGCAGCTTCTGCGACCGGAGGGAGGTCTTCTGCCACGGTCTCGGCCGGGGCGACCTCATCGCCGATCCCGAGTGCCGTGCGGACCTTGGTCTCGATCTCGCTGGCGATCTCGGGGTTCTCGACGAGGAACTGCTTGGCGTTGTTACGGCCCTGGCCGAGGCGCGTCTCGCCGTAGGAGAAGAAGGCCCCCGACTTGCGGACGATGTCGTGCTCGATGCCGAAGTCCAGCAGCTCGCCTTCGCGCGAGATCCCCTGGCCGTACTCGATCTCGAACTCGGCCTGGCGGAAGGGCGCGGCGCACTTGTTCTTGACGACTTTGACCCGGACCCGGTTACCGACCGCCTCGGTGCCGTCCTTGAGGGTCTCGATGCGACGGATGTCGAGTCGCTGCGAGGCGTAGAACTTCAACGCCCGGCCACCCGGCTGGGTCTCCGGCGAGCCAAACTGAACGCCAACCTTTTCGCGGATCTGGTTGGTGAAGACGCAGACCGTGTTGGTCCGGTTGAGGTTACCGGCGAGCTTGCGCATCGCCTGCGACATCAGCCGTGCCTGCAGGCCTACCGTCGTGTCGCCAATCTGGCCGTCCAGCTCGGCCTTCGGCGTCAGCGCCGCGACCGAGTCGATCGCGACCACGTCGACGGCGGCGGAGGCAATCAGGCGGTCGGCGATCTGCAGTGCCTGCTCCCCGTAGTCGGGCTGGGAGACGAGCAACTCGTCGGTGTCAACCCCGATCGCCCGGGCGTAAATCGGGTCCATCGCGTGCTCGGTGTCGATGAAGACGCAGACGCCGCCCTTGGCCTGGGCCTCGGCGATGATGTGGTAGATCAGCGTCGTCTTTCCCGAGGACTCGGGGCCGAAGATCTCGACGATCCTGCCCCGCGGCACGCCGCCGATACCGAGCGCGAGGTCGAGCGCCACGGCGCCGGTCGGAATCGCTTCCACCGGCAGCCTGCTGTCGGCGCCGAGTCGCATCAGGGAACCCGCCCCGAAGTCGCGCTCGATCTGGGTTACCGCGGCCTCCAGGGCCGCGTCCTTTGCCTTGGCTTCCTTCGCCGAGACATCGTTCAAAGGCGTCTTCTTGTCTGCCATCTCTTCTTTCACCTCACTGCCGCCCGTCTCGGGACAGCTCAACTTGCGCCAGCGGGGTGTATCGCGAACCCTGCGGCTGGAGTACAGAACGGTAGAGCGTCACCCGGACGCAAAGAGCAGGTTCTAAGAGCCTTTTCGGCAGGGCTCCGGGAGGCCGCTCGACCGCCGCCGGGCGCCTCGATCCCCGCCCCGCAGACTTGACCCTGGAGACCGTGACATGGGGCCAAAACGGGCGCTTCTCCGGCTTGTAGAGCCGTTCCGCGACCAACTTGCGTTCGAGCTCGCGCTGCAACGGCGTCACCTCCGGCGCGATTGCCGGCAAGGCAAAGAGTCGCGCCCGGCGCAACGAGGGCCTGGCGACCGGATCTTCCAGCCGCAACGCCGGCGCCTTCGCCCCAAGCCCGCCCACGATCTCCCCCAGCCGTTGGATCTTCCGCTCCGGCAGGTAGCCGAGAAAGGCAAGCGTGACATGCAGCGACTCGGGCGCCACCACCCGCAGCGCCGGGTCGCGCAGCTCGCCCTTGCCCCAGGCGACGATCCCGTTGCGCAGGTCGTCAGGCAGGTCCAAGGCCACAAACAGGCGCGCTCGCGGGCTCTTCAATCTCTCCTCGCTCACCCGAACCACGCTACGGACCACCGACGCACGGGACAACACCCGCCCGTGACGTTTTTGCCTCGCTTCCCCTACGGCGCTGCCTCTTCGCCTCTGAGCAGGAGGCGAAGCAGGTGCATGCCAACCAGGGCGGAGCGTTCGCGGATGTCGGCGCGGCCACCCGGGATCACCGGGTCACGGGCGAGGAAGGTGCCGTCGGCGAGCCGGGCGTGGAAACAGACGTAGCCGACCGGCTTCTCCTCCGTGCCCCCGTCGGGCCCGGCGATGCCGGTGATCGAGACGGCGACGTTGGCGCCGAAGCGCTCCAGGGCTCCGCGCGCCATTTGCTCGGCGACCTCGAGCGAAACCGCTCCCTTGGACTTGATCAGCTCCGGATCGACCCCGAGCAGCTCCGCCTTGGCCTCATTCGAGTAGGAGACGACGCTGCCCGCCATGTAGGCCGAGGCGCCGGGAAGGTTGGTGATGCGTGCCGCGAGCAGGCCGCCGCTGCAGGACTCGGCAAGCCCGAGGCGGTGTCCCTGCAAGAGCCCCGCAACCTGGGAATCAATCGTCTCACCGTTGAGGCTGAAGAGGTGATGGGGGTGCCGAGCCTGCAGGCCGGCGCGCACCGCCTCAGCGGTATCGGTGGCACGGTCGCGATAGCGCACGTCAATCTCGATCTCGCCGCGGCGCAGGCAGGTCGTGATCTCGACCTCGGGCAGCGGCACGCCGTCATCTTCAATCTCGCGCAGGCTCTTGGCAATCTCGGACTCGGGAATGCCGAACATGCGCAGCGTGTAGGCCCGCAAAGGCGTTGCGCGCTCGAGCACCGCCGCGACCGGAGCCGTCTGCGCCGCGGTCGGCCACATCGGCTGCAGCTCTCGCGGCGGGCCCGGCAGGACGACCACCACGCTGTCGCCCGCGGGCACGACCAGGCCCGGCGCGGTGCCGACCGGGTCGAGCGCGATCGAACCCTCGGGCACGATCGCCTGCTTGCGGTTGGCCTCGCGCAGCGCCTCGGCATCGAACCGCATGACACCGGCACGACGGGCGAAGCCGCGCAGGACCTCGGCGATCTTCTCCTCCATCTCCTCGTCGAGGACCATCTCGCGGCTGGCGAACTTGCCAACGATCTCGGCGGTGAGATCGTCGGCGGTCGGGCCGAGCCCGCCGGAGGTAACGATCAGGTCCATCCCCTCGGCGGCCATGAAGCGCAGCGCCGCCTCGAGGTCATCGGGCCGATCGGCGACGACGAGAATGTGGGCAACCTCCACTCCACGCTCGGCCAGCTGTTCGGAGAGCCAGGGACCGTTGCGGTCAGCGATTCGCCCGGTCAGGACCTCTGTCCCAGTGACGACTATGCCTGCCCGAACCTCGCTCATGCGCAGCTGGGCCGTTCGGCTTCGTCGAGCTTGGTCAGCTTTCCCGCTGAGTCGATCGCGTAGCCGACCGGGCTGGACGTCGCCGGTATTTCCGCTTCCCTGCCGTCGATGAGCATCTTGACCTCTCCGTTGCCGAAGGAGACCGTGAAGCTACCGGAGCGGAAGGGCCCTTCTTTTGCGCCTGCTTCGAGGATCAGGCCGTCGACCAGCGGCTTACCCTTGGCGTTCTGCAGGCATGCCCAGACTTCGGCGCTGGCCACCAGCTCAATCGTCACGCCGGGTTTGGCGGATGCCGGCGGAGCTTTGGCTTTCGGCTTGGGCTTGCGGGCAAGCTCACGATGGTGACCGGGGCCGTTTTCGCCCCCTCCACCGCCGGGGATGGCGACGATCGCAATCACGGCCACCGCGATTACCCCGATCACGGTCAGAACGACGAGCGCGTATCCCCCAGGGCCGCCGCGTGACGCAGCGCCATCCCCCGGCTGGGCCTGAGGCGCGTCGTCGCCGCGGTGCCAGGGTTCGACGCTCTCCCGGTAGTCGCCAACCAGGCGGTCGCCGTCAAGACCCAGAAACGAGGCGTAGGTGCGGATGAATCCACGGGTATAGACCCCACCGGGCAGGACATCCCATTCTTCGTCCTCAATCGCGCGCAGGTAACGAAAGCGAATCCTCGTCGCCGCCTCGACCTCGGAAAGCTCGACTTTGCGACGATTCCGCGCCTCGCGCAGGATCGTGCCGACACCGCTGTCCATCAGGACATTGTTCTACCGGGGCCTAATCGGGGGCGACAGGCGAGGGCTCGGGCTCGGCGGGCTGGGCATTGCCGCCGCCGGTGAGCCGCGCGAGGTCGGCCTGGGTGACCAGGACCTGGCGCGGTTTGGAACCTTCGTAACCGGAGATCACGCCGCGGCGCTCGAGCATGTCGATCAGGCGGCCGGCGCGGGTGTAGCCGACCCGCAGGCGCCGCTGGATCATCGAGACCGACGCCGTTTCGGTCTCGACCACGACGCGGATCGCCTCATCGAGCAAGTCGTCGCTGTCGGGGTCGAAGTCGCCCTCGGTTTCGACGCCCTTCTCCTCGTGGACCTCGAGCAGCTCGGCCTCGAACTCGGGTTCGCCCTGCTTGGCCCAGTGGCTGCAGATGCGGGCGGTCTCCTCCTCGGTGACGAAGGCGCCCTGGATCCGCTGCAGCTTCGAGGTGCCGGCGCCGCGGAAGAGCATGTCGCCCTGGCCCAGCAGCGCCTCGGCGCCGCCCTGGTCGAGGATCACGCGCGAGTCGGTCTGTGAGGAGACCGCGAAGGCGATCCGGGCCGGGATGTTGACCTTGATCGTGCCGGTGATGATGTCGGTCGAGGGCCGCTGCGTCGCCAGGACCAGATGGATCCCGGTGGCGCGCGACTTCTGGGCGAGGCGGATGATCGAGTCCTCGACCTCGGCCGGGGAGACCATCATCAGGTCCGCGAGCTCGTCGATCACGCAGAGGATGTGCGGTAGCGGCGGTTCGCCGGCCTTGGCGCGGGCGCGGTTGAGCTCGGCCAGGTTGCGGCAGCGGGCCTGACCCATGATCCCGTAGCGGCTCTCCATCTCGCCGATCAGGTTGGCCAGCACGTTGGCTGCGAGGCGCGGTGAGGTGACGACCGGGGTGAGCAGGTGCGGGACGTTCTCGTAGTGGTTGAGCTCGACCTGCTTGGGGTCGACGAGAACGAGGCGGACGTCGTTGGGCGAGGCCTGCATCAGGATCGAGGAGAGGATCGCGTTGACGCAGCCCGACTTGCCCGAGCCGGTGGTACCGGCGACCAGCACGTGCGGCATCTTCGCCAGGTCGGTCCAGACCGGGTTGCCGTCGATGCCCTTACCGAGCCAGGCGACCAGCGGCGAGGTCTTCTCGGGGCGGGCGGAATAGATGTCGCCGAGGCGGACGATGCGGCGGCGAGCGTTCGGGACCTCGACGCCTACAGCCTGCTTGCCGGGGATCGGGGCGAGGATGCGGATGTCGGTCGAGGCCAGCGCGTAGGCGAGGTCGTTGGAGAGCTCAGTCACCTTCTTCACCTTGGTGCCAGGCGCCAGGCGCAGTTCGTAGCGCGATACGTGGGGACCGCTGACGATGCCGACGATCTTCGCCTCGACCTTGAAGTGCGCGAGGGTCTCGACCAGCTTGCGGCCGACGATCTCGTGATCGCGCGGGTCGACCCCTTTGTCGCCTCGACCGCGTTCCAGCGCTTTCGCCGGCGGTGGCTTGTAGTCGATGCCCTCGGAGATCGTGACACCGCGCTTATTGCCTTGAGGGGTCAGCGCGACCTGCTCGGGCTCGGGGATCGGATCGACGGCGGCGGCGTCTTCCTCGGCCTCGATCGCCGCCAGCTCGGCATCGAAGCTCTCGGTGACGGCCTCCTCGACCTCCTCCAGCACCGGCTCGGGCTCCTCGACAAGGGCAACGGTCGGCTCAACGTCGTCCTCCTCGGGATAGGCGCTCATCCCGTCCGTGGGGCCAGCCTGCGTCTCGAAGGCGAAGGTCTTTT
>Ga0066654_10000569_pt1 | contig 10188 bp, 9 predicted proteins | sample GraSoiAngelo_103_FD_66715 | JGI IMG/M metagenome (GOLD analysis project Ga0066654, IMG submission 66715) | Grasslands soil microbial communities from the Angelo Coastal Reserve, California, USA - 14_0903_05_20cm | ecosystem: Environmental > Terrestrial > Soil > Grasslands | place: USA... | reverse complement strand
TCTTGGACTCGAGCTCGCCCATCACGTCGGGGTCGCGCAGGGTGGTGACGTCGCCCAGCGTCCGGCCCTCGGCGATGTCGCGGAGCAGGCGGCGCATGATCTTGCCAGAGCGGGTCTTCGGCAAGTCATCGGCCCAGATGATCCGCTTCGGCCGGGCGAACTTGCCGATCCGCTCGGCCACCGTGGCGCGGATGTCCTCGAGCAGCTCCTCGCTCTCCTCGGCGTTGCCCTGCAGGGTGACGAAGGCGCAGATCGCCTGGCCGGTGTCCTCGTCTGACTGGCCGATTACCGCCGCCTCGGCGACTTTCTCGTGGGCGACGATCGCCGACTCGACCTCGGCGGTGGAGAGCCGGTGGCCAGAGACGTTGACCACGTCGTCGATCCGCCCGATCACCCAGAAGTAGCCGTCCTTGTCCTTACGGGCGGCATCGCCAACCAGGTAGGTCTCCTTGCCGAAGCGCGAGAAGTAGGTCTCGATGAAGCGGTCTTCCTCCTTATAGAGGGTGCGCAGCATCGAGGGCCAGGGCCGCTTGAGGACGAGGAGGCCCTGGCCGTCGTCGACCGGCTCCCCCTCGTTCTCGTCGACGACCTCGGCCTCGACCCCGGGGAAGGGCGTCGTCGCCGAGCCCGGCTTGGTCGCGGTGATCCCCGGCAGCGGCGAGATCATGATTGCGCCGGTCTCGGTTTGCCACCAGGTGTCGACGATCGGGCAGCGGCCGCCGCCGATCACCTGTTGGTACCAGAGCCACGCCTTTGGGTTGATCGGCTCGCCGACCGAGCCCAGCAGGCGCAATGAGGAGAGATCCGATTCTTCCGGGATCTCGGCACCCCACTTGATGAAGGTCCGGATCGCGGTCGGCGCCATGTAAAGGATCGAGATGCCGTAGCGCTCAACCAGCTCCCACCAGATGCCCTTGCTCGGGTAGTCGGGCGCCCCCTCCCACATCACGCTGGTGGCGCCGTTGAGCAACGGCCCGTAGACGATGTAGGAGTGGCCGGTGACCCAGCCGACGTCGGCCGCGCACCAGTAGACGTCCTCCTCGGGCTTGAGGTCGAAGACGTAGCGGTGGGTGGCGGCGACGCCGGTCAGGTAGCCGCCGGTGGTGTGCAGGATCCCCTTCGGCTTTGCGGTCGAGCCGGAGGTGTAGAGGATGTAGAGCGGCTGCTCGGCATCGAACGGCTCGGCCGGGCACTCGGGGTCGGCGGCATCCATCAGCTCGTCGTAGAAGCGATCGCGCCCCTCGCGCATGGGACAATCGATCCCGGTGTGGCGGACGACGACGATCGTCTCCAGGCTCTGCAGATCGTCCATCTGCTCGTCGACCTGCTGCTTGATCGGCGCCGTTTTGCCCTTGCGGCGGGCGCCGTCGGCGGTGATCAGGGCCTTCGCCTCGGAGAACTCCATCCGCTCACGCACCGCCTCGGCCGAGAAGCCACCGAAGACGACATTGTGGGGGGCGCCGATGCGAGCGCAGGCAAGCATCGCGACGACGACCTCGGGGATCATCGGCAGGTAGATCCCGACGATGTCCCCGGCCTCGACGCCGACCCCCTTGAGCGCGCTGGCGAAGCGCTGGACGTCGGCGAGCAGCTCGGCATAGGTGATGTCGCGCTCCTCGCCCTCCTCTCCACGCCAATGGAAAGCGACGCGCGCACCCCGCCCTGCCTCGACGTGGCGGTCGAGGCAGTTGGCCGACGCGTTCAGCTTGCCGTCGGCGAACCATTTGTAGAAAGGCGGGTTCGAATCGTCCAGGCTTTCGGTCGGCTCCTGCGTCCAGTCGAGCAACTGCTTGGACTGCTCCAGCCACCAGCCCTCGGGATCGGCCACCGCCTGCTCGTAGACCGCCGGATCGTCCAACAGGGCGCGCGAGCGGAACTGCTCAGGAGGGTCGAAGCTCTCGACCTCGAGCAGTTCGCTCAGGCGCCCTTCCAGGCTCGACGAGCCCTCGCGCGTTGCCATCTTGTACTCCTCTCCTCCTCAGCGAGCCAGCGACCGGACCGGCATGACCGTCCGGCCGAAGGTCGAATTGACCACCGCCGCAAACGATGCATACCAGGCGGCTGCCGCCGTCGCCAATCCGAACCAGCCACCGATTTCGACCAGGCCTTCGTTTTCACCCGCGTTGCCGATGCCGAGCAGGAAGAAGGTCACGGCAAGCAGGAAGAAGACGACTGCGATCGCGGCCGTGGTGCGCAGCGAGGCAACGAACATGTAGGTGGTGAAGATGCCCCAGGCAATCAGGTAGAGGCCGACAGCGTCACCGACGTGCGCCGCCGGAATCTCGCCGGCGAAGAAGGTGACGAAGGCCCAGAAGGAAAGCCAGAAGGCACCGAACGAGGTGAAGGCGACAGCACCGAACGTGTTGCCGGTGCGGAACTCCCACATGCCAGCGAGAAGCTGGGCGAGCCCGCCATAGCCGAGCGCCAGCCCGAGCACCACCGGCTCCCCCGCTTTATTGACCAGATCGGCGTTGAACATGCTGAGCACGAAGGTGGTCAGGGCAAAGGCCGCAAGCCCGAGTGGCCCCGGATCAGCGGGGGTCCAACCCTCGCGTATCCGTGCAGCTCCGACCGCCTGTGCCCCACGCTCGCCTGCCATCGGCTCACGTGCCTGAATGGATGCTGACTCCATGAATGTCTCCTTTCCTCGTCCGCTCGCGAGAGAGACCCCAGGGAGCGGGGTGGAACAGCTACCTCCCGCCTCTGTTTTGATACCCGCGAAAAGCCGTTCCACACCTCGATCGGGCCTGCGGCCTCCTGTGAGACGCGCCTGTAGCCTGATCGCAAGATGTTCTTCAGGCAGATCATTCACGAGGACTTGGGCTGCGCTTCCTACCTGGTTGGCGACACCGCCTCGGGGGTCGCCACCGTGGTCGACCCGCAGTGGGACATCGATCCCTACCTCCACCTCGCCCGCCTGCACGGGGTGCGGGTCGAGCACGTGCTGGAGACCCACAACCACGCCGACCACGTCTCCGGCCACGGCCGCCTGGCGCGCGCGACCGGGGCGACGATTCACGTCCACGAGCTGGCCGAGGCGAGCTACCCACACGAGGCGTTCGCCGACGGCTGGACATTGCCGCTCGGCGAGGGAGCAAGCATCGAGGCGATCCATACTCCCGGCCACCGGCCCGAGCACACCTCCTTTCTGTTGCGCGACGCCGCCCGCGGCGATGACCCCTGGGCGGTGCTGAGCGGCGACTGCCTCTTCGTCGGCGACGTCGCCCGCCCCGACCTGGCGGTGGAGCCGCGCGAGGGCGCCGCCGACATCTTCCGCTCCCTGCACGACCGGCTGCTTGCCCTGCCCGAGGAGACCGAGGTCTGGCCGGGCCATCTCGGCGGCTCGCTTTGCGGCAGCGCCGGGATCGACCTCAAGACCTGCTCGACGATCGGCTTCGAGCGTCGCCACAACCGCGCCCTGCGCTTTCGAAGCGAGGCCGAGTTCGTTGAGGAGGCGGTGGCGACGATCGGCAGCAAGCCGCCCAATGTCGAGCACATCGTCACGCTCAACCGCGGACCGCTAGTCGAATCGATCTCCGCCCCCACCCAGCTCACCCCGCACGGTTTCGAGGCGGCGATCGCCGCCGGTGCGATCGCGGTCGACTCACGCACCAATGAACAGTTCGACGAGGCCCACATCCCCGGCGCGATCAGCGCTTCCGGCTATGACACCGGCTTCGCCACCAAGGTCGCCGAGATGGTCCCGGTCGATGCCGAGCTACTTGTCGTCGCCGCCTCCGACGGCAAGGAGCTCGAGGCAACGGAGCTGCTCGCCGCGGTCGGCCTGCGCGTGCGCGGCTTCCTCGGCGGCGGCATGACCGCCTGGCGCGCCGAGGACCGGCCGGTGGAGCGGATCCAGGCGATCGATCTTGAAGAGCTCGCCAGGCTGCTCGACAACAGCGATCCGCCCCGGGTGCTCGACGTGCGCAACACCGCCGAGTACGAAGAGGGGCACGTCCCCGGATCGATTCACATCCCATTCGCCCAGTTGCGCGAGCGCCTCGACGAGTTGCCGCGAGATGCGCCGATCGCCACGATCTGCAAGGCAGGAAAGCGCAGTGGCCTAGCCGCCTCGATCCTCCAGCGCGAAGGCTTCGAGGGCGTGATCCACGTCAGCCGGGGTAACGCGGCTATGTGGGCCGCATCGGTTGAGAGCCCTCTCGACAGGGGTTCCACTTAACTTTTTCGGTGGGACGTTTGGTTGCTGGCGCCGCAAGGCCAGTGGCGAAAAAGTGCAAGACGTTCCACCCCTGTCGAGAGGGCTCTAGCCCAGGCCGCCGCATAGGCGCGTCGAGAGCTGACGAGGATCCGAAAGCTGGCGAAAGCTGGTTAGTAGCCCGGGGGGTGGCGGGCTACGAAGCCTTCGGGAGAGTCCACTGGGGACGAATGCCAGCGGGGGCCGGGGCCGCCGACGGTGTCGAAGGCGAGGCCGGCGATGATCATCCAGGCGTGTTCGGCGTTGGCGTAGACGGTGATCCACTGCCCTGGGCCCGGTTCGCCCCAGGTCTCCAGGCCGGTCGAGTCGAGCGGGCTTTCGAGGAAGCCGCCGCCATGCAGGGCGAAGCTTGTCGCGCCGGAGCAGTCGTAGCCGGAGGATTCGAAGGAGCCGTGGCCACCGCCCCAGATGTAAGGGGTGGTGGCGATCGAGTTGGCCGCTTCGATCGCTGCGGCGATCGCGGCCGGGGCGGCGCTGGGCACGCTGGCCTGGCTTTCGGAGAGGAATTCGGCGCTCTCGCCAGCTGTCAACGGAGCCGGCGTGCCAGTCACAGGCGCCGGTGCTCCCGTGGTGCTGGCAATCTGTTCGGAGATCGAGGCGAGGTTGTCGCTGAGCGCTTCTTCGCGCGACTCGAGCGTTTCCATCGCGGCGCGGCGTTCGGCTTGGGCGGACTTCAGTTCGGCGAAGCGCGCCTCGGCTTCCGCCCGGGCGGCGGCGACTTCTTTCTCCTTGGCGGCGATCGCGTCGCGCGCTTCTTTGATCTGCGCTCGCACGGCGGTCATCCGCTTGACCGCAGCGCGCGCTTCGTCACGCAGGCCCTTGACCCGCGAAGCAACCGAGTCGTCGTACTGCTGGATCTGGTCGAGGTAATCGGCGCGAGTGTTTACTTCCGACCAACTGGCGGAGTCGAGCACGACGTTGAGCATGTCGGGGCTGCCCGACTCATAGATCGAGACCAGCCGTTCGCGCAGAACGTCGAGAGCGCGTTGCAGGCGAGCCCGCACCGCGGCGAGGTGGCGCTGGTCGGCTTCGAGCTTTTCCGTCGCGGCGTCGAGTTCACCTTCCTTGGCGGAGAGTTCAGCCTCGACCGCTGCCTGCTGTTGGCGCAGGTCGGAGACTTCGCCGATCATCGAGTCAATCGCCTTGTTCTGTTCGGCAATCGTCGCCGCCAACGAGCTCTGGTCTTCGCGCACGTGGCTGAGCTTGCCCTGGGTGTCCTGGAGCTTTTCTTCCAGGTCCTTAGCCGGCGCCGAAGCGACCACGCAGAGAAGGGCCAGGAGCGCTGCCGCGGGCAGCAGCAGCCGCAATGAGTTGCCGCGAAGGGGAACGCGCATCGGCGGCGCACGGTAGCGAACCCCCCGCTTGATTGTTAGGAGTCGCTAATAACTTGCAAGATCCCGTGCAGAATTCCGCAATTTGGAGGGTTTCTCTGAGATGTGCCGACGTATCCGCAGGGCCTTCGGGGTCCCTCCCCAGGCCGCTTCGCGGGAGTTCCTGGGGAGGGACCCCGAAGGCCCTCCCGCAGCCGCCGGTACTTCGTGAGGTTCTTGAAGCTGCGGCGCTCGAAGCTTGGGTAGCTCGGAGGGGGCCGGTGCCCCTCCCCAAAACACTCAAGCGAGGCTCCCGCCTAGCGTTTTGGGGAGGGGCACCGGCCCCTGTGCAGCTATGCGAGCAGCTTCGCCTTCGCCTTGTCGAACTCCTCAGACGACAGAGCGCCCTTTTCCTTCAGCTCGTTCAGCTTGTGCAGTTCGTCAGCCGGCGTGGTGTGCGCCTGTTCGCGGACGTAGGAATCGAAGTGCTGCTTTGCCTCGGCCTGCGCCTTGATCGTGCGGTCGCGCATGCCACTGCCGCGGGCGATCAGGTAGATCAGCGCGGTGAGGAAGGGAATGAAGACCAGGAAGAGCACCCAGGCCGCCTTGACCCAACCGGACGTTTCATGGTCACGGAAGAGGTCGGTCAGGATCGTGATCAGGATCCAGATCCAGATGACGAAGAAGAAGACCTCGAATGCAACGAGGAGTGCTTCTCCGATGTTGATGTCGGCAAACGGCAAAGCGGCGTCCTTTCGGTCGGAAACGGTTTGGCGGCCAAACGCCGCGCTTACATGTTCCGCACGTTATGCGCTGCCCCTGCCCAGCACATCCGTAATTTTCCGGCCTGGCCGCTTAGCCGACGACGATCTTGCCGTGCATAAAGGGGTGGATTTCGCAGTGGTAGCTGAACGTCCCCTTCTGTGTAAAGCGAACCGCGACGCTGTGACCGGGCTTGATGTGACCGGTGTCGAAGGCCCCTGCGTCGGTCGCGGTGTGCGCCGTGCCGGAGGAGTTGGAGAAGACGACCTTCGTGCCCTTGGCGATATTCAGTGTGTGAGGGTGAAATTCGAAGTGGCTGATGCTCACGGTCCTCGCCCCGCTAGCGCTGGCACTGGGAACCGCGGCGGGTGCCGCCCCGGTGGCGATCAGTGCCACAGCGAAGACGAGTGAGGCGACGATTCTCTTCATGGCCCGATCTACGTGGCCGTCGTCGTCGAGGTTCAAAGTCGTTGCGAGAAAAGCACGGCGGAGACAGTGGTCGCCAGATTGAGACTCGATACCCCCTCGCGCATCGGGATCGCCAGGCGAGCGTCGGCCTGCTCCAGCAAGGCCTCGCTGAGGCCGTAACGCTCGGTGCCGAAGGCGAGGATCGAGCGCGGGTCGAGCTCGCTCTCCCCCAGCCGCTCGCCCTCGGGGTCGATCGCGATCAGCGGCCTGCCGCCCCCGGACAGCGACTCGATCCGCGCCACCGGCAGGGCAAAGTGCAACCCGGCGGCGCCGCGCAGGGCCTCCGGGTGCCAGGGATCATTGCTGCCGGTGGTCAGCACGGCGGTCGCGTCGGCGGCCGCGGCGACCCGAACGCAGGCGCCCATGTTGCCCATCGACCTCGGGTCCTCGAGCAGCACGACCGGCGCCGCTCGCTCCGCGGCGAGGACCGCAGCGACGTCGACGGCCGGCCGGCGGGCGATCGCGACGACCCCGGTGCGGGGGGCGTGGGGCACGAGTTGGGCCAGAAGCTCGGCGCTCACCGGCGCCGTTCTCCCGGCCAGCGAGCCGGCGAGATCGGGGGCGAGGTCCACTGCAAGGCGATCCAGTTCCGCGGGGTCCGAGGCGACCGCCTCTCTCACCTCGGCACCGAAGCGCAGGGCGTGCTTGAGCGCGTGAAATCCCTCGAGCAAGGCCAGATCGGGATCGCGGCGGGCGGCGCGGAAGCGCTGGACGACGGGGTCGCTCACCGCCCCATCATGCCGGGATTCAGATGCGCTGAGGCGCCTCGGCCAAGCGAGTCTCTGCTGTCGCCGGGCCGCTGTCGGCGAGCAGCGAGTCGACTAGGGGCGACAGGTAGCGGGCGCTCAGCCTGCCGTTGTGCAGAAGTTCCAGGTGACGCTGGCTGGGGTCGGAAGCGATCTCGTCCACCTCTCGGTTCCCATTTGAGAGATAGCGAGGGCCCTGCCCGGTCCAAAGCACCGCGCGCATCCGCGGGCCTGCCGCACGAGGCATGATTCCGGCCCCGGTCGTGGCGGCGATCGCTTCCGCCACCGCGTCGGCTTGCTGGGTGGCAAATGCTCCCTGCTTGAAGGGCAGGGAGCTGACGTCCCCGGCTGCGTAGATCCGCTCAACCCCGACCGCACCGCCATGCTCATCGACCGCGAGGAAGCCGTCTTCATCGTGCGAAATGCCCGCGATCCTCCTGCCTTCCAGGCGCGGCAGGGTGATCACCGCGTCCGCCTCGACATCCTCGCCGCGGTCGGTGCGCAGCCGTCCCGCCGCAAAGGAGATCGGCCGGGCCGCGGCGATGACGTCGATGCGCCGTTCCGCCAGCAGCGCGCTCGTCTGCTCGGCGGCACGAGGGCCGAAAATCTCCAGCGGAGCTGGTTCCGGCGTCACCACCGTGATCTGGGTCCGCTCGTTGGCGGTCTTGTCGAGCACGTTGGCAGCGAGCAGCGCCAGCTCGTAGAGCGGCAGGATCCAGCTGTGCCCCGCCGGCATGGTGAGGACGAGGCGATCCAGGCGACCTGATCGCAGCTCCGAAATCAGGTCGCCGACCTGCCCTTCATCGGCAACCCCCCAGTATGTGACGGCACCCGGCACCGCCCAGAGCATGCGTGCCCCGGTCGCCACGACCAGCTGGTCATAAGAAGTTCGCTCGCCGTCACGGGTGAGGGCGACGCGCCGCTCGGGCTCGACCGCGGCAACCGCGCTCGTCCGCAGCGAGGCGCCGCAGAGCTGGCTCAGCCTGCGCAGGTCATAGCGGAAGGCGCGAGTGGTCCCGTAGGGCTCGCCGATCCCAAAGGGCCGGTATGCGAACTCGCTGCTCGGGTCATGCAGGGTGACCTCGACCCTGTCGCCCGCCAGATCTCGCAGGGCGAGGACGACCTCGAGGCCGGCAATCCCCGCGCCGGCGACCAGGACCTTCTGCCTTTCACCAGACCGCCCGTTTCCTGTCATGCCTGGACCCTATGGGCGTGACCCCGGCGCTCCATCCGCAGGAAGCCGCCAATCGGTTGCGGCTTTTCCGCGACCCGCTCAGGCCGTGACATCGCGGCTGTGGGCCCTCGCCAGGATGTCAATCACCTCGTCGTCGGCGACCTGACTGAAGTCCGCGTACCACTGGCCGACTCCCTGCAGCCGCGGCGGCGCAACCAGGCAAAGGATCTGATCGGCCTCCTCGCGCAAGCGCGCGAGCGAGTCCGGTGGGCAGACCGGGACGGCGAGAATCAGGCGCCGAGGGCGATGGCGGTGGACCTCCCGCAGTGCGGCGGTGTCGGTGACGCCGGTGGCAACGCCGTCGTCGACGACGATCACGGTGCGATCGCGCAGAGAGAGGGGCTCGCGGTCGCCCCGGTAGGCCTCGACCCGGCGACGCAGCTCTACGGTCTCACGCTCGACGATGCGGGTCAACTCAGCTCCGTCTATCTCCAGCAGTTCCAGCGCCTCCTGATCGAAGACCCTGGTGCCACCCTCGGCGATCGCGCCGATGCCGTACTCGGGGTTGTGGAGGGCGCCGAGCTTGCGCACTGCGAGGATCTCGAGTGGAGCTCCCAGCCGTGCCGCGACCTCATCGGCTACCGGGACCCCCCCGCGGGGCAGGCCAATGACCAGCGGCCGCTCCTCGGCGAGCGCCAGCAGCTGCCCGGCAAGTTGCCTGCCCGCGTCGGAGCGATCGGCAAAGACGGCCGGTGGGCCCATGCTCGGGCTTTACCCTGACGACGAAATGGGCATGCGACCGTGCCCAGTGCTGGTCATCCCCCGGCCCGATGGCGGCGGATCAGCGGGGTGACGTAACCGATCAGGGCGCCGATCGCGACGGCGGCGAGCAGGGTAATGATCAACGGTGCGTCGACGGTGATGAAGAGCACGTCGACGCGCACCTGCTGGGAGTTCTGCAGGGCGACGATGGCGACGATCGCGACGAGAAAGCCGACGATCCAGGCGCGCCAGTTGACCGGCTTCTTCTGTTCGGGCACGCGACTCATCCTAGAGCCGCGTGCGGGCTTCCCACGACCCTAGTCGCCCCCATCTCCTTGCAGCAGGCTGGCGGCAAAGGACTTCGTTTTCGCGCCGGCGGCGACGCCGAGGGGTTTCAGTGCGAAGAGTTCCTCGCTGGAGCGCAGCAGTGAGTAGGGGTTGTAGGCGCCGGAGTCGGTGCCGTTGGGGGTGACGAAAGGCGAGATCAGCAGGGCACCGGTTCGTAGTGGGTCCCCGCTCGGGGCGGGGGCACCCGCAATCGGCGGGTTGGTCGAGGAGAAGGTGACGATCAAGAGCCCGTCGGCCTTATAGGCGGGCGAGGCGAGGATCTTCGGCACCCAGGCCGAGAGGAAGGCGTCGGCGCTGGCCGCCCCTTCCGCCGCCCCGGCTGGACACTGGCCGGCCGTGCCGGCATTGCAAGGGGTCGGTGCGATGAACGAGTAGCTGGGCGTCTTGTCGGCTTTACCGAGG
>Ga0066654_10000565_pt1 | contig 10214 bp, 8 predicted proteins | sample GraSoiAngelo_103_FD_66715 | JGI IMG/M metagenome (GOLD analysis project Ga0066654, IMG submission 66715) | Grasslands soil microbial communities from the Angelo Coastal Reserve, California, USA - 14_0903_05_20cm | ecosystem: Environmental > Terrestrial > Soil > Grasslands | place: USA... | reverse complement strand
TCTTTCTCAAAGATCAGAGCAATGGCTTTGCCCCGTAGATGTTGTACCTCTGTACCCGTATATTTCGCCTTTTTTAGTTCGCTGGAGAGTTGCAACAAGAAGATAATCTCCTGTTGTGTAAAATCTTCCAGCTTCAAAAAATGCCTGTTTCTCAAGTTGAAAGCCATAGTATCCCCTCCTCTACGCTCACGTCTTGCTACGATCGATCAGGGCTTCGCGTCTGGCTCCAACAGAGACGTAGCGGATAGGGCGACCGATTAGATGCTCGATTTCAAGCACGTATGCCTGTGCTGCCGGAGGTAAATTTTGGAAATGGCGTACGTTAGAGATATCTTCCTGCCAGCCGGGCATGGCTTTGTACACTGGGCGGCAATGCTCTAACATGGCCGTGATGGGGAAGCGATAGACAGGCTTGCCCTGGTATTCGTAGTGAGTACAGATAAGCAAGGTGTCGCGGCCTGTGAGAGTATCCAATTTCGTGATGGCAACCTCCGTCACTGCTTGCACCTGTACACCATATGTTGAGGCGAGGGCATCAAAGTGACCAATACGTCGAGGTCGTCCAGTGGCTGCGCCGTATTCGTGGGCAGTTTCGCGCAATGCGCCAGCCTGCGCCTGATCAAGAATTTCCGTCACGAAAGGCCCTTCACCAACACAGGTTGAAAATGCCTTCATCACGCCAATCACGGAAGTGGGTGCATAACCAAACAAACCACTGCCTATAGAGGCAAATGCACTCAATGAACATGAGGAAGTAGTATATGGATAGATGCCGTATTGAACATCTCGTAATGCTCCAAGTTGCGCCTCGCAGAGTATTTTTTTATTTTCCTGTGCGGCTTGTTCTAACAGGACTGTGGTATCACAGATCCTATCTTTGATGGGATTGCCATAGGTGTTGAGCCACTGCCAGATGGCCTCGAAGGTGAAAGGTGGTTCTTGTTTGTAGAGGTCGCGTGCGACTTGGCGCTTCCATGCTACGAGCTTTTCTACACGTGTGCGCAGGTAATCGGGGAAGCATAGCTCTCCCAACTGGATGCCCTTTTTTATGACGCGATCGCCATAGACAGGAGCAATACCCCGCCTGGTTGAGCCATAGGGGGTCTGTCCATTATCGCTCAGGCGTTCCTCCTCCCAGGTGTCTTCCATGGCGTGGAAGGGGAAACAGATGGTAGCGCGGTCCGAGACTTTGATATTTGAAGTGTCGATACCCGACTCAGATAAATCACGTATCTCTTGATCCAGAGCGGCTAGATCAATCACCGTGCCAGGTCCCAGCACATTGGTCGTGTTAGGGTTGAAGATACCGGATGGGATCAAATGTAACTTAAAAACTCCTTGCTCATTGACAACGGTATGTCCAGCGTTATTCCCGCCCTGGTACCTGACAACATAATCTGCATCTTGTGCTAAGTAGTCTACCATCCTACCCTTTCCCTCGTCACCCCAGTTGATGCCAACAACGATCTCGATACTCATGCTTGCAAATTCCCCTTGCGATAGAGAAGCTCTCTGGTGGGATCAGCATTCCAATGGCAGGCCCTATCAGTAATAGCTGCATCCCTCTTGCAGTGTACCAGATCAAGGGGAAATTTTCCAATGGTTAGATGAGCCACAAATGTGGGCAAGATTCCTACTCTCTCTGGGGGGAGCTTATTTGAATGCTCTTGAACTCATTGGATGGCGCTCTAAGAGATCTGGGGAAGTCCTGCCTCTGCAAGTTGTTGTAGGACTTCGACAAAGAAGGCACCTTCCTGTGTCTTGACACGGAGGGCTAAGCTTTCAGTCGTGTCGGTGGGGAAAACGGGTAATCTGCGTTGAGCGATGATCGGCCCGTGGTCGTAGTATTCATCCACGAGGTGAATGGTAATACCGGTTTCCGGCTCTTGCGCGGCGAGCACTGCTGCGTGAATATGATCTCCGTACATGCCCTGGCCTCCGAATTTTGGTAGGAGGGCCGGATGAATATTAAGGATGCGATGCTTGTAGGCGGCGAGCGTTTGAGGTCCTAGTTTCTTCATGTACCCGCTGAGTATGACGAGGTTTACTTCGTGGGCGAGCAGGGTATCGCGGAGCTTGCAATCGACCATTACGGCGGTATGTTCCGTTTTCAAACTGAGATGATAGGCAGGGATGGCAATTTTGCGGGCAAATGCTAGCACGTGCGACTGGCTGTTGTTGCTGATCACCACTCTTGCTTCGGCGTGAAGTTGACCTGCTTGAATGGCGGCACAAATGGCTTGCATGCTACTGCCGTTGTAAGATGCGAGAAAGCCTAAGCGTAGATTCATGCTGTTTTTCCATTTTCGTTTCAGTTGGCTTATTAAGAATTCTAGCATGTTGCCGTCTTGGCGTCAAAGGTTGGTGTTTTGGAAAGCGAGCCTGAGTTTTTCGTGGAGCTTTGCTGTGTAACAATGCCTCTTTAAATAAAGAGCAGATCGCATGTTGAACAATCCAGAAACGAGAAGCGTTAGTACCATTGTCCCGTCTCTGTTAGACAAGCAGAGGGTCACACGCTATACTTGTAGCAACCGTGAGCAATATATGCTGCTCTATGTAGGGAAGTGTTTCATTAGTGTTTCGTCAACCCTGATGGACGGCTATCAGACAGCTTGTAAAGCGTATAGAGAGATGGAAAAGCAGGACGAACATGTGTGCACCTCTTCTTGACTGGCTATGAGTACGCTCATCTGGTACAGCAGTACGTCCCTGCTGATTTGTCTTCTTCTGACAAGCAAGAATGGCAACGCGGGTTCATTGAAACGGTTTCTATGTAGTAGAAGTGATATACGAGAAAGCGGAAAAGCCTGCCGAACTCAATCCAGCTTACTATGCCGGTATAGACATGGGGATCAATAATCTGGTGGCGCTAACCTCAAACAAACCTGGATTTGTACCAGTAGTCGTTAACGAGCGTCCAGTGAAATCGACCAACCAGTGGTATAATAAGCGGAGGGCAGCGTTACAAAAGCAGCTCACAGCAAAGGGACCACCAAGCGCATGGAGCGTCTTACGAACAAGCAGAACCGCCGTATCGAGCATTATATGCATACCACCAGTCGCATGATCGTGGACAGGCTAGTCAAAGAGGGGATAGGGACATTAGTGATCGGGAAAAACGATGGGTGGAAGCAAGAAGTTGAGTTAGGGAAAAGGAAAGTAGCACCCGAGGCTTTCGAGCGCGAGGGTGTAGTGGATGGGAAAGGGATCGGAGGAGTGGGGGTTGGAGTGTCTCTGGTAGTCCATCCCGTGCGGATTATCGTTCCCCGCCGAAACCAAAAAAAGAAATCTTTAGCACGCTAGAGATCGCTATGCTTTTTGGAACTATACTATGTGCACGTTCTCAAGGACAAAGAGAGCGCAGGACTTTGTAGACCCGTATAAATGCAAGGAGGCATGTTATGCAGGAGAGACCTGCTACAGCTTGGGTGGCTGTCACACATGAGCTGAAAAGCGCTGCTTTGCAGCCGGAGCAACGTGAAGCATTATTGATCCGTGCACTGCAACAACTCTTACCGACTGTTCCCGCTTGCGCTACAGCCTTGATCTGGCCTTGTCATGGCAAAAACCTTCCCTGGAAAGTGTATTATGTTGGTCCTAAGCGGCAAGCGCTGCAACGCTGGCTCGCGGCCAGGCTGAATGTTTCTTTGCAGGTGACACAGGAGGTATTACAGCAAGATCTCTCTAGTAACCTGCTGGATATGCCACCTGCTGTACTGGTTTCTTTGCGTGCTGCGGCGGATAGCTCAGACGGTGCTCTCTGGCTAGTGTGGCCTACTCCTTCTGTTAGTATGCCCACACCTGACACGTTCAGCCGAGTACGCCAGATGTTTGAGGCGTTGCTGGAAGTTGAGCAGAAGGAAGAGCACTACTTTTCTGCTAGATCCCCGCTCTACGATCGCGAATTGCTCGCAGCACTGGCTCATGGGGATGTGCATGCCTTCTCTGCCTTTCTAAGCCTCGCACGAGTGGTTGTACAGGCTGACTTCACCTTCTGGGCCAAAGTCCATCACGATGTTGTGGAGACGGCTGGGCACCTTGGGGCTAAGCATAACAACTTTGGCTTTGTGCTGGAACGTGGTCGTGGGGTTGGGGGCCACATTGCAGCTCATGGCAAGCCCGTACAGCCAGGAGATTACCGCAATTCGCCCTACCGCGATCCTAGCGTCTGTGATGTCGTAGATAGGGAGCAAATTCGTTGTGGGATGGCTGTACCTATTCGAGCTATCGCAACGGCTGATCAAGCAGACCCGGTGGCAGCAGTGCTCTATGCGACACGGCGTACTGCGGCACCTTTCTCGCTTTCCGAGTTTCTGCTGTTGCAACGGTTAGCGAGCCAATTGGGACCTTTGCCCGTGGAAAAGCGCTCCTCCTCTTTCAACCTACCAGCATTCGAGCCGTTCTCCCAGCAAAAAACACGTTGGTATGAACTGATCATGCAGGCCAACCGTATTGAGGAGGTCGAAGCCTGGGCGAGCCACTTCATCAAAGGTTCGGTCATCGTGACGGATGGAGAAGGTCATCCCTATGTCCTCGCACAGCGTGAGCCGCTCGAACAATTGCAAGCCGCCAGTATTTGTCAGCCAGAGACCGTCTCGGTACTCTCGTTAGCAGCTCCTGGCATCGCGGAACCTGGGCAGGTGTATCTGTGCCCTACCGCCTCTATCTCACCTGCACGCTGGTCAGAGTTCCTGGCCGATCTGATCGTCGCGTGCAATGTAGTGCTGGCGCGTATGCAGCAGGCTCACAATCAGCTGAGTCGCCAGCGCGAGCAGTGGGTGCGTTCCTTATTGCAAGGGCACATCACGCCAGTACGGGAACATGAAGGCTATCGTTTAGGATTGCCCTTAGGGCATGGTCAGTTGTGGGTAGTGGCCTGGGCTACTCCAAATTCGCCAGCTAGCTCAGCGACGAGCAAACGGCTCACTGTTGAGTATCTCATTCTCGAATTACTGAAAAGTACGCTCATATTTGTTGATGAGCATACTGCCGTTATTCTGTTGGAAGGACAGGCGACTGAGTCGCCTTCCAAGGTGCGTGATGCCTTGCTCACCTGCTATCGTAGCCAGCCGCTCTGGATTGTGCATGGGGCTTGCTATCAATCGCTCACTGACCTCAAACTGGCACTCTCACACTCCTTAGCGCTGGCACAAAAGGCGCGGCGGGAGGAGAGTGAAGAGTACTTGCTGGATCTCTACACGTTTGGACTTGATAGCTTATTGGAAGATCCACGGCTCAGTGAGGCATTAGCAACCTTTGCAGCGAAATTGCTCGCGCCTTTGCTCGACCACGATGCTGGTAGCAGTTTGCAGTTGACCAACACCTTCGTCCTGGCCCAAACACTCGGTTCAGCCCAGGCTGTCTCTGAGCAGTTAGGGTTGCACGTCAATACTATTCGCTACCGACTTCATCGTGCTGAAGAGCTGCTGGAGAGCGAAGAGGGATCACCGAAGGAACGGACGGCGCTGGCCCTGGCAGCCTTCATCTGGCAGCATCTGCAAGAGGGGAAGCCGGGGTAGTATACCTGTTTAGCTACTATCTGTTGTAGGGCAGAACAAATTAGGGCCTCTCATTTGTAGTCAGGAACATGGACTCTTTGCTGAACTGTACATTACAATATAGTGACCGAGCAGGGCTAGAAGATTAAATGGCTTTGAGAATACTTCTAAGAGAGAAGAAATACAAGGAGGTCGCCATGTTATCTCAGCAAGGCAGGGTAGTTCTTCCTGCCAATAAGAAATCGAATGCTGCTGCTACCATCATAGCACGGCAGGATCGCATACCGATTTGGGCACTCCCTAATCTATTTATTGGTTTGATAGGATTGGGGTTCCTCTTCACTTTTTTCGACATTGGCGATGTCAATGTTTCCTTTGTCCAGACGTGTGTGCAGATTATTACTGGGTGTAGTCCTCATTTTGCTAGTAAGTATATTGGATTGCCAGTCCTGTTAAATCTGGCTGGATATGTGGTGGGAGCGCTGACCTTCAGTCCACTAGCTGATCGCTATGGACGAAGAGATATTATGGTTATTACCATGGTGCTTACGGGACTGGGTTCGCTCTACACAGCTTTTGTGGGAGATTATCTTAATTTCACCATTTCTCGTACGATTACTGGTATCGGCATAGGAGCTGATTTAGCTCTTGTCAACACGTACATTAACGAGCTTGCGCCCAGTCGGTGGCGTGCTCAATGTACTTCGCTCATATTCATTTTATCGACGGTAGGGGCCTTACTTGGTATCTGGCTGGGTCTCTATCTGACGACGCCAGCCACGCCATTTCCCAATGGCTTGCCCTTTGCCCTTGCTACGGCCCAGTTCAATTTTGGTTGGCGTATTCTGTATGCTATAGGGGCTTCGCTTTCATTTATTGGATTGTTGTTGCGCTTCAATTTGCCTGAGTCGCCGCGTTGGCTTATTACACGAGGACGTATCTCTGAAGCGGAACGTGTGGTGGCGAGCATGGAGAAACGTGCGCAGGCGCGTGTGGGAGAGCTACCGCCGATAGCCCAGGTACTGCCAGCTCGTGTAACGATGCGCAATGCGGGATACAGCGATATTTTTGGGAATGCACTCTATTTTAAGCGCACTATTATCTTACTGGTTGTCTGGTTGCTAGGCTACATCACCGTTTATTCTAACATCGCAGGTGAAACAGTCTTGCTGGTTGCACTAAAGTATCCAGTACCAGAAGCAGGACTTATCTCGTCTTTAGGAATCCTTGGTGGTATAGTGAGTGCATGCATCGCCTTTGCATTTAGCGAGCGGTTGGAGCGCAAATACTGGCTGCTCATTTCAGCCATTATAACAATAATTGGTGGTGTGATAATCGCACAAAGCAGCAACATTGCCGTCGCAGTAGTGGGGTCAATCTTGCTTGCGTGTGGCTCGTATCTCTGGATACCCATAACCTATACATGGACCACAGAGAACTTTCCCACGAGAGCGCGAGCTAGCGGATTTGCTCTAACGGATGGCTTGGGGCATATAGGGGGTGGCATTGGTGTAAGTTATGTAACAGCGCTTGTGGTGCGGTTTGGACCATTAAACACGTTTTTGCTGATTAGCGGATTTCTCCTAGTTGCCTCTTGGCTAGCTCAGTTTGGGTCAGTGACCAGAAACAAGCGCCTGGATGAGGTTTCGCCGTAAGTAGTATTTACCTGTTCATTGTATTGAATGGGTGACAGATCCTCATGTAAGAAGAAATTGGTAATTGACTAGTGAGTTAAGTAAGAAGAGGTAGCCATATGCGATGTACTCATTGTTTTGAAGAAACTTTGGAAAATGGGAGATGTACACACTGCGACGCTAGCATGATGCCACAAGGAGCGACTCTCTCATTTGATGGCAAAACGAGTTCTAAACCCATGGCAGGATACACTATGAGTTATACATTAATGCGTGGTGACACACTATCTAACGGACGCTATCGCCTGATGCAGCAGATTGCTTTACCGGAGCTTCAACAGAAACAGGGGAATGCATGGTCTGCCATGGATATGGGTGCATCACGGCGTAGTGTTATCATACGCGAGATCATAGTACCGAGGGAAATGGCAAAGAATGCTGCTGTAGATCGCATCGCCATTGGCATTGCGCAGCGCATGCAGATATTGGGGCAGCAGGAAGGCTTTCCTACGGTTGTTGACTTCTTCAGCGAGAAGAACATGCATTTTCTGGTGTTGCTGTATCCAGAAGGTGAGACGCTTGGGGCTCTGCTCAAGCGACAAAATGGAGCGTTACCAGAACCATTAGTGGCAGAATACGGTTATCAACTGTGTGCATTGTTGTCGCAACTGGCTGATCAGAAACCGCCGCTGGTGCATGGCTCTATTAGTCCTGAGAGCATCGTCATAGACGAGAAGCAGCAGCGTGTCTCGCTGATCCATCTCCCTCTGTTGAGTCCGAGTGGGCCTTTTGCGGGCGTGAATAAGTTGTCACCGGGATACTATGCACCGGAACAAATGCATGGTGAAGTTGATCCATCTTCTGATTTGTATAGCTTAGCTGCCACCTTGTATCATGCAGTTACGGGCTATGATCCACACGAGCGTCTTGCCTTCTTCCATCCTCCTGTACGCCGTCTCAATCCGGCGGTGACGCCGCAGATGGAGGCCATGCTTACGCGACAACTAAGTCTTTCAAAGGCACAGCGCTATGCGAATCCGTCCGAGATGCAGAAGGACTTTGAGGCGTTGAGTGAGTACTATCCAGATGCAAGCGAGGACAAGCCGGAAGAGACCATCAACAATCTCTTGCACCTGAGTAAGGAGCAATTACGTGAGCGTAGCCAGAGTAATGCGTTGCTCAATATGGGTGTGTTTGCGGCGATTGGTATACTATTGCTAGTTGGAGTACTCTTTGCAATACTACACCCGTAGTGGCGCAGGGTCTATGGAAGCTCTTTGCGCTGGATTGTATGTCTAACGAAGAGAGCTTCTTTTGTTGATGTGAAAGAGCGGTGGGGGGGACAACAAGAGGTGCTGGCTGGCCAGCTCGTAGAAGGAACCCTTGAAGGGGCGCTCTCCACATAGCCACTCATACGCCACCACGGCTAGAGAATATTGATCAGAAGCTGCGCTTGCTTGGCCCCGAAATTGCTCTGGAGCCATATAGCTTGTGGTGCCAGCAACTTCTTGTAGCTGATGACGCGAACTCTGTGTTACAGTAGCAATGCCAAAATCGCTGAGTAGGACTTCATGGTTAGCCCCAACAAGCATATTCTCAGGTTTGACATCGCGGTGGACCAGACGTTTACTGTGAGCATATTGCAGGGCAGAGGCAATCTGCTTGGCGTAGATCACCATAGTCCTGAAGAACCGTTTTTCAAAAAGCTTTTTTTCTTACCTCTTCTGCCTCCTTGGTGCGCCCCAGGGCCTCCAACATATTGATCAGGCCTTTATAGGCATTAGTATAATTGGGTTTCAACTCAGTTGCACGTTGGTAGTACATAAGTGCTTCGCTATAGCGCTGCATCAGTCCAAGCGTGTAGGCTTTGTTGCCATAGGCGATGGCAAAGTTTGGGGCCAGTGCTATGGCTTTATCGAAGGCACTCAGCGCCTCTTCATGGCGTTTTAATGCATTCAGGGCAACACCTTTTGCATTGTAAGCATTGGCAAATGTGGGGTCAAGTGCAATTGCCCGCTGATATGCCGCAATTTCCTCTTCATAACGCTTTAGTTCGCCCAGGGCATAGCCCATGTTGAAGTGGGCGGCAGGATAATTGGCTGCTATTGCTAGCGCGCGCTGACTGAAGACCAGCGATTCACTATAGCGCTGAAGCTCGTTTAAGACCAAGCTCTTATTGTTGTAGGCAATGGCATTGCTGGGGTCAAGCTCGATGGCACGATCGTACTCGCTCAATGCCTCTTGATGGCGGTTGAGGTTTCTCAGGGCAATGGCTTTGCCAATCAGGGCGGGTACGAAGTTGGGGTCTAGCACGAGGGCTTGCTCGTATGCGCACAAGGCATCCGCGAAGGCTTGCTCGTCGCAAGAGGCATTCCCGGCAGCTAGCCAATCTTGCTTGGTTTTTTGCAGGGTCATAGCAATGGGTTGCTTCTCGACCAGACTGTCAGAGCTGGTTTGCGTGAAGGAGGCCAGGATGGTTGGCGCGCTGAAGAGACCGGAGGTATTCTGCACGGCTAACTCAAGGGCGCGTGCAAAGTCAGTAATGGTTGGATAGCGTTCTTGTGGGTCCTTTGCCAGCGCTTTAAGCACGACTTGCTCGACTGCTGGCGGTAGCTGTGCGACCTTCTGGCGCAGGGATGGTGGAGTTACGTTGATTTGCTGATAGACGAGTTCCTCGAAGGTCTGTCCCGTGAAGAGTCGCTCGCCGGTAATCCATTCGTAGACAACGATGCCGAGAGAATATTGGTCGCTGACGGGTTGTGGGAAGCCTTGTAATTGTTCAGGTGCAATGTAGGCTAGCGTTCCTGCAATCTCCTGAGAAGGATTGGTAAATGAGGGATCAGCCATAATAGCGATGCCGAAATCGCTGAGCAATGCCTCGCCATTCCTGCCTAGTAGCAAATTTTCAGGTTTGATATCGCGGTGCACTAATAGGCGTTCATGGGCAAAGGCTAGAGCTTCGGCTATCTGTTTGATGTAGGTGACGATTAAGGGTAGTGGCAACCGTGCTGAAAGTGGGTAGCGATCGCGCAGTGTGCCGTTGGGTGCATAATCCAATACAAGGTAAGGAGTGTGTTCTGCT
>Ga0066654_10000562_pt1 | contig 10224 bp, 6 predicted proteins | sample GraSoiAngelo_103_FD_66715 | JGI IMG/M metagenome (GOLD analysis project Ga0066654, IMG submission 66715) | Grasslands soil microbial communities from the Angelo Coastal Reserve, California, USA - 14_0903_05_20cm | ecosystem: Environmental > Terrestrial > Soil > Grasslands | place: USA... | reverse complement strand
TGGCACATGATGAATATCGATTTCGGGATCATATTCTTCGTTATAGAATTTCTTTTTTATAAGAATATGAATCTTCTCATTATATTTTATAAAAAAAGAGTGTTCACGGGAAATCGATTTGAGGGAAATTGAAAAATTATTTTCGTAAGAGACGATCATAATTTTTGAATTGAAAAGAGCATATTTTCTCTCGAGGATTTCAAAATGTCGATTCGATGGATATATAAAAATAAAATATGATTTATTTCTTTGCATTGAATAATAATATAGAATTGTTTTATAAATGAATAGAGGCGGTAACGATAAAGAGGGGAATCCTTCAGACGCTGACGATTTTACACAGTTTCTTCACACTCGGGCGATGTAAAATATGAGAATTAATGTTCCGAGAGAAATTATATTCGAGAACACTGTTAAATAATATCGTCGATGCTCTTGAATGTATACTTTAAAACAAGATAATATTCTAATAATAACTTTCTTTATATATAGAAAAGAAAAAATAAAAAAAGAAAAAAAATCGATATCGCCAATATTTTTATATGTCTTGAATAGCGAATATATTATCGACAAGGGAAAATCCGATATGGATATTATTTATTATTTTACGAATACACTGAAAAAAATTATTTGAATACACGATTTTTTTTCGTCGGATCGATTCTTTAAACAATCGAACCGACGAAAATTTTTTATGAGCGATTATGATCACATCCATGTGACGAGAGTTTTTAACGATTTCGAGAGATCGTATTTTTTACATATACTAATCTATATATATAAAAATATAATCTGTGCGATTTTGTAGAAAAAGATTAAATATTCTTCGAAGATTTCTCCTAAATTGCAAATGTTCGAAGAATATAGTGTGTCCTCGAATCGTATACAATGTAAATTAAGGATAAAAATAAATACATTCGCGGTTATTTATTTAATAGAATATTGAAAGACTTACAATCCATATTTATTCTTATTCTTAATTTTAAATTCATGTCGCATATTATTTGCAATAACCTGTATTTCTATCATTATAATGATGAACCGATCTACCTTTTTCATATACACGATTCGTTTTTAATATATATAGTGAAATCTTATATACATAGAGTAATAATTGTACTTTTCGGTCGTATGCGAAATTTAATTCTCGAAATGTTCGAAGATTTTGTTCAAAAACAATCGTCATCGTGGAGTCTTTCTTTATTTTTTAAATCGATTGTCGTTGGATTTTTCGGTTAAGTTATTATCATGCAAATTATCGAAAGTCAATTCTTCGAAGATTTATCATATAATTGATACACACTATCTAAAGACAAAATGGATATAATATTAAAATATTTCGGGAAATGCATAAAATAGATTTTCATAATAATCGAAATCGTTGCAAAACGAACAAATATATTTATCTACGATTTATCCTTTTATATAATGTAGACCTTGTACAATATCGTTACAGAGCTTAGAATTACATTCGTGCAGTGTTTGCAAATTATCGATACATATTCGTTCGTTTTTTATTCTTGCGGTCGCTTGTAATTTATGATTGATCAATGTATATCTTTTACATTCACATATTATCAAATTTTTTTATATGGATCTCCGATATCGGGAAATCTTCATAAAAAAATTGATAATGAAGAGTTATGATAATTTTACAATCACTTAAAATGATTAATAATCTTCGAAGATTTGGTAAAAATGACTATATAGATTAACGGAAAATTCCTTTCTCTTATAATAATATTTATACTTTAAAAGTTTCCCTCAGTTAAAAACTCGAATTTCTCTCAATTATATATAATAATTGAATTGAAGAGAATTATGATAAAAAAATTAAAACGCTTCACACATTTTTTATAAAATATCGTCGTATATCTTATTTTTAATTTCTACTTAAATATATCCCTTTCGATTATTCATATTCGATATATGCGAGCGATTTTATTGTAAGAGAAAGCGAACGTATATATTGTAAACGAGGGTTGAAAGATGCGGAGCAAAATTGTAATTTTAAAGAAACTATTTCGTGCAAATCCTTATCGTTTTTTGAAGTTTAAACGATTGGATCTCAGCCAAAAGATGAATCGCGCAAATTATCTTTTGCGCGAGATCCAATCGTTTAAACTTCAAAAATAAGATACGGATTTGCACGAAATAGTTTTGTTTGAATTCGTGCAAGAAGACAATTCTTTTGAATACGGGAAATATTTTAAGATTTCTATATTTTTAATATTATATATCCGAAAAGATAATACGCGCATGACTATCGCCAAATCTTAAAAATAAACTCTCTTTATTTTTAAGATTTGGCGATAGTAATATATTTTCGTCTATTAAAATAAAGCAATATCCCTATTTCGTTTTTTTTTAAATATATTTTGTTTCGGAAAATAATATATATATCTTAAAGAATAGCGATAAAAAATCTTGTGTGACATTATATTTATTCATGACTCTATCATAAAAAAAATCCTATTTGAAATGTTCCGAAGATTTTGTTCCTCCTTTGGAGAAAATTTTAAATACGGAAAATTACATTTTACATTAAAATAATCCATATTTGAATAATCTGAATCTTTTATAGATTTAATATTAATTGTAAATGAACAAGAATATAATGAAAATATAGGTATATATAAAAAACCTTCGATATAACCATCGTCATAATCTACTTTAAAGGATTCTTTTGAATAGTCTACATGTGTTAAAAAAAGATTAAAAACTTTATCCAATAACATGTCGGATAGTTGCATATTCTCGTTTATACCGTCATGGTTAAAAACAATACATAAATTGATTCGTTGTTTCGATTTATTTTTATCGAGAAAACACTCTATTGAATATGAATCTTCGTTCTCTTTATCCCCAATATAATTAAAATCAATACAATTCTGAGGCCATTCAAAAGACGCATCAGCAGTAAAATTTACATTATATTCAGAGCATATATTCCGTAAATTTTCTATATTCTGAAAGATATAGTTAATCCAAGAACATCTTATATTAATTTTCTTTGAGTTCATATTTTTATCGTCCGATAATATATTAGCGTGTTTCATTTTCAACTCGTGTTGCGAATAATATTCATTCTTGCATGGATCATATGAAAAACTAGCCTCAATATGTTCGGGTCGAAATGATTCAATAAATTTCTTTTCATATTCGTGTGCGAATCTCATTTTGTTTATATAAAATGGAGCGAATCTAAATTTCGTAGGACTCGATAAAGAACCTATTCTCGTCGATAAAATATTCATTTTCTAATTTATCTTCGTAGAAATTTTATTTTATCTGGTGACAATATCGATTTACAAATCTTCGAAGAAAATGAAAATTTTTCAATATATATATATCTGAAAAAAAATTCTATCTGATATGATATCATCTTTTCCTACAGAGACGGACGTCCCCCTATCGCTAAAAAACGATCATTCGCATATAATTCCCGACATACTTATCACCGACGTGGATGAGGCAAGTCGCGATTTAAATTTCCTTGAAAAGTTTAAATTAATCGAAAACCCAGGAAATTTCTTTCAATTATCCCCGTATACGATGATCACCGAGAGAAATTGCAAAGATATAATAAACACGAAAGATGAAAATGGAAACTCGCCTCTCCACATCGCAATCTCTCGCAAAAAATTTGAATTGATGGAATTTTTATTAAACAATGATGCTAACATCAATTCGGTGAACAATAGAGAAAATACACCTTTATATTACGCGGTGTCTTTTGGCTATATCGATTATTGTCAATTTCTCATATCCAACGGAGCAGATATAAATCATCGAAACGAAAATGGATTGACGCCATTACACAAAGCGGTTTTGGAAAAAAAATACGATATTATAAAACTCCTTTTAAGTGAGGGTGCAGATACCGGTTTGAAAGATAATGATGGACGGATGCCTCAAGATCTGACGAACAACGATACCTACTCGCAAGAGATTTTCCGACAGATAGTTTTTCAATAAAAGAAATAAGAATCTTTCTATGCGTCTCTTAAATTTTATAGTTAATATATAATTTAAGAGACGCATAGAAAGATTCTTATTTCTTTTATTGAAAAACTATCTGTCGGAAAATACGAACGAAAATTCTAAGAAAATCGTTCGAGTTGAATTTTAAATCTGTTAATAAAAATAGACGAACATGACGAGTTATTTTTTATCATCGTCATTCTACTTCCATAAAGAAGATTTATTAAATCCTCACACAAATAATTGTCTTTGACAAAACGACGACGTGATTTCGATTTGGTTATTCATTGGAAATATTATATTAACAATATAATATTGCCAATGAATAACCAAATCGAAATTGCGTCATCCGTTGGAAAGAGGAACCCATACTGGCAACAAATATCTTCGAAGAAAATTTTATAAAATATGAGAGACATGCATCTTTCACAGTCGCACGCGCCTTGCTTACGGAGGCACCATAGAGGCGGATCATGGCTTTATATATAAGAATAAAATATATCGTGAATCTCTTTTCTACGAAATCATGCATCCATCTTGCAAGAAGATGGATCGTCACAATTCTATCCATATTTAAGAAAAGATAACGTTCAATCATAAAAGAAGAGATGTATCCGAAGATTGACTTACGATTCGATCTTCGGATATGTCTCTTCTTTTTTTATATACCGGAGATAAGGACTATAATTTACTATACAAAGGAAGAGATCCGTACGAACCATATCGACGATCTTATATTGATCGGTATAGTTCGTACGGATCGATCGAGGTTCATGTCACATCGATAAAATTTTTAATTTTTAATGATAAATAAAATATGAACCATCATGGATCGATTTTGCCAGAAATTAAGAGGATATCCGAATTGATAAAAAAAAACTTTTTACGAAATACTAATCGCAAAACGACACGATAAATTGCATTTTTCGAGTCGATGAGAAAATTTTTGAATAAAATAATTTGTAAAGTAAATAAAAGAGTCTCATCTTTATATTATCTAGATATATATATGTAGATAATACAAAGATTATAAACCCGCTATGAATTTCCGATCTTTACGTTCGGGTACGAATGTTTGCTCTTGTGTGCAGCAAGGCTCACATGAGAAATTTTGTCAAATTATATTAAAATCTGGTAAAATACATATGGCTGACGACCATATCTGTAAGATCTTTACGGATATTATCTCGCTTTACACAAGCAAATTATTGATTTGCTTGTGTAAAGCGAAAATTAGCTATATGCAAAAATATTATTGGAGATATATTTAATCGGTTTAATCCTTATTCGTCATCAGATATCTAATAGAATATAATTTAAATTTCCGGAAATCTTTAAAGATTTTCCGGAAATTCTATTTGATGCTTACAGAAAAATAGAATTTTCCGGGAATGCAACTATGATTCAATCCATAAATACTGTGTCTATAGATCGATATGATAAGTATTATATAAAAATATAATTGCAATCATTTATTTAACGAATTTTTTGAAAAGTCGACGATATGAACATTTGCGACAAAATATCGCTTTACATGACTCGATCATAAAATAAACGATCTAAAAAAACACGATACGAGAATATCGATTGAGTTTAAGAAATATAGATAGATGATAAGGGCTCCAAATACGATATGTTAAAGTATACATATTATCTTGAAAGGTATTTTTCCGAAAATACGCGATACGAATTTTAACTAAATCGATCAATTCTCAAACGATTCTAAATTATATCGTTATTATTTATACATCGATTCATGGATCCGATACGGGAATTTATAAAGATTATTTATAAATAGTGACAAAATACCCGGAAAGGTCGCCGTGAATTTCTTTTTCGTGACTTTGCGATCTTCAAATCTCTAAGAATGCGAAACGAAATCTTCGAAGATTAATTAGCCAGGAAAGAAATATCGCGTTACGTATTTTATATAATAAGGATTTTTCTCGAATCGAAGATTATTCGAAAATGTTTAAGCGTGGTAGTTATTATTTGGCTAAAATTTATATATTGTGCAATTGTGAATATTACGATCGAGAATGTTGGTTCTCTTGTCGCAATATGTGGATATAATGAAAATATAAAAAGGATATTTTTTTTATTTATAATATGGAGTGTTCGATTTGTTTTGAAAATTTCAAACGCGAAGATATTAATCGATTTCGTCGTTGCGATCATGTTTTCTGCATGTCTTGTATTGAACAATATTATAAGAATACTTGTGGTTCTAATATGGATCTTATGAAATGTCGCAAGAACGAATGCAAGGCAAAAATTTACATTGAGGATTTGAAAGAGAATAGATATATCGATGTGAATGCAATCATTCAAAACAAAAATGAGAAATTAAGTCGCGCCTATATTTTATGCAATAATATAGCTATCGAATGTCCGAATCGAGCGTGTAATTCATTAGTTTATCCGATCGCGTATTTCGAGTATGAAAATCAAACGATCTGTGTCGCCTGTCATCTCGAAGTATGTATGCAACACGGTACGCTTTGGCACGATAATATGACTTGTAAAGAATACGATCAACTTCCAAAAGAATGCAAAATAACGTCGTCAGATATTCAGGGCGATCGAGCCTTTGAAGAATTAGCCAGAATGCGGAATCATGACATATATAACAAAAATGACCGAACATTTGGATGTGCAACTCATTTTTGTTATATATGTGGCGATAAATATATTAATATTTCGGGGGTTGCCGAATATGGTACCTGTCCTAATAAATGTCAGATTATAACTGAAACGCCGGGGAAGGGGGTCCCGATACCTTTCTTCGAAGATATCGCTTCGCTAACAAACCCCGAGCCGGCACCATTTCCAATGTTTTCACCGATGCATCAATATTATGATGCCGATGACTCATGGATCTCTATCCTAAACTTATAAAAATTTAAATTCCGTTTGAATTGCACCTTTCGCAATGAAATTCAATTTCAAATGACGAAACAATTCTATATATTTACCGTGCAATATTCACCATCTACATTTGTTACTTCTTCGTCGGAACACGTCTTTCCCTACACGGAGAATCATTCATATAATATATAGCGTTGAATCGTCATCATCTCTTGATGGATAAATATTTGGAGATATCTTTTTAAACAAGACCCATTGCAGCAAATTTAAAAAGATACCGTTAATGTAAACGTAAACAAATAGCGTTAAATAAAAAATAGAATTTGAGCCAGAATATCGATTCTCACACAAATTATCTTCGAGGATATCGATCTTCTTAAAGAGCCGCTTATTCCGTTATTTATATTTAATGAGCAAATAAAATTTCGAATGTGAATCTATTTATAAATGACGATAGCGATATTTCGTTCGATCATGGAGTCCGTGGCGATGATCCATATAAAGACAACTTACGATTAAAATTTTAGTCATAAATTCTTCATTAAAATTAAGATTAGCATAGACGATCGTTTCAATAAATTTATTCTACCATTCGATTATCGAGTCGTTTCATTGAAACGATCGTTCTCGACTCTTATGTGATTCGCCTTCTTTGAAAAAAATAAAAATATTTTTTATTACGATATAGAGCGAACCGGTTCGTATCTTCGAAGATTTTGTCATCGATATCTTTTTCCCAGAAAGATAAAACGATCGATGAGAAAAAGATATCGATTTTACCAAAGAAATGCGAGATACAGAATAAAAATCTTGACTCATTTTGTATTCTGTATCTCGTATTTCTTTGGTAAAGTCGATATCCTTCCGCAAATTTTCTCATACAAAAAGAATTTTGCCAGATTTAAAAATAAAATTTATTTTTTAAATCTTCGAAAATTTCAGCGCAACGATAGATCTTTGTAAATATTTGAGGAATATAATATTGAAAGAATGTGAATCATATTGTAGGATCATAGATACAAAACGACGTTATAAATCGATATTGGATAATATATATATTTATAATATTTTCTATAACGAAGTTTAATATTCGGAGCGTCATCGATTGAATAAATCTATATTTCCGACGATATTAGGATTTGTTCGTTTCTATTCTCCTTGTGCATATCTTTGCGAATATTTAAAATATAAAATATTTAGAGAGATTTGAGAGAGAAATATTTTAAATATTTCTCTCTCAAATCTCTCTTATTATTTGTGAACATTGGAGAATATCTTCGAAAATTATAATATTCGAGGATATTGTGCAATGTTGATTGCAAAAACATATATATGATAGATATTTTAAAAACAATATCCTCTATGTTTATATATTTCTCAAATATTTAAACATGAAGGATATTGTTTTTAAAATATCTATCATATATACGTTTTTCGTTCCGTATTAGAGTTATATATCCGTTGCAAATCGTCGGTTTGAGGTCGATTCGAAGATTTTGTATTCATATAAAAATCGACCTCAAACCGACGATTTGCAACGGATTGATTTGTATTCATATAAAAATCGATCCGTCGCAAATTATCGGTTTAAGGTCGATTCGAAGAGTTTCAATTATCTAAAATATTCGGGTAGACTTATCTACAGATAATATTGATTAATGTATATATATTTTTTATAATAATAAGTAATTTGCTTCGATCTTCGCAAACATATATCTAATTATGATGGAGATAATATCTCCGTCTCAATGCATCACTCTAGACATTATATATTAAAATTATAATAGATCTAAATAAAAATGCGAATGCAGAGGCAAGAAATATAAATATATGAAGCGACCATTTTACAAACAATTCATGAATATTGAAAATCGTTATCGATCGGATTTCTTTTACAAATTCAATATGTTCGACCGATGAACTAAGAAAATTATATCGCGAGAATGTCTTGAAGAGACTCGCCTGTCGATCCGAGCGAAGAATTTTTTTTTCGTAAGAGACGAAGAATTTATTCGATATGGATATGATAATCCGTATTCTTTGCGTACGAAATAGAGATAAGTAATTTTCGGAGATTTTCATACGATAGAGATTCGATTCTGGTTGAAATCAAATCGAATTTCGCGAGAAAAATACAAACGTTATGATCGATAAGTTGTTTATATGTAATCTCCACGAATATAAAGAGGTATAAAGATAAATCTAAAATACACTTGAATATTTTGTATAGAGATGGCCCGTCGATTTCGATTCTTTTTTCTTCCAATGTCATATCGCTTTCGTTTTTAATTGTCAAGATGACGACATGTCGAGATGAATCTCTCCAAGGTACAAATGAGATCGTCCATTTCTTTTCCCATGTGGACTCGTCCGGAAATAATGTGTCTATCTTGGGAAAATAATTAAAAATCTGATTCGATGGAATCTCATATGTCTTTTTAAAATTATTTTCCTTTATTTTATAGCCGATAAATAAATTATATATATTTTTATCATGGATAGATTGCAGTGATACATCGTCGATTCTCGTTATCGACGATATAATATCTCTGAGGAGCGAGATATCTCTATTCTTAATTTCATCCATCATTATTTATAAAGAAATCCGTGGAAATTCATTTTCTTTGTCTCTTCATAGCGCTATGAAGAGACAAAGAAAATGAATTTAGATCACTGCACGCAATATAACATAAAATGTTATATCCACCAGCCGATGAATTTTTAGCGAAACATCTTCCATTTATTTATGAATTTCAATATTTAGATAACGATGAGGGATTGTATCCTTCACAAGAACGGATTCGGCGTCTCATGGGACCCGGAAAGCCTTATAATAAAATGGTTCTTTATTGGCCACCGGGAACAGGAAAAAGTTTCGCATCGATCGCTCCGATTATAGATAATAATAGGAGCACCGGAATGATAGGGACGATCGTCACAAAAGGCGACTCCGGAACGAGAAATTTTAAGCATCAAGTATTAGAATATAAGAAATACTCGAATCTTAAATTCGACGAAAATAAGATATTTGAATATTTTCATTATATGTCATTGACGAACAAGATTAGATATGCCTCCGAACAGGAATTAAAAGAATATACCGAAAATCGATTTTATGTATTCGATGAGATTCATCATGTTCAAGAAGGATTTAATTTAAATACTATCCTGACTATTATGTCGAAATCGAAAAACGGTAAATTTATATTCGCCACGGCGACGCCGATGATCAATAGTCTATATCAATTGAATTCTTTACGTTCGTTGCTCGGTTCTTTGGAAGGGGTCGTTTCATATAATCCCGAAATTAAAAATAAACCGCGTGTCTCTTTCGAAGGAAATTACAATGCAATAGAATCGTTTCCGATCCTT
>Ga0066654_10000560_pt1 | contig 10232 bp, 7 predicted proteins | sample GraSoiAngelo_103_FD_66715 | JGI IMG/M metagenome (GOLD analysis project Ga0066654, IMG submission 66715) | Grasslands soil microbial communities from the Angelo Coastal Reserve, California, USA - 14_0903_05_20cm | ecosystem: Environmental > Terrestrial > Soil > Grasslands | place: USA... | reverse complement strand
CCGAAGTCCGGCGGCAGCCAGTCGCAGAGGTAGACGAGGCGGTGTGGCCGGCTCAGAGCGGGGTCTCTGGGACGGTGACGGCGTTGACGACGGGAGCGGCGGCGCTCCGGGGGCGCATCGCCGGCAGGGAGTAGCGCCGGTCCTTGAGGCGCAGGAAGGGGCGCTCGAAGAAGCGGTACGACAGGTGCGCGAGGAGGAAGGTGAGACCGAGCGCCAGCGCATAGTAGGCGGCGCAGTAGAGCCAGAGCCGGCCGTGCCACCAGGAGGTGACGCGGAAGACCGCCGAGGTCAGGTAGACGGCGATCATGTGCAGCATGTAGATGCCGTAGGAGATCCTCCCCAGGTACTCGCAGGCCGGGTTGGCGACGCGGACCACGTTGCGCGGGTTGGCGGCGACGGTGACGATCAGCCACGGGTAGAGGAGGAGCTGGACGATCTCGTCGCCGACGAGCCCCCAGTGGATGAAATAGACGAAGTAGAAGTCGAGGAGGAGGAGGAGGAGGACCGCCTGGAGCGCGCGGCTCGCGAAGACCGGGAGAGCGAGGAGCGCGGCGCGGTCGCGGTGGAGCCACCAGGCGGCGAGGGCGCCGGCGGCCATGAAATGGAATTTGAGCTGGCCGCAGAGCTGCCGGCCGGCGTGCGCGCCGAAGACGTCGTGCACGCTCAAGACGAAGACCGTGAAGGAGGCGGCGAGGACCGCGGCCGAGAGCCGCGGCAGGACGCCGATCCAGCGCTTCACCGCCGGCGCCCAGGCGAGGTAGAACTGCTCCTCGACGCCGATCGACCACAGCGGATTGAGGATCCCCCCCACGGTGTAGAGGCTGTTCATCAGGTTGGGGAGGAAGAAGGTGTAGAGGGCGAGCGCGAGCGGGAGGCCGTAGGCTACGGGATAGTGGACGCCGAGGCGCGGCAAGAGGGCGTTGTAGAAGAAGAGCCCGAAGAAGACGACGGCGAAATAGAGCGGCCAGATGCGGCAGACGCGGCGCAGGTAGAAACGGCCGACGGCGATCGTGCCGCTCTGCCGGTGCTCGTCCAGGAGCAGGTAGGTGATCAGGAAGCCGCTCAGGGTGAAGAAGAAGGAGACCGCGGTCGAGCCGCGGAAGAAGAGGGCGCCGTAGGAGGGCGCGGGGAGGCCGGCGCTCCCCTGGTTCATCGGCACGTGGTCCAGGATGACGAAGAACGCGGCGAGGAAGCGCAGGCTGTCCAGGCCGCGGAAATGGACCTTGGCTCGGGCGACCGGGGCGCCACGTCGTTCTACAGCTCTGAACGCCATCGTTGAGGCCCCTCCTCACCGCTCGGTGAGCATCCCGGCGAGGTAGCCGTTGACCGTCTCGCGCTCACGGCTCGCGAAGTACCAGTCGATCGTGCGGTGGAGGCCGTCGATGAACTTCATCCGCGGCTCCCAGCCGAGGAGCTCGCGGGCCAGGCGGTTGCTCGCCACCCGGTTGAGCGGGCCGGTCGGCATGTGCGGCAGGAATTTGATCTCGGCATGATGGCCGGTGTAGCGCAGCACCTCGCGCACCGCGTCGATCACCCGCGTGCGCTCCTCCGTCCCCAGGTTGACCGCCGTGCCGTCGTCGATCGTCTCGGCGGCGGCGACCATGCCGCGCACGATGTCGCCGACATAGGTCCAGTTGCGGATCTGCGTGCCGTCCCCCCACACCTCGAAGGGGTCCTGGCGCACGAAGGCGCGGGCGATCATGGCGATCACCGCGTGGTTCTCGACGCCGCGCTCGCCGTAGACGGTGAAGAAGCGGCAGGAGGCGGTCTGCATGCCGAAGTCGCGGGCGTAGGCCCGGAGCGTCATCTCGGTCATCAGCTTCGCCCAGCCGTACAGGTTGTCGGCGTCGTAGGGGGGGCCGACCATCTCCTCGGTCAGGTAGAGCTCCCGCGTCACGTCGCTCTGCAGGAAGTTCGGGTAGACGCAGCCGGAGGAGGCGAAGACGAACTTCCCGACACCCGCCTCGTGGGCGGCCTTGATCAGCATGCCGTCGAGCGCCAGGTTCTGCGCGCAGGCCGCCTGGTGGAGGTCGACGAAGCCGCGCCCGCCGTGGATGGCGGCCAAGTGGAAGACGACGTCGACGCCGGCGACCATGCGCTGCGGCACGCCGGGCGCCAGGAGGTCCTCGCGGTGGAACTCGACCACCCCCGAGTCGACGTGCCCCTCGATGTTGGCGAGGCGGCCGCTCGTCAGGTCGTCGACGACGCGGACGTCGCGCGACCCCTTCTCGACCAGCAGATCGATCAGGTGGGAGCTGATGAACGACGCGCCGCCGGTCACCAGGATCTTCTTGCCGTTCCAATCCATGCTGCGTGCCCTTCTCTCCCGGAGAGATCGAAACCCTAGTCTGGCTCGCTCAGTTGTGCCCGGGAGTTTACCGGGATCGCGCGGTGCTGCCAAGCCGGCTCACCGGCGGGCGTACGTCCAGAGGGCGAAGTTGACGCACGGCAGGCCGTCGCGCGAGTGGTAGTCGAGGGCGCGCAGCCCGGCGACGATCGCCGCGGCATCGGGGGAGCCCGAGCGCACGAGGTAGGTGTGGGTCTCGTAGGGGTCGTGCCCGTAGACGGCCGCGACGACGTAGCCGTGGCGCTCGCCGTAGCTCGTCAGCTCGGCCACCATGCGCGCCCAGTCCGGATTGGCGTCGACCGCGCCCGGCGCCAGGGGGGAGCGGAAGGCGTGGAAGACGATGATCTGGGGGTGCTCGCGCTCGAGCCGGCCCTGGGAGAGCCCATGGCGCGCGATCTCCAGGTCGTTGAGCCCCCAGGAGTCGACGGAGTGCCAGCGTGAGTAGAGGGGGAGCAGGCCGGCCTCGGAGGTGACCAGGGTGTAGCCGCGGGAGCTGTAACGGGCCAGCAGACGGGCGGCGTCGTAGCGGCCGTCCCGTGCCTGGGACTGCGGCCGGTAGAGGACGGCCTGGGCCGCCAGGACGGCGACCGCGAGGGTGGCGCCGGAGGCGATCGCCGCCCGCCGGGCTCCCGGGGAGAGAGCGGCGAGAGGCGGCAGCCCGAGGTCGGCGGCGAGACCGGACGCCCAGTCGGGGAAGGAGAGGAGGACGATCGGCAGCAGGACGTACTGGAAGCGGTAGAGGACGTTCATCTCGTTCGACAACAGCACCCAGAGGAGGGTGAAGCCGCCGACCGGGATGAGGGAGAAGAGCAGGCGGCGCAGCGCGTCGCGCGAGCGCAGGGCGATCGGCGCGGCGAGGAGCCAGGGGAGGCAGAGCTGGATCAGCCCGTCGAGCGAGGCGCGCAACGACTTCCAGTGGAGGGTGCCGCCTCCCTTCTTGTAGAAGGGGGTGGGGAGGGGGTGGCCGAAGTAGCTCCAGCGCCAGAGGAAGAAGAGCCCCCCGAGCCCGGCGAAGACCGCGGCGAAGACCGCGGCCGGCCCGAGCGCCCGCCGCGGCCCCACCCAGAAGACGACCGCGGCGAGCAGGAAGAGCGACAGGAAGACCCCCTCCGGCCGCGCCAGGCCGGTCGCCAGGCAGGTCAGGGCGAAGAGCAGCGCGAGACGGCGCGACTCCGGCCGCTCGCGCAGCCGGTAGGCGAGCGCCCAGGCGGCGGTGCCGAGCAGGGCGAAGAACGGGGTCGCGAAGTAGAGCTCGGCGTAGCGGAAGCCGGGGCCCCAGGCCAGGAAGAGCGCACAGGCCAGGGCGAGCGGGAGCGGGGCGCCGTGCAGCCGCCGGATCGCCCCATAGAGGAGGAGGACGGTCAGCGCGTGCGCCGCCGCGGCGAGGCCGCGCACCGCCGCCTCGAGCGGCACGCCGCCGCGCACCAGCGCCGCCGCGAGGACGGTGAAGAGGAAGTCGGTGGCGCCGTCGACCGGCGGCTCGCCGAGGTTCCAGACCATGCCGTGGCCCTGCGCCACGTGCTCGACGTAGCGCATGAGGATTGCGGCATCCTCGGCGGGGTGGGCGGGCGAGCGGAGGGTCGAGAGGCCGGGCAACGCCAGGGCGAGCAACAGGACGGCAAGGGCTACCAGATGCTTCCGCAAAGGTTCGTCTCCACACGCAGGCCGTGAATCGACCGGGGCTATGATCGCAACTCATGGGCCCCGATCCGTTGACCGCGCTCCCACGGCCGCTCGGCCCGCGCCTCATGCAAGTCGCGAGCCTGCTCGGCCACGCTCACGTGGAGATGGCGGTCCTCGGCCTGGGGAGCCTGCTGCGCTCTTCGGCCGAGCCGCTGGCGCTGCGCCTCCACGACGACGGCTCGCTGACCGCGGCGGATTGCGAGCGGCTGGGGGCGGCGCTGGGCGAGCCGGCGATCGTGCCGCGGCCCGCGGCGGACGAGCGGGTGGCCGAGGTGCTCGCCCGCCGGCCGGCGCTCGCCGCCTTCCGGCGCCGCAATCCCCTGGCCTTGAAGCTGGTCGACGCGGTGCTCTACGCCGGCGGCGAGCTCGCCTACTGCGACACGGACGTCCTCTTCTTCCGGCGCTTCTCGGGCCTCTTCCGTCTGCCGGAGGGCGCCGGCGCGCTCTTCATGCACGACCGGCAGAACGCCTACTCGGTGCGCTCCTGGCACCTGCTGCGCCACCGGCGGCTGCGGCTGGCGCGCCGGGTCAACACCGGGATCGTGGTCTTCCGCACCGCCGGCTACGACCCCGACCTCCTCGAGTGGTACCTGGCGCGGCCGGAATTCGGCTTCGCCCCGGTGTGGGCGGAGCAGACCGCCTGGGCGCTCCTCGGGCAGGCTGCCGGCTGCCGGCTGCTCGATCCGGCGCAGGTCGCGATCCCCGTGGCTGGAGAGATACCCGCTGCGGCGACCGCCGGGCCCGTCGCGCTCCACTTCGTGAGCCCGGTGCGCGCTCTGCTACCGCTCTACGCCCCGCTGGCCGCGGCGCCGCCGGACGGGCCGCCGGTCGCCCTGCGCAGCCGGCCGGCCGGCCGCTGCCGCGCCCCGGAGCTCGCCGTCACCGAGCTGGCGCGCCGCCTGCCGCGCCGCCTGCGCCGGCGGCGGGGTCCGTAGCCTCCCACAGGAAGAGGTGGACGGTCGCCTGCCGGTAGGGGAAGCTCGCCACCACGCGGGACCTCTGACGATAGGGGTCGAGGGTGTCGTAGGAGACCCCGGCGCGGCCGCCCAGGAGGACGTCCCAGGAGCTCTTCGGCTGGTCGAGGACGCCGAGGAACCAGACCCGGCCGCCGCGCTGCCGGGCCGCCGCGGCCTCGCGGTCCAGGGCGGCGCGCACCCGGCCGCGCAGGTTGAGCCCGTTCGAGGGGAAGTCGAACGCGTGCCGGCGCGGGTCCAACCCCCAGAGCGCCGTGTAGAGCACCGAGATCTCGTCCCAGTCGTGGACCACGAGGTCCCGCTCGGCGGTGAGCGCGGCGACGCGCCGCGCCTCGGCGAGGAACGGTGTTGGGCGGCGATGCGCCGGCAGGGCCCAGGCGAGGTTGACGGCGACGATGGCGATGAGGGCGATAGGGGCGAGCAGCGCGGCGGGCCGCGGTCGCCGGGGCAGCCGCGTGGCGGCGAGGGCGGCGAGGAAGCTCGCGCCGCCGAGCGGCTGCAGCCAGAGCTTGTCGTAGAGAGGGTCCCAGAACGCCGGCCCGACGAGCGTGGCGGCGAGAGCGGCGGCGCCGCAGGCGAAGGCCGCGCGGTCGCCGGCGGCGAGGTCCGGCCAGGCGCGCCGCAGGCGGAGCGCGCCGAGCAGGGCGAGCGCCACGACGGCGAGCGAGGCGGCCGCCGCGACCACCGCCGCGAGCCCGCCCTGGGCGCGCAGCAGCGAGCGCAGCCCGACGAAATCGGCGGGGAGGAGGCGGACCACGGCGTTGGCGAGGCCGAGCGGCAGGAGGGCGAGGCCGCGCGCGCTGATCCCGCCGAAGGAGCCGTAGCCGGTCACCGTGCGGAAGCGGTCGACCTTCGCCGCGATCCCCGGCACGCCCATGGCGCCGTAGGCGAGGCCGTAAATCGTGGCGAGGCCGGCGAGCCCGCCCGCCGCGGCGGCGGCGAGCCGCGGCGCCGTGGCGCGCGCCGTCTGCCGCGCGTTGCCGCGCGGGCTGACACAGAGGAGCGCGGCGAGCGGCGCGACGAGGATCGTGCTCTCGTAGGTCGCCATGGCGAGCGCCAGCAGGGCGCCGGCGGCGAACGCCCGCCAGGGGAGGCGGTCGCCGCCGGAGAGCGCGAGGAGGAGGATGGCGAGGGCGCTCCACAGGAGCCCGACCATCGGCTCCGCCGCGTTGGTGGCATGGAGGAGGAAGGCGCGTGAGAACGCCCACAGGCAGGCCGCGGCGAGCGACGCCCGCCAGGAGCCGGTCGCCAGGTGGGTCAGCCGGTAGAGCACGGCCGCGCACCCCGCGGCGGCGGCGGCGTTCATCACCTGGGTCAGCGCGAGATAGTCGAACGGGGTCGCCGCCCGCAAGCCGAGGAGCGCGAGGAGGCGGTGCCAGAAGAAGACGTCGGCCGGGTAGAGGAGGTGGTTGTTGCCGTGGAAGAAGAGCGCCTGGCGGTGGAAGACCTCGAGGCAGCGCACGGCCCCGTCGACGGCCGTGTAGACCCGGCTGCGCAGGGCCAGGAAGACGCAGAAGAGGGCGACGCCCACGAGCGTCGCCTGGCGGGCCGGGGAGCCTCTGCCGGCGGGCCGTGGCCGCGACGTGGTCATTGCGGACGGAACCCGCGGCCGTCCAGCCGCGCCCGCAGCCAGGGTCTGAGCATCGCCCACCAGTCGCGCCCGGCGCGGATCTTCGAGTACGGGCCGGCCGCGGGGTAGCGCATGGTGACGGGGACCTCCCGCCAGCGCAGCCGGCGGTCGAGGAGGACCTTGGCGTAGAGGTAGTACTCCAGGCCGTAGGTCCAGAGCTCCGGGGCGTGCCAGTCGAACTCGGCGCGGCGGACGAGGTCGAGGCGGTAGCAGCGGTAGCCGCAGGTGGCGTCGGTGAGCCGCGCGCCCGTCGCCAGCCGGACGAAGGCATTGACCAGGGGGATCGAGCGGCGGCGGAAGCCGGGCAGGTGCGGCGAATCGCCGCCGGGGAGGAAGCGGCTGCCGGTCACGTAGTCGGCCTCGCCGCCGAGGACCGGCGCGAGGAGGCGGGGCATCTCGGCGGCGAGCATCTTGCCGTTGCCCGCCATGGTGCCGAAGACGTCGTAGCCGTGGGCGAGCGCCCAGTCGAGCGCCAGCATGTAGCTGTACCCGACCCCCTGGTTGCGCGCCACGTCCAAGTAGGGGAAGCCGCTCGCGTGCACCAGCGCCGCCGAGCCGTCGCTCGAGCCGTTGTTGACCAGCAGCACCGTGTCGCACGCCGGGCCGCCCGCCCGCAGCTCGGCCAGGACCGCCGGCAGCTCCCGGACCTGGTTGAAGACCGCGAGGAAGAAGACGCTCTTCACGGCGATGTCTCGGAAACGGCTCCCATGAGCTCCCGGCGCAGGGCCTCGCGCCGGAGCTTGCCGTTCTCGGTCCGCGCGAGCGCCGCCACGAAGCGGAAGTGGGCGGGGACCTTGTAGGGCTCGAGCACCGCGTAGAGCTGGCGCTCAAGGTCGGCCGCGGCCGGCGGGTGGAGCGGGTCGGCCGGCTGGATGAAGGCCACCAGGGTCGTCGTCGCGGGCGCCGCGGGGTCCGGCCCCCCCACCACGGCGGCGTCCTCGACGCCGGCGATCTCCACGAGGCGCCTCTCGACCTCCTCGGGGGCCACCTTGTAGCCGCCGCGGTCGATCAGGTCGCTCTGCCGGCCCACGGAGTAGAGGAACCCGTCGCGGTCGATCTGCACCCGGTCGCCGGTCGGCCACCAGCCGTCGGCGGCCGCGCCGGCGAGCGACGGATTGGCGTACCCGGCGCAGACGTGCGGCCCGCGCACCTTGAGCCCCCCCTCCAGGCGGTCGCCGGCCGGTTGCGGGTCGTCGAGCGCCACCTCGACGCCGGGCGAGGGCCGCCCCAGGCTGTCCAGCTTGCCGCGCTCTGCGAGGTCGTGGTACTCGCAGAAAAGCGAGCGCGAGGCCTCGGTGAGCCCGAAATGGTGGCAGATCCGCGCCTCTGGGAAGAGCGCCAGCACCCGCTCGCGCTCGGCGACGGAGAGCGCGGCGCTGCCGATCTCGAGCCGGCGGATCGACGCCGTGTAGGCGCGGGCCCGCTCGCCGTAGGCTAAGAGCAGGCGGAGCCCCGCCGGCACCTGGGCGAAGACGGTCGCCTGCTCGCGGCGGATGGCGGCGAGCAGGCGCTCGGCGCGGAACAGCCCCGGCAGCAGGAAACCGGTGGCGCCGGCGAGAAGCAGGCAGCGCAGGCGGCCGAGCCCGAAGGAGTGATGGAGCGGCAGGGTGAGGATCTCGCGGTCTTCGGCGACGAGGCCGGTGAACCGGTTGATCTGCGCGGCCGCGGCGGCCGTGGCGCGGTGCGTCAGCTTGACGCACTTGGGCTCCCCCGACGTCCCCGACGTGCAGAGGACGAGCGCCACGGCGTCCGGGTCGGGCGGCGCCGGGGCCTCGGGGCTTGCGGCGCAGATCTCCTCCCAGGCCGCCTCCGGCGCCAGCCGGCCGGCCGGGGCGCTCTCCGGCGCCAGCCGGTCCCGAAAGAACGCCGCGGGGCCGTACCAGCCGGCCGGCCGCAGCAGCTCGGCAACCGTCGCCGTCACCGCGCTCCCGGCCGCGGGCGCGAGCGGCACCGCGGTGGCGCCGAGCGCCTGGGCGCCCAGGTGGAGGACCACCGCGGCCGGCGTGCGGTCCATGGCGAGGGCGAAGCGGTCGCCGGCGCCGACCCCCCGCCCGGCGAGCACGGCCGCGGCCTGTTCGACGTGCTCGCCGAGCTCGCCGTAGGTGAGCGCAAGCTCCGGCCAGAGGAGGGCCGGATGCGCGGCGCGGCGCTCCGCATGCTCCCTGAGGGCGTCGAGGAGCAGCACCTCAGGACCCTCCGCCCACTCCGCCCCCGCCGATCGTCACCCAGCGCACCATGCGGTCGAGGGGCACGAAGCCGTCCCAGATCCACTCGAAGTGGGTCATCGACCCCACCTCCGGCAGACGGCAGACCCCGCGCTCGGCGGCGGCAACGGCGAAGGCCAGGCGGCGCTCGCCGGCGAGCGCCAGCCCGATCGACTGGATGTCCGGATGCGCCAGGGCCGCGGCGTCGAGGATGTCGCCGACCCCGCGCACCGTGACCACCCGCCCGTAGCAGGGCTCGGCGAGCCCCGCTTCTTCGTCGTAGAGGACGGTCCACGACAGGTCCCGGCTGTGCCAGGCCTCATGGCGCATGGCGTACTCGACGCGCCGCAGGCGGATCGCCTGGGCGGCGCCGGCGTCCCACCCCGCCGGCGGGATGCGCTCGGCGGCGAGCGCCATCTCGCCGGCCAAGTCGGCGGCGAAGGCCGCCGGCGAGACGCGGCCGCCGGACTCGACGAAAATGGTGTGCGGCGAGGCGCACCCGTACTGGTCGAAGACCGAGCCGTCGACCGCGGCGCGCCGCAGCAGCCGGCGGTACGGGCGCTCCGCGGCCAGGGCCTCGCGGCCGATGCACATGTAGGAGAGCTTGGGGCCGAAGAAGACGTCCTGGCAGTCGTAGCGGCGGGGCAGGCCGGCGATCGCCGCCATGGCCTCGCTCCCCCCCCAGGCGACGCGCACGTCGGCGGCGCGCGACAGGGCCTCGGCCGCCGGGTGGCCGTGGTCGTGGTAGACCACGGCGATCGTCCGCGCCAGATCGCTGCCGCGCACGACACCCTGGGGGAGCCTCACCGCACAGCGCCCCAGCTCCTCGACCATCAGCGGGAACAGGTGGCGCAGGGCGCGCGGCACCTTCACCACGTTCAGGTTGCGCGTCAGGATCGCCTGCACGAGCACGAACCAGCCGAGGAGCGGCACGTTGCCCGCCAGCCAGTGGACGGCGAGGCCGCGCGGCACGAGGAGCCGCCCGACGCGGCCATCACGGGGGTGGAGCGGGTCGGGCACCGGCCCGTCGAGCGCGCCGCGCTGGCCGCGCAGAGCGAAGTCGAGCAGGCCGCGCAGCTCGCGCGCCGTCGACCACCGGGCGAGGAAGTCGAGCCCCTGCTGGTGATACGGCGCGAGCGCCGGCACCTCGAGCCAGCGTTGGGCGGCGGCGGCGAGGAGGGCGATCAGCCCCTCGAGCGGCACCCGCTTGAGCCAGCCGTGGGCCTGGCGCAGGCCGGCGACGAGGTCCTCCGGGGAGAGCGGGGAGGCGGGCTCGGCGCCGCGGTGGAGGAGCACCTGCCAGGTCCCCTCTGGGATAACAGCCGGCCGGCCGCGCTCCAGGTACTTGTCGGCCAGGACGTCGCCGCAGCCGCGGGCCTCGGCGAGCGCCGCCC
>Ga0066654_10000557_pt1 | contig 10261 bp, 9 predicted proteins | sample GraSoiAngelo_103_FD_66715 | JGI IMG/M metagenome (GOLD analysis project Ga0066654, IMG submission 66715) | Grasslands soil microbial communities from the Angelo Coastal Reserve, California, USA - 14_0903_05_20cm | ecosystem: Environmental > Terrestrial > Soil > Grasslands | place: USA... | reverse complement strand
CGTCCACCAGCTCGAGGCCGCGGACGTGGCGGAGCAGCTCGAGCGGCTCCTCCCGCACGCCGAGCTCGCGCGTCATGTGGCAGGAGCTGTGATAGACCGCCCGCGCCGGGAAGCGGGCGCCGACGTCGCGCACGCCGAGCACCTTGACCAGGAACTCGCTCAGCTCGTAGACCCGGCTCGCGACCTCCCGCACCGCGGGATCGCCCGCGAAGAGCTGCGGGTAGTAGTAGCGCACCATGCCGGCGCAGGAGCCGGACGGCGTGACGATGTGCTCGCTGTCGCGGAAGGTGGCCAGGAAGTGCTCGGCCAGGCGGCGCGCCTCCGGGTGGTGGCCGCTGTTCCAGGCCGGCTGGCCGCAGCAGGTCTGGGCGGCGGGGAAGTCGACCTCGACCCCCAGGCGGCGGAGGAGGCGCACCACCGCCTCCCCGGTCGCGGGAAAGAACAGGTCGGTCAGACAGGTGACGAAGAGCGAGACCCGCATCAGCCCCCCCGCACCGGGTGGGCCAGGGTCGTCATCAGCGTCAGGGCGGGCTGGGTGGTGTCCATGCGGCTCATCTGGACGGTGATCGGCCGGTCGCTCTCGACGAGGAGAGCGTACGGGGTCCCCCGCGGGATCGTCTCCCCTGCCGGGTTGGCGACGCGGTCGAGACGGACGTGCAGCGTCCGCTCGCCCGGCACGAGGATGCGGAACCCCCGGAGCGGATCGCGGTCCTCGAAGTAGGCGGTCATCTCGACGGCGGCCGTCGCGCCGCCGGTGTTGAGGAGGCAGACCGACTCGTGGCTGAGCAGGTCGCCGGTCGAATCGGGCGGCAGGTAGCCGTCCGGGATCAGCCAGGTGCGCTCACCGGTCTCGCGGGCCATCGCGTATCCCTCCGGGTCAACCGCCCCAGCCGGTGCCGGGGCCGGTCCTTTCCGCCTCGATCCGCTGCTGGTAGCCGCTCGCCAGGTAGGCCTGCAGCGGATCGGGGGCGAGCCCCATCTCCTCGCGGACACGGGCGAGGAGGGGACGCACGTCGGTCTCGAAGGCGCCCTGGACCAGGGCGTTGGCCGCCAGCACGTCGCCGGCGGTCTGGGCGCGTTCGAGGGCCTGCCGGTCGACCAGCAGCGCCTTTGCGTAGGCGGTCTGGATGTTCATCACGGTGCGGATCATCGCCGGGATCCTGGGCTCGATGTTGTGGCTCTGGTCGATCATGTAGGCGACGTCCCCGGCGGCATCCCCGGCGTCGACCAGCTCGAGGAAGATGAGGAACAGGGCGTAGGGGTCGATCGCGCCGGCCATCAGGTCGTCGTCGGCGTACTTCCGGTCGTTGAAGTGGAAGCCGCCCAGGCGGCCCGCCGCCAGCAGGTTGGCGACGACGTGGGCGAGGTTCGTCCCCTGCGGATGGTGGCCGGTGTCGACCAGCACCTGCGCCCGCGGGCCGAGCCGCGTGCAGACCAGGTAGGCGGTGCCCCAGTCGGGCAGGTCGGTGTGGTACCAGGCGGGCTCGAAGAACTTGTACTCGACGAGCATGCGCATCGCCGCGGGCATCGCCCGGTAGGTCTCGGCGAGCGCCGCGACCAGCCACTCCTGGCGGCGGCGGAAGTGCCCCTGTCCGGGGTAATTCGTGCCGTCGGCGAACCAGAGGCTGAGCAGGCCCGAGCCCACCGCCTCGGCGATCGCCACGCACTCCAGCAGGTGGTCGACGGCCCGGCGCCGCACGGCCGGGTCGGCGTGGGTGACGCTGCCCAGCTTGTACTCGTCGTCCTGGAAGAGATTGGGATTGACGGCGCCCAAACGCACGCCGTGCTGCCGGGCATGGGCCTGGAGCTGCCGGAAGTCGGCGGCGCGGTCCCAGGGGATGTGGATCGCCACCGTCGGACAGACGCCGGTGAAGCGGTGGACGACGCCGGCGTCGGCGATCCTCTCCTCGGCCGTGCGCGCCGCGCCGGCGGCCTTGAAGACCTTGAAGCGGGTCCCCGAGTTGCCGTAACCCCAGGAGGGGGTCTCGATCCGCTGCTCGCGCAGCGCCGCCCGCACCGCCGCGAGGTCGATCCCCCGCGCCTCCTGGTCCTCGGCCCACGTCTCGTACTTCATCTACGGTCCCCCCAGTGCCGCGAACCGCGCCATCGCCTCCGGCCAGCGGGCGTCCGGCCGGGGCTCGTAGACCTCGACCGGGAAAGAACGCCGGACCAGCTCCCTCCCCTGGGCGAAGTCGGCCACCTCGCCGAGCGCCACCAGTTGGGCGAGCAGGTTGCCGATCGCCGTCGCCTCGACCGGTCCGGCCTGGACGACGCAGCCGGTCGCGTCGGCGGTCCATTGGCAGAGCAGCCGGTTTTTCACGCCGCCGCCCACCACGTTCAGCACCCGCACGGTCCGGCCGGTGAGCTCCTCCAGCCGGCGCAGCGTCCGGCAGTAGGCGAGCGCCAGGCTCTCCAGGATGCAGCGGGTGATGATTCCCGGCATCCCCGGCGCGGGCTCTCCCTGCTGGCCGGTGCGGGCCCAAGCCTCTTGGATGCGCTCGGGCGTGTCGCCGACCGCCAGGAAGGCCGGGTCGTCCGGGTCGATCAGCGGCCCGCAGGCCGGCGCCGCGGACGCCAGCTCGGTCAGAGCCGCGTAATCGTACCGCTGCCAGACCCGGCGGCACTGCTGGAGCAGCCAGAGACCGGCGATGTTCTTGAGCAGCCGGATCGTGCCCGCGACGCCGGCCTCGTTGGTGAAGTTGTAGGCGAGCGAGAGCGGCGTGATCACCGGCTGCGCGGTCTCGACCCCGATCAGCGACCAGGTGCCGGACGACAGATAGGCGGCCTCCGGGCCGGCGAGCGGCACGGCAGCCACGGCGGCGGCCGTGTCGTGCCCGGCGGCGGCGATGACCGGCACCGGCCCGGCCCCCGTCGCCGCGGCCACCTCCGCGAGGAGAGGCCCGAGCACCGTGCCCGGCGGCACCAGCGGCGGCAGGAGGTGGGTGGGCACGCCCAGCTTCGCCAGCAGGCCGCAGGCCCACGTCCCCCGCTGTGGGTCGTAGAGCTGGGAGGTCGAAGCGATCGTCGTCTCGCTCACCTGCCGGCCGGTGAGCCAGAAGTGGAACAGGTCCGGCATGAAGAGCAGCGTCGCGGCCGCCGCCAGCAGCGGGCTCTCCTTGGCGACCAGGGCGAGGAGCTGGTAGAGCGAGTTGATCGGCATGAGCTGGATGCCGGTGGCGGCGAAGATCTCCTCGCGCGAGGCCCGCGAGAAGGCGAGCGCCTCCATCCCCGCCGTGCGCAGGTCCCGGTAGTGATACGGCAGACCGAGCATCTCGCCGTCGCGGTCGAGCAGGGCGAAGTCGACGCCCCAGGTGTCGACCGCGAGGCCGGCGAGCCGCCCCTCCCGGGCGCCGCGGGCGATGCCGGTCTCGATCTCGGTGAAGAGCCGCGGGGCGTCCCAGTAGAGGGAGCCGCGGAGGCGGACGGGGCCGTTGGGGAAGCGGTGGACCTCGGCGAGCCGCAGCGACTCGCCGTCGAAATGCCCGACGATCGCCCGGCCGCTCTCGGCCCCCAGGTCCAGGGCCAGGCACGAGAGGCGTTGCGCCATGCGGAGAGCTTAGCCCGGATCAGCGCGAATAGGCCGCCGTGACGCCGCCGTCGACCGACAGGATGCAGCCGGTCGTCTTGGCCGAGCGGGGGCCGGCGAGGAAGGCGACGGCCTCGGCGACGTCCTCGGGCAGCACCTCGACCTTGAGCACGGTGCGCTGGCGGTAGTGCTCCTCCAGCTGGTCGGGCCGGATGCCGTAGGTGGCGGCGCGCTGCTCGCGCCAGGCGCTGTCCCAGATCTTCGAGCCCTGGAGGACCGCGTCCGGGTTGACGGTGTTGACGCGGATCCCCGCCGCGCCCCCCTCCTCGGCCAGGCAGCGGGCGAGGTGGACCTCGGCGGCCTTGGCGGTGCTGTAGGCGGCGGCGTTCTTGCCGCCCACGACAGCGTTCTTCGAGGCGACGAAGACGACGGCGCCCCCCTGCCCCTGCGCGCGCAGGATGCGGAAGGCGGCCCGCGAGACCAGGAAGTAGCCGGTGGCGAGGACCGACAGGTTGCGGTTCCACTCCGCGAGCGAGGTCTCCTCGACCGGGGCGGAGCTGGAGATGCCGGCGCACGCGACGAGCACGTCGAGGCCGCCGTAGGCCGTCACCGCCTCCGCGAAGGCCCTTTCGACCGCCGCCTCGTCGGTCACGTCGAGCCCGACCGCCAGGCCGCGGCCGGGCCCGTGCTTCTTGCAAAGCTCCGCCGCCACCTCGCGGGCGCCCGGCTCGTCGAGGTCGGCGACCACCACATGGGCGCCGTCGCGGGCCAGCCGGTCGGCGACCGCCCGGCCGATGCCGCCGGCGCCGCCGGTCACCAACGCCACCCGGCGGGCGAGCTCGCGCTCGGCCGGCGCCAGGCTCAGCTTGTAGAGCTCGAGCGGCCAGGACTCGACGGCGTAGGACTCGGCCGGGGTCAGCGAGACGAAGCGGCGGAGCGCCTCGGCGCCGGCCATGACGGCGAGGGCGCGGTGGTAGAGCTGGGCCGCGAGGCCGGCCGCGGCCTTGTCCTTGCCGGTGGTGATCATGCCGACGCCGGGCACGAGGATCACTCGCGGGAAAGGGTCGCCCGCGGGGTCGTCCGGGCTCCGGTGGGCCGCCGTATAGGCCCGATACTCGGCCGCATAGCGCTCGACGCCGGCGAGGACCGCCGCGGCGAGCCCCGCCGCATCGTCCCCCGCCGGCGTCCAGTCCACCCACAGGGGCACCCGCTTGGTGTGGACCAGGTGGTCCGGGCAGGCCGCCCCGACCTGGCTGAGCCGCGCGCCGTCGCGCGAGCCGACGAACGCCAGCACCTCCGCGCTCTCGTCGACCTGCAGGATGGTGCCGCGGGAACCGCCGGCCGCGCCGCGCACCGCGGGCAGCACCCGGGCGAGCAGCGCCCGGCGGGCGGCGGGCGGCAGGGGCGGGACCGCCTCGCCGCCGAAGGGCGGCCGGCCTGCGGCCCTCCCGGCGACGTATTGCTCCGCCGCGTTGATCGCCGCCAGGGTGTTGGCGTAGGACTCCTCGGCGGTCTCGCCCCAGGTGATCAGCCCGTGCTTCTCCATGACCACCAGCCGCGCTTTCGGATTAGCCTGGACGGCCTCGGCGATGACCTTCGAGAGCAGGAAGCCCGGGCGGAGGTACGGCGCCCAGACGAATTCGTCGCCGAAGATCTCGCGGGCGATCGCCTCGCCCCCCGCGGCGCAGGCGACGCCGATGATCGCATCGGGATGGGTGTGGTCGACGTGGGGGAAGGGCAGGAAGGCGTGCAGCAGGGTCTCGATCGACTGCCGCGGGTACCCGGGGCCGGTGACGCAGTGGGCGAGGTAGGCGACCATCTCCTCGTCGGACATCGCCTCCCGCGCGAGCAGCGGCCGGACGTCGTCGAGGAAGAGCGGGGTGAAGGAGCGGCGGGTGACCGTCGCCAAATCCGAGCCGCTCCCCTTCACCCAGAGCACCTCCCGCAGCCGGCCGCGGAAATCGGCCTCCACCGACTTCGCCGAGGTGTTGCCGCCCCCCCAGTTGCAGACCCGCCGGTCGGCGCCGAGCCGGTTGGAGCGGTAGACCAGCAGATCGACGCCGGTCAGCCCCGCGGCTTCTTCGGCGTTCCAGAGACTCTCCACCATGCCCTTACCCGGCTGTCACTTCTTTTTCCAGTCGGCGATAGCCTTTTCGAGATCGGCGACCTGCTGCGGCTGCGGCGGCGGGGTTGCCGACTTCGCCGCGGCGAGAGCCCTCTCGGCGGCGGCGACCGCCCCCTTGTAGTCGTTCCGCTTGGCGAGGAGCTGGGCCTTCGCGCGCTGGTTGGCGAAGGTCGGCTCGAGCGCGATCGAGGCGTCGATCCAGCGCCCGGCGTCGTCGAGGCAGGTGTCGTTCTGCAGGCAGTAGGTCGCCGCCTGGAGCGGAGTCTGCCAGCGCAGGGCGCCGCGGGCGGCCTCGGCCACCAGCCTCGGGGTGTCCACCTCGACCGTGAAGGGGACGGCGAGCTTCTCCCAGCGCAGCACCACCTTCGCCGAGGTGTCGGTCAGGTCGGTGAACTCGAAGCTCATGCGCTCCTGGAAGTCGGCCGGCTGCGGCCTGGCCTGGATGCGCAGGGCGTCGTTCTCCTGCTTGTAGCTGAAGGCGCCCCACTGGTCGGCGTCTTTGCTGAAGATGACCGTCCAGTCCCCCGCGGCCGGGATCGTCTGCAGGCCGTAGATCCCGGCCGGCAGCTCCTTCCCTCCGACACCGCCGATCCTGACCGGTGTGCTGAAGCGGATCGTCGTGTTCTCGTTGGCGCCGGTGCGCCAGACCTGGCCGTAGGGGACCAGGTCGCCCCAGATCTTCCGTCCTTTGACCCCCGGACGGCTGTAGTGCACGGTCACCTCGGTGATGCCGATCGTCTGCGCGATGCTGGCGTTGGGGCTGGGGCGGGGCGTGCTGATCGGCGGCTGCTGGGCGGTGGCGGCGGCGGCGAGGCCGAGGGCTGCCAGGCCGGCCGCGAACAGGGTCTTTTTCATGCTGCATTCCTCCTCAAGGGTTTGCGTGCTGCATCGAAACGGAAGTCGCGGGCGCGGCCCCCATGGCCACCGCCCGCCGCTCGGTGTCGGCGATGTCGGCGGCATCGGCTACGGTGCGCGGCGCCTCCAGCCATCCCTGGAGATGGCGCCGGACCAGGCCGGCCAGGGCCTGAATGTGATCGGGGCGGTCGTTCAGGGCCGGGATGTAGCGGTAGCGCTCGCCGCCGGCGTGGAGGAAGATCTCGCGGTTCTGCTCGTCGATCTCCTCCAGCGTCTCCAGGCAGTCCGCCGAAAACCCCGGGCAGACCACGTCGAGGCTGCGCACGCCGGCCTTGGCCATCGCCTGCATCGTCTTGTCCGTATAGGGCTGGAGCCACTCCTCGCGGCCGAAGAGCGACTGGAACGACACCTGCCAGCGCTCGGACGGCAGGCCGAGCGCCTCGGCGGTCAGCCGGGCGAGCTTCTGGCAGTGGCAGAAGTAGGGGTCGCCGGCCAGGAAATAGCGCTTCGGAATGCCGTGGAAGGAGAAGAGGAGCTTCTCGGCCGGCCCGCCGTCCGCCCAGGCCTCGCGGAGGCTCGCCGCGAGGGCGCGGATGTACTCCGGGTCGTCGTGGTAGCTGTTGACGGTGCGGATCTCGGGCATCCAGCGCCAGGTCACGAGCTCGGCGGCGACGGCGTCGATCGTCGATCCCGTGGTGACCGCCGAGTACTGCGGATAGAGCGGCAGGACGAGGATGCGGCGGCACCCCTCAGCCGCCAGCTCGCGCAGCGCCGCCTTGACCGACGGGTTGCCGTAGCGCATGCCGAGAGCGACGTGGAGCGGCGCGTCGACCGTGCGCCGCAGCTCCCGTTCGAGGGCCGCCGCCTGGTGGCGGGAGATGACGAGGAGGGGCGAGCCCTCCGCCGTCCACACCTTGCGGTAGAGCGCCGCCGACTTGGCGGGCCGGAAGGGGAGCACGAACAGGTGGAGGACGAGCCACCACAGCAGGCGGTTCTGCTCGATGACCCGCGGATCGAGCAGGAACTCGCGCAGATAGCGCCGCAGCGCCGGCGCGTCCGGCGCATCGGGCGTCCCCAGGTTGGCGACGAGGACGCCGATCGCCGGCACCTCCGTGTGCTGGAAGTCGGGCTGGCCGAAGTACTTCATGGGCGGCGAGTGTATCTCAGGGCGCGGGCGACCGCGCATGGTTGCGGAAGGCGTTACTCGGGCGTAAGATGAAGCTGAAGAGCGTGCCGTTGGCGCGCGTGGTCTAGAATAGGAGGACAGGAGGAACGGCTTTCCGAAAGATTCCAATGCCTGGGGGTATGCGCAGCAGGAGTTCGGTATCGATCGCCTGCTCACCCGGCCCGAACTGCGGGCGGCCCCGGGTGAATTCTTCCTGGCCGAGTACGGCCGTCTGCTGAGCCTCTCGCGGACTGGTCAGTTTGCCATGGAGAAGATATGGAGAGATTCCTGCAAAGGATCCGACGCGATATCGAAGGTCTACCCATCCGGCTCTACCCCTTCACGCTCCCGGACAGCGCAGAAGGCGCGGCCGTGGTCTCGATCGATCCGCGAATCTCCTTCGGACGTCCCGTCATCAGCCGCAAGGGGATCACCACAGCGACCATTGCCGAGCGCTTGAACGCTGGTGAGAGCGTGGAGGGAATAGCCGATGATTTCGGATTGAATGAAGAAGAGGTCACAGAAGCGCTCGCAGGCCTTCATGTTGATCGGAAAACCTTCGCGGATCAGGCCGGGAGAGAAATCTACCTTCTATCCTGACCTGGCGGCCAACTTTCTGAGGACTTTCCACAAGATCTGCCACTTTCTGGAACGGCACCCTTATCCGTTCATCGCCAAGCTCGCCCGCCCGGAAGAGACAAGGTTTCCCCGCCCGGGGAGGGTCGAGATGTGGCTGACCTACGAGGAGTGGGAGCGGGGACGCCGTAGTCGTTCTTAAGCCCCCGCCAGCGCCCCGAACACCTCGGCCACCTGCTCCCAGCCGACGCGCATCAGGAAGGTGTTGTTGCGGCCGTAGGACTTGCTGCCCAGGATGTAGAGGCCGGGCTCGGGGTTGGTCAGGGTGTCGACGCCGTGGCCGGTCTGCGCCAGGCAGTCGCCGCCGCCGGCGCCGAGGAGGGCCGCGGAGAGCTTGATCGGGCCGCAGGTGGCGTAACACTCGTGGACCTGGAGCTGGCGGTAGAGCTCGTGGTCGCCGACGTAGCCGGTGAGCGAGAGGACGCGGTCGACCAGCACCTCCTCGGCATCATCACCGTTACGCAACACGACTTTCACCTTGCCGTTCGGACGCGCCAGCTCCTCGACGGCGACGCCTCTCCTCGCCTCGACCGCCGGCGAAGCGCCGGCGGCCAGGGCTTCGGCGTCGGCCGCGAGCCTTGCCCGCTCCGGCAGCGGGTCGCCGTCGTGGCTCCCCCAGTTTCCCGGGTCGCTACGCAGTGCCCAGATCACCCGCGTCCCCGGCGCCTCGCGCGCCAGCGCCGCGAGGTCGCGGGCGGCGGTCTGCGCCGAGTGGCCGGCACCGGCCAAGAGCACGGTCTTCCCCGCCCACTCGGCGCGCTCGCGCGCGAAGTCCGGGATGGCGCGGCGGATCTCGCCGTCGAGCGCCCGCTCACCCGGAGCGGGGATGCCGCCGTCGCCCAGGCGATTGGGGTTGCCGTAGGTGCCGGTCGCGTCGACGACGATCCCGGCGCGCTCCGTCCACTCGTGGCCGGCGCCGTCGGCGAGGAGGAGGCGGAACGGCCGCCGGCCGCGCTCCGCGGTCGCGATCTCCTCGTGCTTGAGCAGCCCCTCGCGGCCGATCGAGAGCACGCGCGTGCCGAGGCGCAGGTGAGGGGCGATCGCCGGCAGGGCGGCGAGCGGGGCGAGGAGCCGGCCGGCGAGCTCCTGGCCGGTCGGGCAGTCGGCGCCCTGCGGCACCGCCACGCCGGCGGCCTCGAGGTGCCGGCGCATGCGCGGCGAGACGTTCAGGTCCCAAGGGGTGAAGAGGCGGACGTGCCCCCAGGCGCGGACGTTGCCGCCGACTTGCGGGGCGGCTTCGTAGACGGTGAACGGAAAGCCGGCCTCGGCGGCGGCGAGCGCGGCTTCGAGCCCGGTGGGGCCGGCCCCCAGGATGGCGACGTGCGGCTTGGGCGTGGTCATCTCTCTCTCCTTCATCTTCATCGTTCTGCTCGCGGATCTCAGAACCGCGAGGCCGCCCGTTCGCGGGCGGGGAGGATCTCCAGACAGGTAGTCCACCAGCCGGTGAGAATGGTTTCGACGAACTCTTCGGGCAGCCCCTCCTGCCGCATCTCGGCGGCGAGGGCGGGATGGTCGTAGGCGAGCGGCACGAGCTCGACCGCGAGCCCCTCCTCGCGGGCTGCGAGCAGCGCGTAGCGGACGCGGGTGTCGCCGTCGTTGGCCGGCCGGCCGATGACGCCGACGTTGACCGCGTCGCGCCCCGAGGGGAGCCGGCGGTGCCAGGGCAGCCCGGTGTGGGTGCAGAGCAGGCCGTCGCAGGCGTGCTGGTCGAGCAGCACCTCGAGGAAAGGGACGGGGGAGGTCGAGCGGAACAGGAACTCGTTGATGCGCCGCGGCGAGCCGTGGACGAGGAGCAGCTCGCGGTCGCCGACGCGCACCCGCCGGCGGCGCGGCAGGCCCCCCATCCAGGCCTTGAACTCCGGCGAGCAGCAGCGCGCGGTGTAGCCGTAGGAGAGGGCGGCGAAATGGTTGTCGCGCGGATCGGTGTAGCCGCAGTTGCAGTCCTCGCGGCCGG
>Ga0066654_10000549_pt1 | contig 10312 bp, 6 predicted proteins | sample GraSoiAngelo_103_FD_66715 | JGI IMG/M metagenome (GOLD analysis project Ga0066654, IMG submission 66715) | Grasslands soil microbial communities from the Angelo Coastal Reserve, California, USA - 14_0903_05_20cm | ecosystem: Environmental > Terrestrial > Soil > Grasslands | place: USA... | reverse complement strand
AGTTCGGGGTGCCGGTGGCGCGCATCGAACTGCTCGACGAGCTGCAGGTGAAAGCGACCAATCTCTATTCCAAGCTTACCTTGCCGGAAGTGCCGATGCTGTTCGTCGAGTTTCACGGCTCGCCAGCGGGTGTCGCCGAGCAGGCGGAGCGCTTCGGCGAGATCGCGCGCGATCTCGGCGGCGGCCCCTTCGAATGGGCGACGAGGCCCGAGGACCGCTCGCGGCTTTGGCAGGCGCGTCACGATGCCTACTGGGCGGGCCGCGCGTTGCGCCCCGGCGCGCAGGCGCTCGCGACCGATGTGTGCGTCCCGATCTCGCGGCTGGCGGAATGCGTCACCGCAACACAACGCGACGTGGCCGAACTCGATCTCGTCGCACCGATTCTAGGGCACGTGGGCGACGGAAATTTCCACCTCAGTTTGCTGGTCGACATGGCCGACGAGGCGGAAGTCAAGCGGGTCAAAGCCTTGTGCGAGCGGCTCATCGAGCGCGCGCTCGCCATGGACGGCACTTGTACCGGCGAGCATGGGATCGGGCAGGGGAAGATGAAATATCTCGCGGGCGAACTGGGAGGCCCGGCACTCGCGGCTATGGCGGCGATCAAGCGCGCGCTCGATCCCGACGACATCATGAATCCGGGAAAGATCGTCGCGCTGACGTGAGCCGCCCCCACCTGCCTGGTCCTTACGCGGGCTTGCACCGATTTGGCGGCGCCGCGCGCAAACCCTCGCCTAAGCCATTGGCGGCGGACATAGATTTGCCGTCAAGGCGCCGGATATTACCAACTCCCGCTGGGGGCGCAGCGGAGCAGGGAATGGGGACGGCCGGCGCATGGCCGGCAAACATAAATCGCGGTCAACGCATTGATGATCGGGCGTTAAGGCCCGCGCACACCGCCCAGTGCGAGGGTCGAGACCCGGGGTGAAGACGGGTGCAGACGACGCTGCTCGCTGTCGCGATGGCCATCATTCTGGCGCTGGTGACAGCGCTGGTTGGCCCGCTTTTCATCGATTGGAACAGCTATCGCGGCGAGTTCGAGACGAGAGCCAGCCGCCTGACCGGACTCGACTTCCGCGTCACCGGCGCGATCGATGCTCGGCTCCTGCCGACCCCTACCATCACCCTGCAAGGGGTCGAGTTCGGCCGGCCGGACGAGGGAAGCAGGGTCCGCGCGCGGCTACTGCGCATCGAATTCGCACTGGGTGCGTTCGCGCGGGGTGAATGGCGCATTGCCGATGCCCGGCTCGAGGGGGCCGAGTTCTCGGCCGGGCTCGATCCCTCCGGCCGCCTTGCCTGGCCTCTTCCCAAGCTCGGCTTCGACCTGGAAGCGGTGTCGATCGCGCGCCTGCAAGTCCAGGATGCGCGCGCGACCCTCGCCGATGCCGCGAGCGACAGCAGGCTCGTGCTCGAGAAACTCGATTTCACTGGCGAATTGCGTTCGCTCGTGGGGCCGGTCAAAGGCGATGGTTCCTTCGTCATTGCCGGGCAACGTTATCCTTATCGCATCGCGAGCAGCCGCATCGGCGACGACGCCGGGACCAAGCTGCGTTTCATGATCGATCCAATCGACCAGCCACTCGCCGCCGAAGCCGATCTCTCGATCTGGATCGAGCGTGGCATGCCGCGCTTCGACGGCAACGTTCAATTCGCGCGCGCGGTTGGCCGTGCGCCGGCCGGTGCTGACTCGCTTATCGTCGAGCCGTGGCGCGTGAGCAGTCGCGTCAAGGGAGACAGCACCGCGGCGGTTTTGGAGCAGATCGAATTCCAATACGGCCCGGATGACCGGGCGATCAGACTCAAGGGCGGCGCCGATCTGCGATTGGGGCGGCAGCCAGAGTTCAACGGCACGCTGTCGTCACCGCAGATAGATCTCGATCGGGTGCTGGCGCTGCCCGAGACCATGCGCCGGCGTCCGCTCGCCGCCGTGAAGACGCTTGCCGAATCCCTGCTTGAGGCGTCGCGGCTTCCCATTCCCGCGGCGCTGAACCTGAATGCCGAGAGCGTTACGCTTGGTGGCGCAACCCTGGTGCGCCTCGCTGCCGAGGTCAAAGTCGATGCCGATGGCATCGACATCAAGGGTTTGGAGTTGCGCGCGCCGGGCATGAGCCAGCTGCGGCTGAGCGGGCGTCTCGGTCCAGGCGTGCAGTTCGCGGGATCGGCCAAGCTCGAGGCCAGCGATCCGCGCGCCTTCGCTGCTTGGCTGGGCGAACGCAGCGACGAGCAATCTGGATCCGCTGGTCCGCTGCGCTTCACCGGCGATGTAGCGGTGGGCGTCGAGGCCATCACGATCGACCAATTGAAACTCGACGTCGACCGCATGACGGTCGCTGGGCGGCTGGCCTACACCTGGGCGCGTGATGACCGGCCGGCGCGACTCGAGGCCGCGCTGAGCGCACCTGAAATCGATTTCGACCGCGTCCAGGCCGTTGCCAAGGCGGTGCTCGGCGATACCGCCTTCGATTGGCCGCGTGAGGGCGCGCTCTCGCTGAAGATTGCGCGCGCGCTCGTCGCCGGGGTCGAGGCGAAGCGGGCTGAGGTGGAGATGCGCGGCGACGCGAACGGCTTCGAGATCGCGCGGCTCGCCGTCGCCGACTTCGGCGGAGCGACGCTGGCGGTCAAAGGACGGATCGATGCCGCAGCGCGTTCGCCGCGCGGCGCGCTCACGCTCGAGGTCGACGCGCGGGCGCTGGACGGCATCGTCGCGCTGGTGGAGAAAATCGCTCCGGCGACGGGCGAGCAGCTGCGCCGCTCGGCGGCGCGTCTGACGCCGCTCACGTTGCGCGCCGCGCTGGGTCTGGATCCGGCGGCGGCGGGCAACACCGCCGCGAAACTCAAGCTCGACGGCCGTGCCGGCACATTGCGCATGCAAGCCGAGGCGAGCGCGATGGGTGATACGGTCACGCGCGGCATCTTCGCCGCGCTCGCGGCCGCCAAGTTGGAGCTCAACGCTCGGTTGGAGGGCGATGATGGGGGAGCGCTGATTGAACTCGCCGGGCTCGACCGCTTCCTCACGGCCGAGAAGCGGCCGGCGCGGCTTACGCTTGCGGCGAAAGGACCGCTCGACGGCGATCTCGCTGTTGAAGCCCAATTCGCCGCCGGCACGGCGAACATCGCAGGCAAAGGCACGGTCCGCCTTGGCGAGCGTGCAAACGCGGCCGCCGAACTCAATCTCAAGCTCACGAACGCAAGCCTCCACGCGCCTCGACCGGCGGCGCCGGGCCGCCCTGCCGAGCCGTTGCCCGCCTCGCTCACCGCGGGGCTCGCTTTACGCGATGGAATGCTGCGCCTCACCGAGGTGACGGGGACGGTCGCGGGTGCAAGCGTGCGCGGACAACTTGCGCTCGGTCTCCAACAGCAACCGGTCTCGATCGACGGCGACATCGAGGTGGGCGCGCTCGATCTGCCAGCCGCGATTGGCGCGGCGATCGGGATGCCGGCGCAGGGCGAACGCGCGGCAGCGAGCGGCGCCAGCGCAAATGCATCGGCGCTTTGGCCGGCCGAGCCGTTCGAGCAGCCACTGCCGTCCCTTAATGGCCAAGTCGCCGTCAAAGCGGCGCGTGTCGCGCTCACGCCCAAGCTTGCCGCGCGTGATGTGCGCGGCACGGTTCAATTTGGCCAAGGACAGCTGTCATTGCAGGATATCGAAGGGGGCATTGCCGGGGGGCGCGTGAGCGCCGAGCTGACGCTTCTGCGGCGCGCCGACGGGATTGGCGCACGCACGCGCGTGCGCCTGGTCGGCGCCAATGCCGCTGAACTGCTTCCCGGCGACGGATCGCTGTCGGGCCGCCTGACGCTCGATGTCACCGCCGAGGGAACGGGGATGAGTCCGGTTGCGCTCATGGGTTCGCTCGCCGGGGGCGGCAGTTTCACCCTGGAAAGCGCGGGCCTGGCTCGGATCGACCCGGCGGCGTTTGAAAACATCGTCCGTGCGGTGGATCAAGGCTTGCCCATCGACGCAATCAGGATACGAGACCGCGTCGATGCGGCGCTCGCGCGCGGCAGCCTCGGCATTACCTCGGCGGAGGGTGCGATCAGCATCAGCGAGGGCCAGGCGCGAGTAAGCAATCCGACGGTGCGCGCCCAACGCGCCGATCTCGCCGCAAACGGAAGCGTCAATCTGATCGACGGCGCGCTGGACGCGCGACTTATCTTGTTTGCAGCCGGCGGTGCGGCAGCTGCCGCGGAGACCCGGCCGGAAATTGGCATCGTGCTGAGGGGGCCGGTCGATACGCCCAAGCGCACGACCGAAGTTGCCGCGCTCGCGAGTTGGCTCGCGCTGCGCGCAGTCGAGCAGCAGTCGAAGAAGTTGGACGTGCTCGAGGGACGCGCGCCGCCGGTGCAGCCTGCGGCCACCGCGCCGAGCGGCGATCCGACTGCGGCAAAGGTGCCGAGCGCTGCCAAGCCGAAATCTGCGGCCCCGCCGGCGGCGGCCGAACGGCTTTCACCGCTGCCGGCGCCAATCGACGTCCATCCGGCTGCGACGCCGCGCGCGCCGCGGGCGCAGTCCGGAGCGGCGGCGCCGCCGCCGAGCCAAGCGCAGAGCCCGCCGCCGGCGCCCGCGCGGCCGCGCTCGCTGTTGGACTTATTGTTCGGAAATTAGCGCGGCGGCGCGCCCACGCTTCTAGGCGCTGGAAACCGCACGAACCGCAATCACGTCACGCGGTGCCTCGCGTCCGGCTTTGTGGTCCGACAGCTGATTGCGATAAAAGTCGAGCACGAACAGGCGAATGGCCGACGACAGGTTGCCGTGTTGCCGCTCCGAGTCGATCGCGGCGACCAAGTCGGACAAAGTCATGTCGCGTCCGTTGGCAATCTCTTTGAGCCCCTTCCAGAATGCATCCTCGAGGCTGACGCTGGTCTTGTGGCCGGCAATGACGATAGAGCGTTTGACGACCGGAGATTTCATCACTCGTCTCCCGTTTCGATCCGGTGGCGATCGAGATCGTGGCGGGCTTTGACGTCGCGTTTGGCCTCGAGTTCGCGCTCGGCTTTGCTGCGTCCGTATCGCAGTCGATTGGCGGATGCCGTTCGTTCAGCGAGCCGCCGCTCGGCCTTTTTGCGCGCCCTGCGAAAGCTAACAATCTCGCCCATCCCGCACCCGATGAGCCGCTCCGGGGTGATCCCCTCGCCCGTGGCTTCGGCGGCAAATGTGCCGATAGCGTGGCGCGCCCCTCACAAAAGGTTTACCGGTAGCGGCGCACGCCGCCGTTTCGCGCCTTGGAACCGGAGCATCGCCCTTTCAGGTGCGCCTTATTTCTTACGAAATCGGTCGAGTTGCACGACCTCGCCACTGGCGGGGTTCTCGGGCTCTGCCTGCGGCGTCGGCTTGGGCTCAGGATTGGCCACGACCGGCATCGCCGTGATCGCCGGCCCGACGGCCTTTTGCTCGGGCGCCGCTCGCGTCGAGTCAATGCCTGCAGCCGTAGCCTCCTGCGGTTGCGAAGACTCCTCGGTGCCGGCGTCCTGTTGAAATTGCAAGCCGAACTGGACCGACGGATCGAAGAAGCCTTTGATCGCTGCAAACGGCACGGCCAAGCGCTCGGGTATTCCGCCGAAGGCCACCCCGACCTCGAAGTCGATCTCGGTCACTTCGAGATCCCAGAACTGGTGCTGCAGGACGACGGTCATCTCCTCGGGATATTGCGCGCGCATGCGGGGCGACAAGCGCACGCCCTCGGCGCGGGTGTCGAAGGAAATATAGAAGTGATGTTCCCCCGGAAGACCGTTCTTGGCGGCGTCCATGAGCACCCGGCGCACGACGCCGCGCAAGGCATCTTGCGCCAAGATATCGTAGCGGATGTGGTCGACGGCCATTGGCGAAACCGACGGTTTTGGAGGCGGCGCGATCCGCGCCATCTCAACACACGGTGGACTCACCGCTTAGATCCTAGGCGCACGCGCATGCGCGCGCCAGCGTTCCATTAGAACTGAACATATGGAAGTGGAGGCTTCTGTTGCCAGGTGCCTCCGAACCCCGCCTGAAGCTGCTAAGACCTCAGGACTTCAGTTCGGTATTCCAAACCGCATTACGCGGCCTGGGCAACCGGAGCATAGTTGTCGTTGGCAACTATGAATGCGGCCCGATAACGGTGGAACCATGCCGAGCAAAAGCGCGCCCTTTACGCCCTCGTCGATCCTATTTCGCCCCCGTCTCAGGAACCAGTAATCAGGGGTCGCTTGCGCGGACACTGGCCTCTGATTACTGCCCCCTGATGGTGGAGGCGCCGGGTACTGCCCCCGGGTCCGATAGGTTTATTGCGACGGCCATTTATTGCCATAGCCGGCTCGCGCCGGCACCTCTCAATATAGGGGCAAAAGGTTGCTGAAAAAAGAGCATGGAATGGCGGCTGGCACGCACCCCGGGCGCGACCCTTACGGCGGCTGCCTCACGTTGGCCCGCCGGGCCGCGATATGCGCGTCTGTTGAACCTGTGTGGCTTTTGCCTGAGCCGCGCTGCGCGGGCGCCGGCCTCCTTTGAGCTAAGTTTGCCGCCGGTTGCTTCCCGTCACCCAGCGGAATAGGCTACCCGTCACGTGGTGCCAACCGAATGGGAGGTCGGGGGCACACAGTGCGGGGCGGCCCAGGAGGGAACATGTCAGAGCGCCTTTCACCGTCCCCAGGGGGGACGCGTCCGGGCTTTGCGCTCAACATTCACAATTTGATTGGCGGGTTGATCGTTGCGGTGCTCGCTGTTCTGTTCCTCGGCTTCGCATTTTATGAGCCCAACGCGGTAATCCCGCGATTTTTGTCGGCTGCCCTCATCGTGGTCGGGATCGCGATAGCGATCGGCTTTCTGCCCGTCCATGCTCCGCGTGATCTCTATGGCGGCCTCGCACTGGTCATGCTGGCGACGTTTGCTTTGATTGCTTCCGCCGACTTGCCGGGGCAGCGCGGTTTCGCTTTCGGACCCGGCACAGCGCCCAGGCTATTCTCGTTCCTGCTCGCGGCGCTCGGTGCCGCTGTTGCAGTCGGTGGCGTCTTTGCCGAAGGGCCGCCGATCGAAAAATACAAGATCCGCGGCCCCTCGCTCGTGATCATCGCCATTCTCGCCTTCGCCGCCATGATCCGTCCGCTTGGCCTCGTCCCTGCGACATTTCTAGCTTTCATGATCTCGATCCTCGGATCGACCGAGATGCGGTGGATCGAAAGCTTGATCGCGGCGGCGGCGATGACGTTGTTCTGCGTGTTGTTGTTCGTGTACCTGCTCAATCTACCGTTCCAGCTTTGGCCGCGTTTCTGACCGGGTGGGCACGCCATGACGGACCTTCTGTCGAACCTGTTGATGGGATTCCACGTCGCGGCCAACCCGTACAATGTCCTGTTCTGCCTGCTCGGCGCCCTGGTCGGAACCCTCGTCGGCGTTCTGCCGGGGATCGGCACCGTTGCGACCATCGCGATGCTGCTGCCGATCACGTTCGGCCTGCCGCCGGTCGGCGCGCTGATCATGCTCGCGGGCATCTATTACGGCGCGCAGTACGGGGGCTCGACCACCTCGGTGCTGGTGAATATCCCGGGTGAGGCCACCTCCGTCATCACCTGCCTCGACGGCCATCAGATGGCGCGGCAGGGCCGCGCCGGGCCGGCGCTCTCCATCGCTGCCATCGGCTCCTTCTTCGCGGGTTGCGTGGCGACCGTGCTGGTGGCGGCGCTGGGCGCGCCCCTGACCGGCCTCGCGCTGCTGTTCGGGCCGGCCGAATATTTCTCGTTGATGGTGCTTGGCCTCATCTTCGCGGTGGTGCTCGCGAAAGGCTCGGTGCTCAAGGCGGTCGCCATGGTCGTCACCGGCCTGCTCTTGTCGATGGTCGGCTCGGACCTGGAGACCGGCGCCGGGCGCATGACGTTCGATATTGCCGAGCTGGCAGACGGCATCGGCTTCGCCAACGTGGCCATGGGCGTGTTCGGCTTTGCGGAGATTGTGCGCAATCTCGAGCTGCCGGCGGAGAGCCGCGATATCGTCAAGGCCAAGATCACCGGCCTCCTGCCGACGCGCCAGGATCTGATCGATTCGGCAGGCGCGATCGCGCGCGGCACCGTGCTCGGGTCGCTTGTCGGCATCCTGCCGGGCGGCGGCGCCGTGATCGCGTCGTTTGCCGCCTACACCTTCGAAAAGAAGATCGCCAAGGATCCCTCGCGCTTCGGCCGCGGCGCCATTCAAGGCGTGGCGGCGCCCGAAAGCGCCAACAATGCGGCCGCGCAGACCTCGTTTATTCCGCTGCTCACGCTCGGTATCCCGCCTAACGCGGTCATGGCGCTGATGGTCGGCGCGATGACCATCCATGGCATCGTCCCGGGGCCGCAGGTCATGACCAAGCAGCCCGAGCTGTTCTGGGGCATGATCGCATCGATGTGGATCGGCAATCTGATGCTGGTCGTCATCAACCTGCCGCTGGTGGGCGTGTGGGTCAGCCTGCTGCGCGTGCCGTATCGGCTGCTCTATCCGTCCATCATCGTGTTCTGTTGTATTGGCATTTATTCGATCAACAACTCGCCCACCGACGTGGTGATCGCGGCCATCTTCGGGGTGGTCGGGTATTGGTTCGTCAAGCACGATTTCGAGCCGGCCCCCATGCTGCTCGGCTTCGTGCTGGGACCGCTGATGGAGGAAAACCTGCGCCGCGCCATGTTGATCGCCCGCGGCGACGCGACCGTATTCTTCACGCGTCCGATCTCGGGGGTGCTGCTGAGCACGGCCATCATCCTGCTGATCATCGCCGCGCTGCCCAAAATCCGCCGCCGGCGCGACGAGGTCTTCGTCGAATAGGCCCAGCGCTCCGGCTGCGACAAGTTACCGTAGCGCGCGGACGTCAAACGTCTGCCGCGGGGTGGTAACATTGCGCCTCGATCGGCCAGTTGAAGAAGAGTCGATCAAGAGAGGAAACGACGATGCGCCATGTCCTGCCTCGCGCCATTGCCGTGCTCGTCGCGCTCGGCTTTGCTGCTGCCCCCGTGGCGGCGCAAGACGATTATCCGCGCCGCCCGATCACCTTGATCGTGCCCTTTGCCGCCGGCGGGCCGACCGACGTGATTTCCCGCATCGCCAGCGATCACATGTCGCGCACGCTCGGGCAGCCGATCATCATCGAAAACATCGTGGGCGCCGGAGGCACCACGGCCTCGACGCGCGCGGCGCGTGCTAGCCCCGACGGCTACAGCATCGAGATGGGTCACATGGGGACCCACGCCGCCTCCGTCGCGCTCTATCCCAACCTCGCTTACAAGCCCGATGTGGATTTCGCCCCCATCGGGCTGGTGGCGGGTACGCCTGTCTTGATTCTCGCGAGAAAGGACTTTCCCCCCAAGGACCTCAAGGAGTTCGTGACCTATGTGAAGGCCAACGCGGACAAGCTGAACATGGCCCACGCCGGGGTCGGGTCGGTCTCTTTCACGACCTGCTTATTGCTCAACTCGATCCTCGCCGTGAAGCCGACATCGATCCCGTTCAACGGAACCGGCCCGGCGCTCACCGCGCTGATCTCCGGCCAGGTCGATTATATGTGCGATCAGATCGTCAACGTGGTCCAGCAGGTGCAGGCCGGACAAATCAAGGGCTATGCCGTTGGCACGCCTGAGCGCAATCCGGCGCTGCCCAACGTGCCGACCAGCAAGGAAGCAGGGCTGCCAGCATTTCAGGCGCAGGCCTGGAACGCCCTGTTCACGCCCAAAGGCACGCCGCAGCCGATTCTCGACAAGCTCACGGATGCGCTCGACAAGGCGCTCGACGATGAGCAGACGCGCAAGCGGCTGTTGGAACTGGGGAGCGTGCTGCCGGGCAAGGCCGAGCGCGGTCAGCAGCCACTCGCGAGGTTGGTCAAGAGCGAGATCGAGCGCTGGACGCCGATCATCAAGGCGGCCGGCCCAACGAACTGACGCCTCTATTCACAAGTCGTTCTGCTATTCAAAAGTCGTTCTGCGCGTTTCCCCCGCGGGCGGGAGGGCGCTAGACTCGCTCCGACTCGGCTCTTCGCTGCCCGAGGGCTGGAGCTATGCGCCAATATCACGACTTGATGGAGCGGATTCTCGCCGACGGGGCGGAAAAGCGTGATCGCACCGGCACCGGTACGCTATCCGTGTTCGGTCATCAGATGCGCTTCGATCTTGCGCGTGGCTTTCCCCTCACCACTACCAAAAAGCTGCACCTCAAATCGATCATCCACGAGCTGCTCTGGTTTCTTGCTGGCGATACCAATGTCAAATATCTCAATGAGCATGGCGTCACGATTTGGGACGAGTGGGCGGACGAGTCGGGTGAGCTCGGCCCCGTCTATGGCCGCCAATGGCGCTCGTGGCCGACAGCTGATGGCGGCGTCATCGA
>Ga0066654_10000547_pt1 | contig 10325 bp, 7 predicted proteins | sample GraSoiAngelo_103_FD_66715 | JGI IMG/M metagenome (GOLD analysis project Ga0066654, IMG submission 66715) | Grasslands soil microbial communities from the Angelo Coastal Reserve, California, USA - 14_0903_05_20cm | ecosystem: Environmental > Terrestrial > Soil > Grasslands | place: USA... | reverse complement strand
CCCACCATTTCTTGGATTATACATAGCGAACCTCGCGCTGAAAAACTTCTTCCTGATGGTGAATGAAACCACAATGCTCGTGAAAAGTCCCCTCTTGTGAGCAGTGACTTTCACTCTTAAGGATATACGAAATGAGACAGATGTCGGTTGTACTAGCGGCCACTTAGCCTATGCTTGACTCTGCCATTGTTTTTGTTGCCCTGTTGGTAGTTCCAGGGGTACATCAGCATCAGGAAGAGACTTAGCAATTTCCGCAACGTTTGTGATACTACAAGGCCGGTGATTATTGGTAGAGTGCCAATAGAAAGGGCTGCCAGCAGGCTTATGCATAGGGCTACCGCAGCGAGGACAATAAAAGGGAACAGGGGCATCCTGGCCCTTGGTCATAGCGGAATCTCCTTTACTAAACAGTAAAGCTAAGCAACACTACGCGCTATTCTCTCATCCTCACAAGCAACAGTTACATAACACTCCATACGCCACAGATCTCACAGAACGCGATCCCAACTTCCCCAAAACTCTTACTGCGGGTATTCCAATAGTCGTAGGCTATAGCGAGTGAGCCACAACTCCAGCAACGTGCACGACCACCAGCCTTACTTTCATGAGCCAATTTGTGCAAGAGAGCGCTACGCGCCTCTTCAGAGCCGGTATAGCTTGGGTTGTATGCCAGATGCAACAGATTACCTAACGGCAAGGAAATCTCATGTGTTGGTGGCATGTGCGCCATACTCGGTACGACAGAAGTACTAGCTGATGGCACGACTGCGGCAGGCGGCATTGGCGACTGCACAGGGCGGCGGAACGAAGTACGTCTGGTTGGTGTGGGTGGTGCAGGTGATGTTTCGGCGGGTAGCGCTGGATGCGTATACTCCTGTCGCTCTGCATGTTCCCCATTTGTCGTAACGGAAGACAAGGACAAATTAACGTAGGGTGTATTTTCAGCCAAGGCAGGCTCCGTTGGTGCCGTCGATGTTGCTGGAGCAGGACTCTCCACTTCAGCAGGCGTTTCTGTCGCCTGGACAGCAGACTGGGCCAGCTCGGAAGCTTGAGCGACCGCTTGCTCGCTAGCTGGAGCCTCTGAGAGATTTTCTGATTGAGCAGCGAGATGATTATTATTTTCTGGCTGATCGGGTGGATTAGCTCGCTTACGTCGAGTTACTGGCATGAAGTTTGCTCCATAAAGAAGTAATAGTGAGTGTGCGTACAGGATAAAGGTAGCACACGTATTATATCACAATCTATCCCAAGAAGAAAAAGCACCGCGCAACATGTGAGGCAAGCAGACACCCTTTGCGAAAGATGTTGCTCGCCCCATAGTTGCATCACATACCCAAAAAAGGTATCGCGTATTACCGACCTGTCACCACTAGCCAACTACATAGAAGAGCTAGCTCTTATCTTCTATAACGATCTGCGTTGATCTGAATAAAGTGTTTCCACTCTTCGGGAACAGCGGACTCTTCAAAAATGGCTGTCACAGGACAGGCTGGTTCGCAAGCGCCGCAGTCGATGCATTCATCAGGATTGATAAAAAGCTGCTGAGTTTCATCAAATCCATCTTCGCCAGGGGAAGGATGAATGCAATCAACGGGGCAGACATCTACACAAGAAGCATCCTTCACGCCAATGCATGGCTGGGTTATAACATAGGTCATGATTTAGATATCCTGCCTTTCAAAATGTGTTCATAAAACGCGTTTTTTGCGGTGGAAATATCCGCTGCACCCCAAAGAAAACAATTCTTCTCTGGAATACTCTATTGTGGTGGCCCAAGCCGAACAAATCATGCCAGCGTAGGCCGATCCTCTCTGCAAATGGGCTTTCCGTCGATAGGATAACAATGGCTTCCTGGCACGCCTGGTAGAAATTAGCTCTATTACGACTAAGTTCTGGTTTGGCAAGTCTCAGTATAGAGGCTAAAGCAGGCAATGTCAATCGCCTGCGTACAGGATAAGTCACAATCTACATCACTTTAGAGCAGTGATGTAGAGGTCGGAGAAGGCTATTTCAGTTCCCTCCTCCTCTACGCAAAGGCCGATCTCTCCCGTCAGTAATGGCACTTCAGAGGGATCTCTAAACGTTTTGCCGATTCTGTGTTGATTTACGCTAAAGGTGAAGGTGTTGCCACGTGCCTCTATCGTAATGGTATTACTCTTGCCCGTGCTTAGTGCAAGCGATGGCAGAGGACCGGAAGTGACCCATTGGTTATCAGAGCGCCAGAATGTATATTGTCCACCACCGGAGGAACGCACTTCAAAGAGATAATAGCGAGACTGATCTGGAGCCGAACGAAATACAATGCCGTAGTAATCACCGCTATTGTTGGGGCTATGTATCTCCGCCATGGTCACTGTCATCTGGAAATCGCTATATTCATGGTTCTGGTAGATAGCCCGCAGCGGTACACGTTCCAATGATGTGTTGAGAATGTGATACTGTTTTTGCTGGTCATCATAAAAAAAGGAACGGCTCTCAGGCCAATCGTCATGGTCGGTTAGCAGATCACCTGATGGATCGTCGTCGGTGGCCGAACTCTGGGCAGTGACACTCGTCTTCACATAGGCGTGACCCAGCACTATCGGTGCTATCATATAGCCAACCGAGAACAGCGTCACAATAGCAGCTAGCCAGAGCAAAGCGCCACCGGTCATCCAAACGCGAGAACGCCTTATCGGTGGCCCGCAGGCCATGCTCCCCAATAAACTCGCTTGATGAGCTAGTACACGAGCACTCTTTCCTGTGACTGGCACTGCTTCAGCAGCGTGTACAGCCTCCGCAAAAGCTGCGCAGAAAGCGCCAGCACTCTGGAAACGCTGCTCTGGACTTTTCGCCAGTGCTTTATGTATTACCTCGTCAATAGCAGGAGTGACATCCGCACGGATGAGGGCTAATGAGGGAGCAGTTTCATTGAGGTGTAGTAAAGCTAATGCCAGGGTAGAATCAGCTTTAAACGGCAGTTTATTGGCAAGCAAGTAATAGAGCGTAACACCGAGCGAGTAGATATCCGAGCGGCCATCGATGGCATAGCCCATAGCTTGCTCAGGAGAGATGAAGTCAGGGGTGCCTCTCAATGCATTGGGATTGCTCATGGGTGTTGCATTATCGTTGCTCTGCGCGATGTGGGCAATGCCGAAGTCAGAAAGCACAATATGGCCATCACTGTCGAGTAAAATATTCGCAGGTTTCACATCACAATGGACGCAATGATGTTCATGAGAATAATCGAGCGCGGAAGCAATCTGCTGTAAATACCATAAAGCATCTTGCAAAGAGAGCGCTCCATGTTTGGTAATATATTCTGAAAGCGTGCCACCAGACATATAGGGCATAATAATATAAGGGATACTGTCCTGTTCCCCATATGAATATACGGGCATGATATTAGGATGATCCAGCTGACAAGCTACTTCTGCCTCATGTATAAAACGTTGGTGGAAGTCCCTGCGCATCTGTGCGTTCATATTTGGACGCGGCAGAAAGACCTTCACTGCAACTTTGCGATCAGGATTGTGTTGTTGGGCGAGGAAGACTGCACTTGACCCGCCGTGGCCCAGCAACTTTTCTAGCACACACGTCCCTAGTATCTTGCCAAGCAGATGTTGTCCTCTGGTAAGATTCACGCCAAAGCTCCTCTCTATTCCTTACTCTAACAGGAAGAGAACATGGCTGGTTAAGTCACTAGCACTTATTACGAATGGCATTCAAAGAAGTTAGAGGTTATCTTCTCGTTCTATGTTACATGTACCGCTAGAGAGTAAAAACCCCGTCGCGCATCATCACTTATCCATCGGCCTCCATAGCGTGCTGCGGCGAGAGGAGAGACTAACTGCATAGGAAATAAATAAGAGCAGCAATGGGAGAGCAAGAAAGATGCAGTAACAGCTGAGCGGGCATCCTTTATGGGTGCCCGCTCAGCTGTTACTGCATCTTTCTTACTTATGCGGCGGTAATGGTACTATCTGCATTCACATGTATAGTGACTGGCGTTAAAGGGCGGGTTGCAGGGCCTTGTACGACGGCAGCCCCATTAGCTGGATCAAACATTGCCCCGTGAGCAGGACAGACCAGCATATGTGTCGCAGGATCGTAATTAACATTGACATTTTCATGGGTGCAGGCTCGCTCATAAGCCGCAAAATTGCCACTGGGCAAATGGATCAGCAAGCTAGACTTGGCATCCGTGGGATTGTTGAAGAGCTGCGAAGAGTTCAGTGTCTGAGTGCTCATCCCAATTACGGTACCAGTATGCCCTGTTACTTGCTGCTGTCCTTTCTGTTGTGTATTATTCGTCGTTGTTGTCTGACCATTCTGTTGCTGGTGCATCTTGTTGTTGTCTTGACCATTCATCGCACCCGTTGTAGCTACATTGTTGCTCGCAGTGGGTGTGGGATTCATGCTGTTCTGCGCCATATGCAACAGATTGCTGTTCAAAACGACGACTGCACCCACTGCTAATGCACCACCCGCTGCGAGAAGGGCCACTAGCCTGCGCCGTTCTGTACCACGAGTGGACTTGGCCTTGGAGCGTTCAGATGAGCGAGTTTGGCTTGACAGTTTCCCAGACTTGAGTTGCTGCTCAAGCAAGAGGGCTTGTGGGGTAGACCACCATGCCTCTGTCTCACTAAGTGGTTGCTCGTTGTTAGGTGCAAGTGTAGCAGGCTTCTTTTCTGGCAGTGCAGGTTGGAAGGGAACGGAAGCTCTCTTCTCCTGTAGATGTTTTGCGCCTGGGGTAGGGATTTCACCAGATGTTTCTTTCGCCTTTACAGCGGAGGATGGCATCGATGGCAAGCTTGCCGTGATAACAGGCGGTTGCAATTGCCAGGAAATTGTCGCGTCCAGGTTGGTTTCTACCTGTGCAGCTGGTGCCATAGCAGGTGCTTTGCCCGCTGCAAAAGTCTGAGCGGGCGGCATGACCACAGAAGTCTTGCTAGTGATAATCGGTGGCAGAAACTGCCAATTTTGTGAAGACCCCGTGCTAGCTGCCTCCGGCTTCAACTGGTCAGTTGATCGCAGGCTTGGCATTTCAGCCTTTTTGGTGGCACGCACAGGGCCTGTCGCTCCCCAGGAGGTTTGCGTAAACGCCTCAACCAGTTCACTCACATTTTGAAAACGCCGTGCAGGATCTCGCTCTAGCGCTTGGTTAACTACTGAGGCGATAGCAACGGGCACATCCGCACATACTGTACGTAATAACGGTACCTGCTGTTTAACATGCATATTTGCCACTTCGAGCGGATTTGTACCGCTGAACGGCGTTTTGCCGCTCAGTAACTCGAATAGAATAATGCCAAGAGCATAGATATCCGAACGTATATCAACGGCTTGTCCCTGTACAACCTCAGGAGCTGAATACTCCGGGTTGAGCAGGAAAGTACCGGCGATGCTGAGGAGATGAGCTTGAGGATGGTTGCTCTGCTCGATGCCACGCATTTGCTGGATATGCATGAGACCAAGACCAGCTACCTGCATCTTGCGATCGGCGCTTAACACAATATTTGATGGCTTGAGCGTTCCATGAAGCACGCCCTTATTGTGAGCGTAAGCTAGACCTGCTACAATCTGTTCTAGGATCTCACAGACATCACCGTGAGCAAAGCGTCCTTCCTGCTTGAGAAGGTCGGCCAGCGAACCATTCATCATGTAAGGCGTGACAAGGTAAGGATAACCGACATACTCGCCGTGATCGTACACAGGTAGAACATGTGGGTGCTGTAGTGCGGTCAAAGTTGCGGCGTTTTTGTAGAAACGCTGCATAAAACGTTTGCGCGCGTCCAGCGAATATTGTTCTGGAATGATAAGTAGGGTCAGGGCAACATTTTTCTGGGTCTCAAGGTGCCAGGCCAAGTACACGGCATTCAAACGCCCATGTCCGAGCAGGCGCTCTAGACGATAAGTTCCTAGTACGTGCCCTACAAGCTGATCTACTGATTGTGTTTGCATGCGACAACTCTCCACAAACTACAAACTACACGTGCATATGGCAATCGAGTACGTCCATGTTCATCGCTTTGCCCGGCTAAAAGCCATCAGAAACGCGACATAGAGACCTCATTCTACTTTGTAGCCATCCCACATTGTTCTCTATGCAGCAGAGTCTACACATTGTATCAAGACACGTCAATTTGCCAAGCAAGCACTAGGACTTGTGGATAGGTGGAATGGTCATAAAAATATGAAAAGTAGTCTTTTTGTATGACATCATGTGTACAATATGTAGCGAAAGGAGCTAATCAGTGCCAGTCACTCAAGAAGGCAAAAGATGTAAAAGAGAGAATTTCAGTATAAAACTTTGCAGATTGGAGTTAAGCTAGCATGGCAGTGGTAAGACCGTTACTCGCTTTACGATATAATAGAGAAAGGGTCGGTGAACTATCCAAGGTAATAGCACCACCATATGATATTATTAGCTCAGAGGATAAAAAGCATTACTATGAGCAAAGTCCTTATAATATCATTCGTCTGGAACTAGGTGAGGTGTACCCAACCGACAATAGTCTGGATAACGTCTATACGAGGGCTGCTCAGACACTTACAGAATGGCGTCTTCAGGGGATTCTCCAACAGGATAGGCAACCAGCTTATTATGTCTATCAGCAACGCTTTACGCACCATGGACAGAGCCATACACGCACCAGTCTCTTTGCTCGTGTGCGATTGGAACCTTGGAGCACACGCGTTGTGCTGCCACATGAAAATACCCTATCAAGAGCAAAGGAGGATCGCTTACGGCTCTACCGGGCCTGTTCGATCAATTGTAGTCCTATCATGAGTCTCTATGAAGATCCACAAGGACGGCTACGGCAGTTGCTCAGCACCTATACAGGCCAGCCGGAGATACAAATAGTTGATGAGGTAGGCGAAGAGCATCGTCTCTATACTATCCATGATCTTGCACAAATGACCCTTATCGAAGATTTCTTCTCCCAACGTCAACTCTATATAGCGGATGGGCATCACCGCTATGAAACGGCTCTGGCGTATCGTGCTGAAGCTCAGGAGCAGCAGGTAGGACTTCAGCTAGAAGATGCCACAAACTTTGCATTAATGGCACTCATTGATCTAGATGATCCTGGTATGCTAGTCTTGCCTACGCATCGTATCCTGTTCGGATTACCACAGGATCTCTTGGCTCGTTTAGCACCGGAACCGTTCTCCCAATACTTCGCAGTGGAAGAGCTACCCGGGACGACCAGCGACGAAACCCTGTTGCAACAGTTGCAGCAGGCTGGTCAACAGCAAGCGGCCCTCCTACTTAAGACGGCAGAGCAGACCCTCTTGTTGCGTCTCAATGAGCAGGGAAGGCACTTCATGGGAGGGAGCGGACATTCGCCTGCATGGAACGAGCTAGATGTTGCTATTGCGGAGCGTCTTATCCTTGAAAACCAGTTAGGTTTGAACAGCTCCGGTACAACTGTGGGTGCTCACGTACGCTTCACGCACGAGTCAGCGCAAGCCTTCCAGGCTCTCGCCACGGGAGGGGCACAGGCGATAATACTGCTCAATGCGACACGTCAGCGCCAAATCTGTGCAGTAGCCCAAGCAGACGACCGCATGCCACCGAAATCGACTTACCTCTATCCCAAACTCGTGACTGGACTGGTAATGAACCCCCTATGGTAGAAAGTCTGGGGAACATGACCATCCTGTGCAAATAAGCCCTCCACCGCGCCCTGGGTAACCACAGGGATTGTCCAGGGCGCAGAGGGGGCTTATTTGCACGGGATGGTTATGTTTTCTCGCAAGAGGTCATTCGTCGGATTTAAAAATGTTGAAGGGAAATGGGCCAAGATCACCAGATCCTAGCGCCTCAATCATCATGCGTAAAGGACCATTTTCGATTGAGATGCGCATCATGGCACGCACAAATGCTTGCTCCTGCAACGGAACAGACGATCCCGCCTGGAGTACTGCTGCAACGGCACGCATTAACGCTACCTCTTGCTCACGATCGGTAGCAAGGAAAAAGGCGGCCAGCCGTCTCAAGCGTGTCTCATAAAGCGTACGCCACTTATCGTTAAGCAGGTTACTAATGGCCTCGCTGATCAAATCTTCTAATATATTCTGCTGATTCTGCTGATTCTGCTCTTTTTGTTTGCCTTTTTTTGTACGTCCACGCTTGCTTGAAGAACCTTCAAATACTGTGTATGTACTCCAATAACGAGTAGTATAGGGATCAATATCAGAAGTTGGCTGATACAGCCATGACGTGAATTCGGAGAGATGGTACAGATCCGCCCCATGTTGAGCCAGTGCTATCACCTGCTCATCAAGGGGCTGTGGCTCTAGTATCGTGGGAAAGGTACGAGCCTCTTTCTGCTCAGGCTTTGCCGCCTCGATTAATGGACGCCAGATAGAGTAAGCTACAGGCAACTTACGGCGAGTACGTCGATTGAGCGCACGGGCCTCTACAACGAGCGTACGGGCATATTCAAACGGAGTTTGAAAGCTCATGAAGCCCTGCTCTTGTAGGTCAGTGATCAGATCTTCCCAACGTCGTACCTCCATCTCATCCAGACCATAGCAATCTTTGATCCCCCACTGATCCTGAAAGAGCACGTTCACGCCCTTCAGTAGCCCGTCCGGGCGCTGCCAGGAGAGCATAATCAATTGTGTCCCCGAACCGTCGATAAAACTTACCCGCGCCTTATAGGACGGTAGGGGAGCTTCGCGCGCCTCGGCCATCGCAGCATCTTCAGCGCCAGGAGCGGATAACATCGTGAGACGGCCTAATACTGCACGCGCATTCTGCTTTAATGTACGATTAGAGGTAGTAGCAATCAGGTGATTCAGTGCAGGTATGGCCTGCGTAGCTGCGATCTGTCCCAGATGCTCCAGCGCTTCGATAGCGGCTACAGCAACTTTACTGGATGGGTTTTCTAGCAGTGGAATGAGCAAATGAGCAGCTCGTGGGTCATTGCTGCCTCCCAACCAGTAAACAAACGCCAGCCTGCGCTCAACGGGCATGGCCGCAACATCTTCTAGCACTGACTCCACTCCCATCTCGCTCTGACCAACGAGTTCGAGCAGACGTGTTTGCATGGCGTGCATCGCGCCAGCTGGATCATTGAGATACTCGATAATCCCATCATCGGCCATCTCCGATCCTAATTCTTTAAGGACGGGAGAGAGAGAGAGCTTTGCCACATCGCTAACGGTCGGATCGGTCACGAAATCTTCTAGTGTTTCAAGATCGAGATCGGTGGCTAGTTCGGCAAGGATAAGAATGGCCGCTGCATGAGCTGACTGATCATTCGTGCGCAGCAGGTGAAGTACTTTTTCACGTGCACCCCCGGTCCATTCTTCATCTAGACGATCAAAATAATGTGATAGTGTATCTGCGTCTATATCATCACGGCGACTGATAGCCAACAAAATGCTATCGACACTCTCCTGCGGAGGTCCTTTGCGTCCTCGTGGCATAAAGCTCTCTCTCCTTGCCCCGCCAATAAGCGTCTTCTACACGGGGTGAAACGTTAACGCAAGCTATTGTACCACGTCACTGCATAGAAGTCGAGCCGGGCTGTCTGCTACTTGCGGCGAGCACGATGCAGCAAAAAAGCCAAGCCCAGGAAGAGGAGAGAGAGACCATATCCAGCAGTCGCAAGGCTCCATTGCCAGCTATTCAATGAGAGAGAGAGTTGGCCCAGCGTCAAGTCGGTGACATGGGTATCGCTCTCTTGTCCAGCCGTAGGTGTCGCTGGCAATGTTGCCGCGGGAGTGGGAATTTTCGCACTAGAGCTAAGAGGAGGCGGCATTGCAATGACCGAGGTTGTTGCAGCTGGTTTCTCACCAGCTGAGGGACCGCCCTGGCTTGCTGTATTCATGCTCAAAGTTATCACGAAGACAAATACGATGGTGGCACATACCAGTAAGAACGTCCCACTCGCCCAGAGCAGAAATTCGATCCGTTTGGGATAAAGCAGCCACCAACGAATACGCTCCAATGGATTGCTTAGCAGAAATGAATAATCCTGCCACTCCTCTAGTCTTACGTTGCGCTTTCTCCCAGCTGTCGTACGAACCATCTTCCTTACCTCTAACGGCAATGTAGCAAGCTCATCAACGCTGGGTGAAGACGGGAAAATATCAGTGACTCTGAATGAACGTCCAGCGGATCTGCTTTCAGTCTGGAAGGATGGTGTTTTATGCCATTGATCTGTTTGCATACTACTACTTTCGTCTCTTGCAGAGGTTCCCCACCTCTTCTTCAGAATGCGTCTTTTGTACAAATAAACGTTCCTCCACGCCGTTTTCCCGTAGGCAAAAGTGTGGAAATTTCCGCAGGAACTGGAAAAAAGTTCCTGTGTTTGCCCTACTTCATG
>Ga0066654_10000545_pt1 | contig 10341 bp, 12 predicted proteins | sample GraSoiAngelo_103_FD_66715 | JGI IMG/M metagenome (GOLD analysis project Ga0066654, IMG submission 66715) | Grasslands soil microbial communities from the Angelo Coastal Reserve, California, USA - 14_0903_05_20cm | ecosystem: Environmental > Terrestrial > Soil > Grasslands | place: USA... | reverse complement strand
GACGCTGGTGTATGATCCGATAGCGCACTGGGTGGTGGGAGATGGCGGCTGGCTCCACAATATGGGGGCGCTGGACTTTGCAGGAGGCACATTTGTGCATGCGGCAGCAGGATTTTCTGGCTTGGCGGCGGCGATTGTGGTTGGCAAGCGGGGTGGCTTCAAGGTTGGCCAGGCTATTGTCTCACACAATATTCCCCTGGTCCTGCTAGGAGCTGGTGTACTCTGGTTTGGCTGGTTGGGCTTTAATGGTGGGAGCGCGCTGGCGGCTTCACCGCTGGCCGTCAATGCCTTCGTTGTCACCAATACTGCCGGTGCCGCTGGTGCCCTGGTCTGGATGATCTTGAGCTGGGCTGAGAATAAGAAACCCAGTGCACTAGCCACTGCCATCGGTGCGGTGTGTGGTCTGATCGCCATTACTCCGGCCAGTGGCTATGTTGGTCCGGTGGCCGCCATTGCCATTGGTCTGATCGCAGGCGTCGTGACTTACATGGCGTTACACATTCGCAGCAAACACTTTCATATTGATGATACGCTCGATGTGTGGGCCGCGCATGGCATAGGTGGCGTGACTGGACTGATCCTGGCAGGTGTTTTTGCGGAGAAGGTGATCAATGTTGGCGGCAACAATGGTTTGCTTTTTGGCAATCCGGGTCAGCTGGGCATACAAATCCTGACAGCGTCTGTCACCCTGGGATATGCGTTTATCGCAACCTATATCCTGCTCAAATTTCTTGCTCCGCTTGGCTTACGCGTGTCTCGCCGTCAGGAAGAAGAGGGCTTGGACCTCGCTATTCATGGCGAAGAAGGGTATCAACTGGCAACAAATAATGCGCCAAAGGTGGAAGATCGCATAACACAACTGGAAGAAGAAGTTGCAGCGCTGCGTGATCAGGCAGCAAAACAGGAAAGTGAGCTTGAAAATGCGATGCGTAGCCCACGCGGGCCAATCTTCCCTGGACAGCAGACCTATGTTCCAGGAATGAGCGCGTTGCGACCAATTGATTCACAGGTAGACCAAGCGACCTTTGAACCCTCCCGGCAAACGCAGAAGCGACCGGCGATTAAGCGCATTGGTCTCATGTCCTAGACCCACTGCGCTTCTCTCTCATCTCTCATAAGGCAGGAGCTAGGCGTTGTAGCTCCTGCCGGACAGGTCCGATGATCCGACGATACCACAGATTATTGCACGAGTCTATTACGTATAGGATCAACATAGGAGAAGAGCAAGCCACACAATAAGCTACCGATCAAAGAGCCAATGGTCAACGTCAACGTAGCTGGATTGAACACGGTACCACTCAAGATGGCGCTTGTAATAAGCGCGATGAGAAAGGGGATACAAAGAGTGCCCGCAACGACAGCTTCCGCAAGCAACGTTGGCTCCCTATACTCCAGGAGAGGGTATTCTTCGTCTGGTGCAACGTGCAAGCCACGTTTGTGTCTGATAACCTTGGCAATAAATTGTCCTACGGCGACAGCAGTGAATATAGTCACAACAACCGTCATATACATTCCTACCATGCTTCGCTTCCTCGCCTTTCCTTCTGGCTTTCGCGTAACTTGCCCTCTGATATATGACTTTGTTTGGAAAATGAGTAGTAGCTTTGACTCACTTATAGTAACGCTGTGACTTATAAAAACGTTTCACAAAATCACGTTCGTAACAGAGAGAGTGCTGCTCACAACTTGGGGCAAGACCAGATACCACATGCCACAAGGAAATTGCCCATACATTGGACGGAGCTTGTAATGTGTACACGTACCATTGTAGGGGCATCCTTGCATCGTATTGCTTAGTCGTCTTGATCAGGATCTGGAATAATGAGTTGCATGCCCGGAGTAAGACTACGAGAAACATCCAGGTTATTCGCTTTAGCGATGATGTGCCAGAGGCTTCCATCCTCATAAAACATCACCGCGATACTAACGAGCGTATCTCCTGGTTTGACGATATAAATTTTTGGGTAATCAGCAGCCATTTGACCCTCCTTAGTCTGCTTAAATAAGCCCTCCCCATCAGGGCGTGACAAAAAGTGCACTATCACATCTTAAAAATGCTTTAGCAGATCTTTAATGAAAATAGTAACACAGAAACGCTCTTCTTTTTTTAAGAAGAGGTTAAATTTTTTCAATAAATGCTCCGTTTTCTCTAACAATAGGGACGTAGCGTCATGAGAAAAGAGAGCACCTGATAAGCCTGCAACATCAATGCCTCGTATGGGTTGCAGCAGCATGCTGAACACAACGAGGCCCAAGGACAAGTAGTACAAGCAGAGTAGTGTAGCGGAGCAAGACCCTGAGCGGGCAAGCCACTCTCCGTGGAGAGAGTGACTTGCCTTTCCCTGCCGAGTTTACCATGCGGGGAGTTTAAAGAAACTATGGTCTGTACTGAGCAGACCCACCAAAGCGTTATACCATGCAATCAATCCACAGATGATAGCCAGCCAGCCGCCAATGGACAGGAAGACGGTCATACCAGCTGCCAGTTCTCCAATAGTGAGTGAAAGAAAGGCCAGGAAGAACAGGACATGGATGAGGACCGTTGAGATGCTTGACCGGAGCGTGCTGAGCAGCAACATACCTGAGAAGATAGTCCAGGTCAAAAAGAAGAGACCTAACAAACTATGCGAAGCTGCACTGGCCATACCGAAGAAGGGCACAAAGATGGCCCCCAATGTCATCAGGAACCCGCCATAAGCAATATACAGGGTTGCACTACTTCTTAGTCCTAGCAAGAGGAGAACGAGACCACCGAAGAAGGCTACAGCAGCGAAAAAATTCAGCCCTGTACCAAGAACAGGCGCAATGAAACCAGTAAAGACGCATCCAAGAATGACAGTCGTCGTGGCAAAGGTGCTTAATGCCACGGGATCACCCGGAGCAGACGTACCTGCTGCTCCTACCTGCTGTGCATCGGCGACATACTCAGCCATGAGAATCCCACCTTTCGGAGAACAAACTAGCACAACGCGCCGTGTGCCAGTTTACTTCTAACAACTCAGGTTGCTAGCTACAAGCGACAATGCTCAATGGAGAAGGTAGGCCATCTAGCAAGTGTAGATGGGGATCTGTTGCTGCATCTGCTTTCCTGCGGCGACTAATACGACTGTCACCAGGAAGACAGATCTCCGTAGGAGAGCAATGCATCCTCTCTCTCTGTCAGTATAGCATATTATAGAGCTATTTACAACAGCAAATTCCTGTCTCTGCTAAATGATGAGTTTACTGTTGTTTTCCTCTTATATGGTATACAACCTGTATAGAGTACAATCATGGTCGCACAATCTATTGCGCTATGTACATGAAGAGATATGTGTAACAGCACAATTTATTGTGCCTGTTTTTCTTTGTTAATGACCCTGGCGCAATAAATTGCGCACCTACGACTCTCCTACGTGCACAAAAAGACATGCTCCCTCAAGAGTAGCCAGAGCACCACCGGCCTGGGCATCCCTTGTGGGTGCCCAGGCCTCCAGCTAGCATGCTTGTGCTATACTCATCCTACGAACAGATTCTCAGAAGAAAGAAGGTGGCGCGTCCCTCCACATGAGTACGAACAAAGAGCGCTTGGATGTGGCATTGGTACGGCGTGGTTTAGCCCCCAGTCGGGAGCGCGCCCGCGCCCTGATCATGGCAGGACAGATCTACGTAGGGGAGCGCATGGTGGACAAACCAGGCACCATGATTCCCCTCGATACTCCCTGTCGTCTGGCCGAGACAACACCCGAACTTAAGTACGTCAGCCGTGGCGGCTTAAAGCTCGAAAAAGCACTGGACGCCTTCCAACTCGACCCCACGGGACGCATAGCTATTGACGTTGGCGCTTCGACTGGCGGCTTCACACAATGCCTGCTCGAACGAGGTGCGCAACGTGTCTATGCCGTAGACGTTGGGCATGGTCAATTAGCCTGGACACTGCGCAATGATCCACGCGTCGTCGTGATGGAGCGCACCAATATTCGCCACCTTACCACATTGCCCGAACCAGCTCAATGTGCCGTGATCGATGTCTCATTTATCTCACTGCGCATGGTCTTAGCGCCATTAGCGCCATTGCTGGCCTTTTCACCGGACACCTGGATTGTTGCGCTGGTCAAGCCACAATTTGAAGCGGGCAAAAGCGAAGTAGATCGCGGCTCCGGCGTCATTAGCAATCCACAGATCCATCAGCGTGTTTTACAAGAGCTACAGGCATGGCTTCCTCAACATACTCCTTTTCAGCTACAGGGACAGCTAGACTCCCCTATCCTTGGACGCGATGGCAACCGGGAATTTCTCTTTCACCTGCGCTTCTCTCTTGCCGAAGAGTAGGTTGGAAAGTCGTAAAATTTTGTGCGTAGCGGTTAAGAAAGTCTCTCAGTTCTGCAAAAAAAGTAAGACAAAAGGTTTAAATACTTGAGTGCCTGAGACAAAGCTAGTACAGTAAGACCAATGCGGAAAATAAACGTCAAGTCCCCCCACTGTGACGTGTCACAGTGGAGGCTTGGAAGCAAGACTTTCAAGCCCGAAACTTGAGCAGACAGAGGTTTGAAAGACAACCAACGTTATCAGCAAGTGTAAAAGAACCTACCTACAGCTGCTTCACCAGCTTGTAAACCTAGAACCGTTCAGTTAAACCGGCGTAGAGGGAGAAACCAGTGCTGAGCGGAAAGTAGCGACTGATAACCGTGTCGAGGTGAGTATCACCTGGGAAACCAGAGGCCCCACGGGGCACAAAACAAAAAGAAGGAACGCAACGACCGTCATGTCACATGTCTTTGTCATCGATACCGACAAACAGCCGCTTTCTCCCGTGCATCTGGGGCGAGCACGCCTGCTACTCAAAGAGGGAAAGGCTACTGTTTACACGCTTTTCGGTTTTGAGGTGCGTGAATATGTATTCGCAAAGTGGAACCGCATGTGTGCCTACTGTGGAGCCAGGGACCTGCCCTTAGAGCTGGAGCATATCGTGCCACGCGCACGCGGTGGCACGGATCGCATCAGTAATTTGTGCCTAGCCTGCGAGTCCTGCAATAGACGCAAGGGAACGCAGGATATTAGCGACTTCTTGGCCGATCAGCCCGCACGGCTCTGCCGTGTACTAGCTCAGACGAAAGCGCCTCTCAAAAATGCCACAGCGGTCAACGCAACCCGTTGGGAACTATCGCGGCGCTTGCAGGCCACTGGGCTACCCCTGGAAACGGGTTCAGGTGGACAGACCAATTATAACCGCAGTGTGCGTGGCTTGCCAAAAGCCCACTGGACAGATGCGGCCTGCGTGGGAGCATCAACCCCTACGCCTCTTTCCACTGAGGGGGTAATCCCATTGCTCATCACGGCCACTGGTCACAGTAGACGAAAAATGTGCAATACCAACGATTTAGGCTTCCCGACCAGTCATCGCAAGAGGTGCAAGCGCTACTTTAGCTACCAGACTGCCGATCTGGTGCGAGCGGTGGTGCCAGATCGACTCAAGTGCGCGGGGACGCATGTAGGCAGGGTGACAGTTAAAGCTGCGAGAACCTTTACCATCCAAACCCGGCATGGCAAAATCACTGATGTCCCACACCGCTTTTGTCAGCCCGTCCATCGCTGCGATGGATATTCTTATTCTCAAGTGGTGAGGGTTGCCCCACCCCCAACCAACCCGAAAGGAGCGCCTGTTTCCTCCTCCGCCTAGCTAGCGCAGGTACCTACAACAGGCGGTTACTCATGGACATGCCACCGAAAGCAACATCAAACACATCCTCACAAGATGAGACTGGACATAGTTTCTCTATACCAGATGATCTAGACAAGACAACACGGCCAACACCCATTGTTCGCCCAGGTTTCACATTAAAGCTTCGCACCATATCGCTTCCTCAATCTACCGAGCAACACGAAGCTATAACCCAGGGAGAAACCAGTGCGCACCTAGAGGCGGTACCCATAGCGGGCAAACTTGCTCAGCCTCGACTTACGCTGAAACAGCACGCAATTGTGATGGAGGAAGATGCTCTGCCATTGGAGGAGATCCTGCAAGCAGAGCCATTGCAACAACAGCAAAAAGTACGGAAGTCTTCATTCAGGTCAATCCTTGCCGCCTGTATTACGCTTGTGTTAGTCGTGGCCAGCGTCGGTGCCTACCTCACAGTTGGCACAAATGCCCTACAAAAGTTATCCCACATAGGACCGATACAGCCCAACGTTCAACCGCATGACTCACAAATCGGTCCTCAGACAGGTGGTACCCCTGTCACCATCCAGGGCCGGGTCATACGGGGCCAGCAAGATGGCAAGGTACCACAAGGTGCAACAAACGGGAACAACACAAAAAATACACAGCCAAATACACCGAATGCAGGCATCTCACCTTATATTTTTGGGACTAATCTTGGATTATTTGATACAGGCGATCAGTTTCTTAATTCCGCCGCTACACGCAATTTGATGCAGCAGATGCATGTACGCATAGTACGTATGCCCGTACGCTCGAACCTCTCGATGAGCACAGAAATACAGACGGCACAGGCCATCAAAAGCATCGGTGCCGCCCCGCTCGTCATCTTGCGCGGTCTACGAGACCCTAATTTCGTTGCAGATAACGTTGCCATCATGCAAGCCATGAATCAGGTCTTCGGCAATAGTCGCGTCTATTATGAATTTAGTAATGAGGACGACTTGGCTGGCATCGATGTCAACCAATACCTCAATGCATGGAACACAGCCATTCCCAAAATCAAGCCGCTGGCCACGAATGGTATCTTCATTGGGCCAGTCAATTATCAATATGATCGCAATTACCTCGCGACCTTTTTACAGAATGCTCGTCCTCAACCAGATATGATTAGCTGGCATGAATATACATGTAGTTACATGTGGACAGCAGATGTTTGCCTAACTCATATCGATAACTGGACGACGCATATCAACGATGCACGTAGTACTATGCAAAGCACTATTGGCCAGGTCCTGCCACTGCTCATTACAGAGTGGAACTATTGCCCTAATCAATTGATACAAGGCAATGGACAACCTTTCGCTGATGGCAAATATAACAATGCCGCATTTATTACTGCATGGACGACCAAAGCGCTTCGGACGCTAGCCGCCAATCACGTCTTTGCTTCGATGCACTATTCTGTCACCAATACAGCCCTCCCGATGATCGCCCCTGATGGTACCATCACTCCCCAGGGTATGGCTTTCCAGGCCATGTATCAAGTTTCAAACCCAACCGGGTAGGGAAAGGACATTGGCTTCCTCTGCCTCTCAGCAGGGGAAGTCTACACACCAAATCCTCATGGGTCAAGCGGAAATGCACCAGAGCAGCAGGACGATAGTATATCATAAGCGTTTGTGCAAGATGATCTTCAGCACAAACGCTTATGATATACTATCTGTATGCTGACTTTGCTTGAGAAGGATATTCTATGACGATTGCTAAACGCCCGTGGGAAATTCGTGCTACGCAGCAAATACTCCATACAACCTATTTAAAGATCCGCTGTGAAGAGGTGATCTTACCGAACGGCACCATTATTCCAGATTACTATATTATCGAAAATCGCGGCTGGGTGGGCATCGTTCCCTTGACGCCAGATGGACGTTTCCTGCTCAATAAGCAGTATAAGCATGGTATTGGTATGGAGGTGCTGGAATTTCCCGCTGGCGGTATCGACGAGGAAGAGGATGATCCTGTGCAAACGGCACACCGCGAACTAATGGAAGAGACCGGTTATAGCACCGACAACATGGAATTTCTTGCCCATATGCTCGCTAATCCGACTGGTGCAGTGACACGCATCTGGTGGTATCTGGCGCGCGATATTCGTAAAACGGGAGAACAAAAACTTGATCCAGCGGAAGTGATCGAAAATCGTCTGGTGACACCTGCTGAATTGCTAAGCTTAATTCACCAGGGCGAATTTGCCGTGCAGGGCCAGGTTGCAGCTGCGTATCTTGCATTAGAGCGACTGGGCTTTTTGAAAGCGATGCCGTAACTCCGCTATCAACGCATCCCATAGAAATTGTACACATATCATGCTCCGACATGCATAGATGCCAGCAACATAAGCAATAGAGAAAACGTATAATAACGTGCTATGAAGATTCTTATCATTGATGACGAAGTGAATATCATCCAAGTTATACGGTTGTATCTTGAACAGAATGGATATACCGTATTGAGTGCTGCCGATGGCATTGCTGGTCTAGAGTTGCACGCGCGAGAAAAGCCAGATCTAGTCATTCTCGACCTGATGTTGCCAGCGCTTGATGGCATGGAGGTATGTCGGCGTATTCGCGCCTGGGCCAATACTCCCATCCTGATGCTGACCGCACGCCAGGCAGAAGAGGACCGCATCTCTGGTCTGGAGGCAGGAGCCGATGACTACCTGGTGAAGCCATTTAGCCCGCGCGAGCTGGTCAGCAGAGTAAAAGCCATTCTCCGTCGCAGTACCGTGAGCGGGCAGACGACCCTCACCCAGAAAGGCACCAATCACGACGAGAAGAAAAAGGGTCCCAACCGTGAAGAGCTACGTTGTGGAGACCTTATCGTCTCTATCCCTGCCCACCGCGTTACCTTTAGAGGACAACAGATTGCACTAACAGTAAAAGAATTCGACCTGCTCGTTACCCTGGCCTCGTCGCCTGACCGCGTCTTTACACGTGAAGCTCTGCTTAACCAGGTCTGGGGCTATACGTACCTCGGCGATGGCCGTACCGTTGATGTGCATATCGGCACCTTACGCAAAAAATTGGAGGCAATTGCAGACGTTCCGCATCATATCCAAACGGTCTGGGGCGTAGGCTACCAGTTTGTGCCGACACCGATTAACGCCGCCACGCGCCCGCAAGGCGCGAGAAACAGTAGTTGAACACGTTATGAAAGTAAGCTGGCAGGGCATCTTAACACTCTCCGGCATGCAGTTGAGAGTGAAACTCGTCGTAAGTTATATCGCGGTCGTACTGGGTACAATTCTCACGCTTACCCTGGCCATTGGCCTGGCCGCGCAGAGCTACATTGCCTCTAAACAACGCCAAACTTTAGAAGAACAGGCCAGCTACTGGACCGATCAACTCGAATATCATTACTCACGTGGCGAAAGCTGGCAAAATATGGTGGAAGCTATCAGGGCACCGCTGATCCTTGCCATTGCCGATACAGATGGCGATCAACCAGTCTGCATTCAACCAGCCTTTCTCTCCCAGGATAGTTGCGGGCATCCTCAACTCAAAGAGGCCCTCGCGGGAGCACTGCGCGGCAAAACCATCTATGGAGACTTTCCTATTACCACGCACCACAATACCTACTCAGCGGCATACATCAGTGTCCCACTGCAAACGGCAGATCACAAGACGATCGGCGCAATGTTTCTCTCAGAGCCGCAATTGCGCTTAGACGCCATGCTTGTCCGTCAAGTCAATCTTAGCATTCTAGAGACGGGCATCATGGTTGCACTGCTGGCCACGCTCTTCAGCCTATATCTCGCGCATCGGCTTACGCATCCTCTGAAATTACTGACGGAGGCTGCCGAACAAATGAAACAGGGCAAATATACGCAGCGCGTGACTCCACCCAAAACGCAAGACGAAATCGGCATCCTGGCCCAGACCTTTAACGAGATGGCGGCAACCATTGAGGCGGACATGAATGAACTACGCCTGCAAGAGCAAGCTCGCCGCGAAATGCTGGCCAATATTGCGCACGATCTGGCCACACCGCTGACCGCCATTCAGGGGTTCAGCGAAGCATTAGCCGATGACTTGCTTCCTGATCCGGTCGCACGTCAGGAGACCGCCCAACGTATTGGACGCGAAGTACAACGTTTGCGCCGCATGGTCGCGGAACTGCAACAAATGTCCTCGCTAGAGTCGGGACGTGTACAGCTAGATCTGGCCCCACTTCAGATACACACGCTTGTCGATGAAACCTTAACTGTGCTTGAACCAGAATGCACGCAGCTCCAGATCACACTGCACAATGAGATTCCACACTGGATGCCAGCGGTGCGAGCTGATAGCGATCGCATCACCCAGGTGCTACTCAATCTGCTCGACAATGCACGCCGTCACACTCCGGCGGGTGGCGAGATTAGCGTTGGCGCTCAGCCACAACAACGTGAGTTGCGTATCTGGGTCAGTGATACCGGCGAGGGCATTGATCCTGCTGACCTACCACACATTTTTAAGCGCTTTTATCGCGCCGACCGCTCACGTGCCAATACGACGGGCGGTAGCGGGCTAGGACTTTCGATTGTGAAAGCTATTATTACTGCGCATGGCGGCAGGGTCAGGGCGGAGAGCAGACCTGCACAGGGTACGTGTATTTCGTTTACGTTGCCATTAGCTTGAAGAGATCGGAGCAAAAAAGGGTCT
>Ga0066654_10000542_pt1 | contig 10363 bp, 9 predicted proteins | sample GraSoiAngelo_103_FD_66715 | JGI IMG/M metagenome (GOLD analysis project Ga0066654, IMG submission 66715) | Grasslands soil microbial communities from the Angelo Coastal Reserve, California, USA - 14_0903_05_20cm | ecosystem: Environmental > Terrestrial > Soil > Grasslands | place: USA... | reverse complement strand
AAGGAAATGTGCGATGCGTCACGACAGCTTTAGGTCGGACAGGCACCCCAGAGCCCCCGTCCCGCCTTGGCTGCCCGTAGCTCCAAACGCCGAAAGAGCGGTGCGAAGCGGTCATTGGGCGGAATCGTCAGCGAGCGGGCGAGACCAAGCCGAGCCAGACTAGCGTTGACAAAACGGTGGTTTAGGTAGACGTAGGCGAGCAGCCTGCCGTAAATGTCGCGTCGCTCAACGCCGAAGACGAGCCGCACCCAGCGATGTTCGACCAAGTGGTGGTTGAAGCTCGAGGCGCGTGGCCCGAAGCACTGCACCGGCGTGTCCGGCTTGACCGTCTCCGGCGTGTCGACACCGATATAGCGAACGTCCTCCAGCCGCTCGCCGATCCGCACTTCAATTGTGTCCCCGTCAACAGCGCGCACCACATAAGCCCGCGCGGCGGCGGGCCCGGTGTCGGCTCCGCTGTCCTCCCACGGCCGCAGGATCAGCAGCACCGCGACCGCCAGGAGCACCAGACTCCCCACCTGACCGCCGTGCCGAAAACCACCTCCCATCCCTACCTAAGCTGGCAGGGCTGGGAACTGTTCCCCCGCTAGGGCGTACGGCGAACAGACCCGAGCAACGTCTCCTTGACCTGCGCGATGATCTCCAGCGCATCGTTCCACTCGCGCTGCCAGACGTTGCGGCCGAAGATCACGCCCGAGCCGCCCGCCTCCATGATCTCGCGGGTGTGGCCCAGCACCGTCTCGTCATCGACCCTGGAGCCGCCGGAGAGGACGACGAGCGAACGGCCCGCGGACTCGACGCACTGGCGGATTGCCTCGGCCTGGTCGACCTGCATCTCGTTGTAGGGAGCGGGGGCGTCCTTGTCCTTGTCGGCGTCGACCTTCGGCATGTTGAGCTTGACCACGTCGGCGCCCATCTCCATCGCCATCCGCGCCGCGTAGTCGATCGCGTAGAAGGAGTTGGCACTGCCCTTAGCGTCGACCGCTTCGCCGCGCGGGTAGGACCAGACGATCAGCGGCATGCCGAAGCGGTCGCAGTCCTGGCGCACCTGACGCAGCTGGGCGAGGTCCTCGTCCTGGCGCGGCGAGCCGACGTAGAGCGTGTAGCCAACCGCGTCGGCGCCGAGCCGCACCGCGTCCTCGACGCTGGCGTTGCAGGAGGAGAAGGCCTGGGCGGAGGAGGGGATGTCGGTCTTGCCGTTGACCTTGAGGATCAGCGGCACCTGGCCGGCGTAGTCGGGGTAGTACTTGGTCGCCATGCCAATTTGGCAAGCGAGGGCTGAGTAGCCCGCCTCGGCCGCCAGCCGGAACTGGTAGTCGGGGTCCTTGGAGGCCGGGTTGGGGAAGAAGTCGCGCGGGCCGTGCTCGATCCCCTGATCGATTGGCAGCAGCATCAGGGTTCCGTTACCGGGGCCGAACTCGAAGAGCAGGCGCCGCAGGCGGGCTCGTTTGCCGGGGGCCAGGGTCGCCAGCAGTGATTTCTGCTCGGTCAGGCTCTTCAACTCCACGCTGTTTTCCTCCTAGGATTCCTTGTAGACGAGTGTCTGGGGAGTATGTCATCGGCACCTCCTCGCGAGTGCTTAGCGATGGGCGGTTATCCTCGGTTGACCATGAGCGAGACTGAGCTCAGCGTCATCTGCAAGAACTGCGGTTCGGAGGTCAGTCCCTACGTAACCGAGTGCCCGTACTGCGGCACGCGCTTGCGCAAGCGGGCCCCCAAGCTGGAACGGCGCGGCGACGCCCTCGAGGCGAAGCCGCGGCGGCGCAAAAGGCTGCGAATCACGCGCCGCCGCCAGCACGAAGACGCCGGCCCGTTCCGGCCCTACGCGACGATCGCGGTGATCGCGGCCTCGGCGACCCTGCTGCTCGTGCAGAAGCTGACCGGCGACCCGCTCGGCTCTTTCGGCGGTCTGATCGTGCCGCTGCAGGATCAGTGGTGGCGCTTCTTCACCGCTCCCTTCGCCTACCTCGACGTCGGCTACCTCTTCGTCGTCGCGGTCGGCCTCGCCATCTTCGGCACCGGCCTCGAGCGGCGCCTCGGCACCCCGGCGACGGCCCTGCTGCTGGTCGCCTGCGGTGCGCTCGGGATGCTCGTCGCTAGCGGCATCGCCCACGCGCAGGGCGACGTCGAGGTGATTGCCGGCGGCAACGGTATGGCGCTCGGCGCGGTCGCCGCCTGGTTCGCGATCCGCCGCGCCGAGGCCCATCACGCGATCGACGACGACTACGACGTAATCGGCGTCGTGGTCGCCGCCGCGGTCCTGCTCGCGCTGCCGATCTTCGAATCCACCGCCGACCCCTTCGCCGGCCTGATCGGTGGCGCCGTCGGGGGCCTTGCCGGCCTCGCGGCCGTCACCCTTCGCGAGCATTAATTGGTGACTTCCTGTTTCTTCGCCCTATGTGCGAGTAAGTGGGAAGTCCGCTCCTATAGGGCGATGGCTAGGCTCCTCGCGTGCCGACGGATGAGCAACTCGAGGCCGCGATCGCGCGGCTGGCCGACGCCGAGCGTTTCTCCGAGGCCGAGCAGATCGTTGCCCGTGCGGCCCCTCAGCTGCAGAAGGTCCTCGCCGCGGCCCTTGCCGAGGGCGGCTGGTTCGGCGAGTCCCACGACGCCGAGGCGCTGAAGGCGGCGACGGTGCCGGACCCGGAGGAGCGCATCGTCGCGGTGCGCTCGCTGCTTGCCGAGGAGGCGCGGATGGGAATGATGGTTGGAGTCGCAGTCGGCTGGGCACTTCATGGGGAGTTGAACGCAACCGAGAACGAAGAAGGAGAGCGCTGAGAGATGGAGATCAAATTCCACGGCCAGTCATGCTTCGAACTGAGCGAGGGCGAGACCAGGGTCTTGATCGACCCCTTTCTCAAGCCAAACAATCCGATCGCGGTGACTACCGGCGAGGAAGTCGATCCGACCCACATTGCGCTCTCCCACGGTCACGTCGACCACATCGCCGATGCCGTCCCTGTCGCCAAGCGCACCGGCGCCCACTGCGTCGCGATCGTCGAGCTTGCCAAGTGGCTGGAGGGCCAGGGAATCGAGAACGTCAGCGACCCCAACTTCGGCGGCACGGTCGAGTTCGACTGGGGCTACATCAGCCTGGTGCCGGCCTGGCACACCAACACCATTCCCGGCTCCGAAGAGTCGCCCTTCAGCGCTGAGCACGGCATTGCGATCGGTCCGGCCGCCGGATTGGTGATCAAGATCGGCGAGACGACCGTCTACCACGCCGGCGACACCTGCCTCTTCAGCGACATGCAGCTGATCGCCAGGCGCAGCGACATCGACGTCGCCCTACTGCCGATCGGCGGCCATTACACGATGGACCGCCGCGACGCCGTGATCGCCGCGGAATTCGTCGGCGCCGGCACAGTGATTCCGATGCACTACGACACCTTCCCGGCGATCGAGACCGATCCGCAGGCGTTCAAGAGCGACGTCGAGGCCAAGACCTCATCATCGGTGGTCGTGCTCGAGCCGGGGCAGTCGCATACGACTGGCTGAGCAGCCAGGCCGCTGCTAGTCTCGCTCGGACCGCCGACCCAGTTGGGGTGCAACGTTTTCAGGCCCTCGCGGGACGAGAAAGCGTTGCACCGGATTGCGAGGAGCAGCGATGGGAACCACTGAGGCATCCGGAACCGAGACGCGAACCGGGCGCGCCGACTTTCAGGCGACCGCCGATCCGGCGTTGAACGAGGCGGCCGACCGCACCGCCGACGTCAAGCTGCTCACCTACGAGGAGCTCTACCTGCTCTGGGAGCGCCAGCAGTGGCAGACCCAGGAGCTCGACTTCAGTCGCGACCGTGAGGACTGGAACGAGCGCTTTGACGACGAGGAGCGCTTCCAGCGCATGTACGGGCTCTCTTCCTTCTTCATCGGCGAGCAGAAGGTGGCCGAGGAGCTGGGGCCGATCATGCGCGCGGCGCCGACTGAGGAGCAGCGCATCTTCCTCTGCACCCAGATCGCCGACGAGGCCCGCCACGTGCGCTTCTTCGAGCGCTTCTACCGCGAGGTCGGCGTGCTCGAATCCGACCAGCTCTCGGAGATGCTGACCCAGACCTCCGAGCACCTCAACGAGAACTTCGGTCGTCTCTTCGACGAGATGCTGAAGCAGCGCACCGACCGGCTTGCGGTCGAACCGGAGGACACCGAGGCCCTGGTCGAGGCGGTGACGATCTACCACATGGTGATCGAGGGGATGCTCGCGCTCACCGGTCAGCACTTCATCATGGACTACAACGAGAGCCAGGGGACGCTGCCGGGCTTCGTCGAGGGGTTTCAGAACGTTGCTCGTGATGAGCACCGCCACGTCGCCTTCGGCTCGGTCTTCCTGCGCGAGAAGGCGCGCGAGGACGAGCGCTACAAGCAGGCGATCCAACGCACGCTGGAGGAGGTGCTGCCAGTCGCTGACGGGGTGCTCTCACCACCCTGGGCGCCAGCGAATGAGGATTACGAAGTCTTTGGCTACTCGCTCGCCGACACGCGCAAGTTCGCCGGCACCTCGCTGATGCGCCGGCTCAAGGTGATCGGCCTGCAGTAAGCCGGGCGCCGAGCGCTCCAGGAGGATCTGCGCTCAGCCTTCGGCTGGGGGCACTTCGCCGCCGCCCGAGGGAGCGGGCGGGGATTCTTCGACTGCAGCAGGGCTTTCCGCCGGGGGCGGTGGGGGCGGCGGAGCGGTTTCAACTGGCGGAGCAGCAGTGACCGGCGTCGAGCCGCTGCCACCAACGGTGACGACAACGGTGCCGGTTCCGGCTCCTACTGGAGCGCCGGCGGTGCCGGCCGACGGCGTTGCCCCGTCAATTTTCGCCGCTGCCTGTTCCTCGGCAGTAGCTTCAGGCGCTTCGACGCCGCCGGAGCCGGTCACTTCTTCCGTCACGGGCGGTTCGGCGACGACTTCCTCGGGAACTTCCGCTTCCACCGGGGCCGGTTCGACCGGGGCGGGGACGGGAGCCGGCTCGACTTCCGCCGCTTCGAGCGGCACCGGTGCGGCGACGGCGCTTTGCGGCGCGACCGCGAGCGACGGGCTCTGCTTGGCGATGGTCGAGGTCTGCGCTGGCGGACTCACCGGCGTGGGTTCGGTCTGCTGCTTGACCTCGACCGCGCCAGCGGTGAGGACGGCTGCCGTAACGACGCCAGCGACGGCCTTGGTGCCGATCGCGCCGCCAACCGCGCCGCCGAGGCTGCCAAGACCCCCGGCCGCTCCACCGCCACCGCCGAGCGCGGCGCCGACGCCGCCGACCGCCCCGGCGCCGCCGGCGCCCGTGGCGGTCGCTGCGCCCCCGGAGCCAGCACCTCCCAGGCCAAGCTTCGAAGCGATGAAGCCCTTCAGCGCGACCAGGGGCCCGACCGGCACCAGGGCCGCGAGCACCTTGTCGTTGGAGCGGAGCTGAGAGCGGAAGTCCTTGCACTCTTCGCAGTCGCGAACATGGCGGCGAACCGGGCCGGAGAGCTTGCGCAGCCCCTCGGCGGCCTCGGCGAGGTCGAGCCGCACCTCGCCGCAGGTGAGCTGGCGAGCCTGGCTGGCCTCCGCGAGTGAGATCCGCGCTCGCACCAGCAGCGACTTGACCGAGGGCACGCTGGTCTCCATCGCCTGGGCGATCTCCTCGTAGGACATCGCGTCCATCTCGCGCAGCAGCAGGGCCGAGCGCTGGGTCTCAGGCAGCTTGCCAACGTCGGTGAGCAGCTGGCGGAACTCCTCGCGGTTGTGGACCTTCTCAGCGGTCGAGGCGGCCTCGACTTCGGGAACCATGTCCATCGATTCCTGGGCGTCGGCGGTCGGTTTGCGCAGGTGGTTGAGGCAGCGGTTGCGGGCGATCCGGTAGAGCCACGGGCGCAGGTTGATCTCGCGCTCGTCGGCCAGCATCGCCCGGTAGGCGTTGACGAAGACCTCCTGCAGAACGTCTTCGGCGTCCTCGGTGGAGCCAAGCATCTGGCGGGAGAAGCCGAGCAGCCGCCCCTGGTAGCGGTCAACGATCGCCTCGAAGGCGCCGGGGTTGCCGGCGCGAGCCATCGCGATCAGATGCTCGTCCCCTTGAAGTTTGAGCAGCGGCGAGCGCCGGGCGAGGAGTCCGCGGCGACTGGCGTGTGTGAGAGCTGAAGCCTCCAAGCGAATCCTCCGTTAGAGCCGGGGAAGGCGTTTGTCTTCTAGCTCAAGGACACCGTAGCAGCGGCTTAGTTGCGGTTCCTCAGCACTTTTTAGTGCGGATTTAGAAACCCAAACTCAACAAAATGCCCGGGGCGGGATTCGAACCCGCAAGCCCCCCAGTGGGGCAGCGCCTTTTAAGGGCGCCGCTTTTGCCAATTTCGCCACCCGGGCAAGCTGATCGTAGCCGTGAGGCCAAGGCCGGTCGCCGCCTCCTCTGCTCCCGCATGGGCACGCTCATCACACACGGCGATCACGCGCCCATGCTTCCGCGTTCGGGGGCGGCTAGGCTCAAACAATGGAGCACGGCGGGAGGATCGTCGCGAAAGCGCTGAAGTCGCGCGGCGTGACGCACCTCTTCACGCTTTCTGGGGGACACCTGTTTTCCATATACGACGGCTGCAAGGTCGAGGGCATCGAGATCGTCGACGTCCGCCACGAGCAGACGGCGGCCTTCGCCGCCGAGGGCTTCGCCAAGGCGACGCGCAGTGTGGGCGTAGCGGCGCTGACCGCGGGGCCCGGCGTGACCAACGGAATGAGCGCGATCGCGGGAGCGCAGGCCAACGGCTCCCCGGTCTGCGTGCTTGGCGGCCGAGCGCCAGAGATGCGCTGGGGTTCGGGCTCGCTGCAGGAGATCGACCATCTGTCCTTTGTCTCACCGCTGGTTAAGTCGGCAGAGACGGTGAAGGAGGCGGGGGAGATCGGGGCGCGCACGGCGGCGGCGCTCGACCTGGCGCTGGCGATGCCGGGCGGTCCCACCTTCATCGACTATCCGCTCGACGTTGTCTTCACCGAGGCGGAGGCGGGCATCCCGGCGTCGGCGCCGGTCGAGGCCGGTCCCGCGGATGGGGTCGAAGAGGCCGCGGCGCTGCTCGCCTCGGCCGAGCGGCCGGCGATCATGGCCGGCTCCGGCCTGTACTGGGGCAGGGGAGAGGACGAGCTTCGCGCCCTCGCCGAGGCGCTTGGGATCCCCGTCTTCCTCAATGGCTTGGGGCGCGGTTGCCTGCCAGCCGACCACGAGCTTGCCTTCAGCCGCGCTCGCGGCGCCGGCCTCGGCGGGGCCGACGTGGCGCTGGTGATCGGCGTGCCGCTCGACTTCCGCCTCGGCTTTGGCGCCAGCATTGCCGCGGAGGCGAAGCTGCTCCGCCTCGACGCGGCGCCCAATGAGCTCAGCGCCAACCGTGCGCCGCAGGTCGAGCTCGTCGGTGATGTCGCCGCCAGCCTGGCGGCGATCCGCGAGGCGCTCGGATCGCCCACGCGCCGCACCGACCCTTGGCTCGCACAGCTGCGCAAGGTCGAGGAGGAGAAGCGCGCCGTCGAGCAGGCTGAGCTCGACGACGGCCGCTCGCCGCTGCACCCGGTGCGGATCTACAAAGAGCTGGGGGAAGTGCTTGAGCGCGACGCGATCGTCATCGGCGACGGCGGCGATTTCGTTTCCTACGCCGGCCGCTTCGTCAATACCTACCAGCCGGGCTGCTGGATGGACCCTGGGCCCTTCGGCTGCCTCGGGGCGGGCCCGGGTCAGGCGATCGGCGCCAAGCTTGCCCACCCCGATCGCCAGGTTTGCCTACTGCTCGGCGACGGTGCCTTTGGCTTCGCCGGTATGGAGTTCGACACGATGGCTCGCCATGGCCTACCGATCGTCGGCGTGATCGGCAACAACGGGATATGGGCGCTCGAGCATCACCCGATGAAGTTCCTCTACGGTTACTCGGTCGCGGCAGAGCTGCGGCCGGAAACGCGCTATGAGCAGATGGTCGAAGCGCTTGGCTGCGACGGGATCCTGGTGCGGGAACCGGGCGAGTTGAGGCCGGCGCTCGAGCGCGCCTTTGAATCGGGCGGGCCGACCCTGGTCAACGTCCTCACCGATCCTGAGGTCGTCTACCCGCGCAAGTCGAATCTCGCCTGACACGGGCTTACCGTCCGTTCTTCCCAAAGAGAAACGACCGCCATCGCTGGCGGTCGTTTCAAGTTGGTCCCTCAGGACGGGCAGGGGTACGTCTTCAGGGACCAGTTCTTATTTAGTAGACCCAGACGGCGGGAGGCGCCATGATGCGGCAATCGTCCGAGTCCTTTTACCGGGCTTTTGGTGGTTGCCCCACCTCTTTCCCGATGTGTCGATTATCTGCTCGCCTGTCCGATACGTCTAGCTGGCTCCCAGCCCGCTACTCGTAATCGATGACCTCAATCCTACCAAGTTTTGGGGGTTCAACCGCTTGTTTAACCCAAATGTAGAGGCAGACGAGACACGGCTGTCCACTTAGGAACAGAGAATTACCCCCGATTGAGAATGCGGGGTTATCCGCAGTCCAGAGCCGAAACCGCCGATATCGCGGTGCCGTAGAGGATGTCGTGCTCGGAAACTTCAATACGGTCGAGGGCAAATGCGCGCATCGTCTCGACCAAAATCACCACTCCGGCGACGATGTTAGGCGCGCGGTCAGGGTGCATTCCTGTTATCTCTGCCCGTTTGGACAGTGGGGCAGAGGCCAGTTGCGAGAGAAGCCGCTGGATCGTGCCGAGGGTCAGCGTATGCCCGTGTACTTGCTTCGGGTCATAGGGCTCGAGGCCGATCTCGATCGATGCCAGTGAGGTGGGCGTGCCGGCCACCGCGATGCCGGCCTCGGCGCTGGCGCCGGGCTGATCGGCGATCGCGCCCTCGATCAGGCCGCGCACATCGGTGGCGAGGGCCTCGAGCTCGAGCGCGCTGGCCGGGTCGCCGGTAATGTGGCGCTCGCTGTGGCGGACGACTCCCGCCTGCAGCGAGGTATGGAAGGCGACCTCCTCGCCGGTGCCGACGATCAGCTCGGTCGAGCCGCCGCCGATGTCGACGACCAGCGTCGGCACGCTGGGCGAGTTCTCGCAGGTCGCGCCGAGGTAGGTGAGGCGAGCCTCCTCCTCACCGTCGAGCACGCGGGCCGAGAGCGCGAAGCGCTCGCGCAGCTCCGCCGCGAAGGCGCTGCCGTTAGAGGCGTCGCGGACCGCGCTAGTCGCGATCGCGTCGATGCTCTCGACCTCGCTATCGCGACAGATGGCCACATAGTCGGCGATTGCCTCGCAGGCCGCCTCGATCGCCTCGCCCGAGAGCTGCCCCGAGAGGTCGACGCCGCGGCCGAGCCGGGTCACCCGGCTCTGCCGCTCGACCTCCGTCACCCGCCCCTCGGCGACGTCGGCGATCAGCAGCCGCGTCGAGTTGGAGCCGATGTCGATCACCGCCACCCTGTGAGAGCCCGCATCCATGCCGGCGGCACTCTATGAGACAACGGCCCCCACGTTGCTAGCATGCCCTTCACGCCGCGGGGTGGAGCAGCCAGGTAGCTCGTCGGGCTCATAACCCGAAGGTCGCAGGTTCGAATCCTGCCCCCGCTATACCGAAGTCCCGCGACCGTCTCAGTGGTTCATCGGTTTGTGGAGGTGCGGGAATTGCCGTGAAATTTCGGCAAAAAGCACCGTCTCCATCTCATCGCGTGCAAACGCCGCTCCCTGTGTCCCACGAGCGGTCGACCTCAACAAAATCTGCAAAAGGGCGTTGCTCTGGCGCCTAGGAATTATCTCCTTCTCGCGGGCGGCGTTCGCCACGCTAGTGCGGGAGTAGTGCCGCAGACCCTTGGCTGTCCGGCTGGAGGACTTGCGACAGCCGAAGTGGGTTCGCATCCGCTCTTTCAGCCACCATTCCGCCTCATCCGTCATGGAAGAACTGAACCCACCCCCGCTTGACCCTCAGCAGATCGATCCCGGTCCCGAGGCGGAGCCGATCGCGGCTCTCACCTTCCTGCTTGAAATGCCGCACTGTCTGCGAATCGAGGAGGTCATATTTCTCGTCAGCGATCGCGGTGGCTCATGGCCTGGCTGGAATCCGCATGCAATCGGTCATATGGCGGGCTTCGAGCGGGCCGCCCCGAAGGATGATCTACGGCCCCGGTTCAAGGTCCACATCAAGCAGACCCGGATCGACGGTTGGATTCCTCTCCTCGCCGCTGAAAAGGCCTTCCCCGGCTGGGAGGAGGTTGAACGGCCCCGGCGACCACCCGGCCCCACCTCCCGTGGAAAGAACGAACTGCGGAGCGTGGTCGAGATCACGACCTATGAATTGGTCGACAAGACGCCCTTGGGATCGGATGAGAGCGACGAGGAACGCTTTCGACATGCGACCGTCGAATGGCTCTCCCGCCGGCTCGACGAGGCGTTGTCGTTCCTAAACCAATACCTCGTCATCCTCGCCGGGAT
>Ga0066654_10000532_pt1 | contig 10415 bp, 7 predicted proteins | sample GraSoiAngelo_103_FD_66715 | JGI IMG/M metagenome (GOLD analysis project Ga0066654, IMG submission 66715) | Grasslands soil microbial communities from the Angelo Coastal Reserve, California, USA - 14_0903_05_20cm | ecosystem: Environmental > Terrestrial > Soil > Grasslands | place: USA... | reverse complement strand
TGAAATTGTTGTGGCGTTAGAGGTGGTTTACGCTCGCCCAGCTTGCTAAGTCGTAGCCAGATGCCAAGCAGGCTCAGCAAAATATAAATAATAGAGAGTAAGATGCGTTTGTTGGTGTAGACCACTGCATTACGGAGTTTGCGCTGTGAGTTCGGGTGTGTTGGATAACCATAATCGTCGTTCACATGAGAGAATGATGTTTGTGACATAGTTTTCTCATTCCACATAAGTTTTGGGTTTTCAGTCACCTTTATTTTATATCAATTCTTTTACGAAGGCAACCGTTTCTACTTCAGGAGGATGCACGCTATTTTTGCATAGATGAGGTTAGGAGTATGTCCCGTAGTTGCGCAATTTATTGTGCCAGGGACACAAGCAATAAAACAGGCACAAGACATTGTACAGGCTCTTTTGAGGGGAGCACGGCGCAATAAATTGTGCAACTACGATTTTATGTGCATATCTTGCCTATAGAAAACTGAGAAGATACTTATTCGAGTTGCACCTGGAGCAACACCTCTTCCAGATCTTGCCAGACAAGCTGGTGGGCCTGTTGTACTGCGAGCTGCTGTCCCACCCTGTTCGCCTCCACCATCTTCCGCAAAACACGTTCATTGTAGCCGGATAAATAGGGCAGTTGACATGCATAGGAGGGCATGATCCCCAACTCTATCTCATTGAAGTCAAAAAACTCCTCCGGCTCAAAAATACAGGCCAGTAGACGAGTGTAATCTTCGATAACTGTAAGACGAGCTGATGTGAAAAAAGATTCACTGGCACTGGTGACAATAAGACTCCCTAGAATGCGGGTGCAGAATAAGATGGGGCAAGCCGCTACACTCCGTTCATGGTTCATCCACTCTATGACCCAGAGGTTTGTCTTATCCCGACAGGTAATCACAGAGGAATGTACATGTGAGATGGCATACCCAGCCAGTGACTCATAACCAAAGAACATACTTCTTCGAACCAGATTGCGCGGCCAGGCAGGAGTCGCCAAGCCGCCAACTTCATGCAGACTACGCACTTTACGCCCAGGCCGTGGGGGCACACAAGTTGCCAGCGTAATCGAGAGACCTCCCTGACAAGGATCAAGATGCTCAAGCGCCTGCTGCAAAATGCGGTCTCGCATAGACCGATAGCCAGTGATAGATATGGGAGAGAGCGCACGGTCGTTCAGAACACGTTCATAAACCTCGGCAGGAATCCTTCCCAGGGGAAAGCGCTCCTCAGATCCATCATCCCGCCGTAGCTCAGGAAAACCTACACGCCTTTCCCTCATAGCCCGGCTACCAGCATTTCAATAGAGGAGAGTAACTCGTCCTGCTCCAAGGGACTCATGAGATAGAAGACCTTCCGCTTTCCATGTAGCCGATTCTCGTGCAAGATGGGCGTGTTGATGATGAGAACTGCTGTCCCTCTGAACTCATTTACCGCTTGCAGATGCTGATAGAGTATGACGCCATTTGTTTCCTGCAAGCCATAGTCCAGTAGCAGCAGATCGGGCTTAATATCTTTCGTCACTTCCAAGGCTTGTTGACTGTTCTCAACGAGTAGCGCAAAGTAGGAGGAGGCTCCTCGCTGTATGATCTGCACGAGATGATCTCCAAGCTCCTTATCACTCACCACGAGCAGAAGGACCTTGATTCGAGTTTTGTAACTGTTTTGCATGAGTAGTTCTTTCCTTTCCATCGGTCTTGCTTCATCCCCCCTTCCCTATAGCTATAGCAGATGAGCCATAGATCTTCTCTGCTCGTAGGCGCATTGCGTCATGCTTCCTTCCCCCTTGTAGAATAACACTCCCTATGATGAGAAGTATAAGGTAAGGTAGAGGCTAGAAGAAAGTACTAAAATGATTCTAAAATGATTCTAAAATGATTCAGAAGTGACCAAACTTATTTGAACCTCTCGACAAGCAATAGTCCGATAAGATACAATAGGGCACAACTCCGGGGCAATGGAGGATAGCAGAGAACAGCAAGCCACAACCATCAGAGGGGAGTATATGAACGATGACCAGCGAAACCCACACCCATTTATCAAGCAATCTCGATCTATTTCGTGAGAAGGTGACTGCTGCTCGCCGCCAAAGCGGGCGCTTGCAAAAGGAACTAGCCGACGCTGTGGGCATCAATGCACAGGTGTTGAGTCGCAAACTTCATGGCATCAAGCAGACTTTTCCAACCCATGCTGAAGTGAAGCAGATCGTCAAAACGCTGGCTACCTGGGACGCAATCACAACACGAGTCGAGGCGATCGAACTTCTCTCATTGATGGAACTGAGAGCAGAAAGCTTCTCTGACGAGGAGTGGAACACGGCCCCATTGAACCGGCTGCAATCAGCACGTCCTTCTAGTATACGCGCTGTAGCATGTGCGCCCCCTAGATCATTAGATGGCAACCTTCCATATGTACCTGCATCCCTTACCTCCCTGCTTGGACGTGAGCACCACGTGCAGATGCTGCTAAATCGTTTACGACGCTCAGCAGTACGTCTACTGACGCTGTTCGGGACAGGCGGCGTAGGTAAGACGCGTCTAGCGCTGGAAGTGGCCCGTGCAGCCCAGCACGACTTTGCTGATGGGGTCTTTTTCGTGTCGCTGGCAACCATTCATGATGCTGCTCTTGCCCCCTCAGCGATTGTGCAGGCACTTCATCTCTCAGAGCCAATTACTAGCCCTGCTGTTGGCAGGCAAGCTATCACTTCTCAGGAAGACGTACTCAAAAATTTTCTACGCCATAAAGAACTTCTGCTCGTGTTGGACAATTTGGAACAGATTCCAGCCATCGCATCTCTTATTAGTGATCTGTTGAGTATTGCTCCGTCGCTTAAGATTATGGTGACAAGCCGGACGGTGTTGCACTTGTATGGGGAGCATGAATGCGATGTTCCTCCGCTTGACTTTTGCGCGCCGGATCAGGTAGCGGATCTGAGCACACTCTCTCAGTTTTCAGCTATCCGCCTCTTCGTCGAACGCGCTCAGGCCATCAATCCTGCCTTTCAGATCACTAAAGACAACGCCGCCACGATCGCCCACATTTGCACGCGCCTGGATGGACTGCCCCTGGCGATTGAACTGGCTGCCGCACGTACCAAAGTGCTCCCCTTACCTGCGATCCTGCAACGGCTGACAGACGGGACGGGACAGAGCCTTTCCTTCTTGCGCTCTAGAGCACACAACGTACCACCTCGTCACCAGACCTTACTGGAGACGCTGGATTGGAGCTATGAACTGCTTGAGCCAGCATATCAGCACCTTTTTCGCCGCCTCAGTGTGTTTCTTGGCGGCTGGACAACGCAAGCAGCGTTGGCTATCTGCATGGCAACAGAGCCGACAGCGACGTTCGATGATGCGCTTGAGCAGATGGAAGCTCTGCTAGACCGCAGTTTAGTGAAGCGGATGTTGCTGACAGGAGCTGCCTTAGAGCAGCACTCTGAACCTCGCTTTTATTTATTAGAGACGATCCGTGAATATGGACTGGCACGCCTGCAAGCATGTGGAGAGCGTCAAGACCTGCAACGACGGCACGCAATCTATTATTTAACGCTGCTAGAAGCGATTGAGCCAAACCTGTCTGGCAACAAGCAAGCCGAAACGGTTGCAGCGCTGGCTCCTGAACAGGATAATCTGCGCGCAGCCTTAACGTGGGCAATAGCAAATGATGAGACTGCCATAGCTCAGCGGATGTGTGGTCTTCTGGGCAAATTCTGGGAGGCACGCACCCAATTCCAAGAGGCTCATCGCTGGATCGATACAGCACTCGCTATGCCACAAGAAACGTCACCAGCTATCCGTGCACAACTCCTGATGGCGGCATCACGTCTCGCACTGTGGGAAGTGACATATGAACGTTCGCGCGTGCTGGCCCAGGAAGCTCTGGTACTCTATGAAGCCCTTGGAGATGCTGCGGGCAAAGCTGTGGCAATTTTCCAAATCGGCGATACCTGGCATATGCAAGGCGAGTATGCACTGGCAACGCAATACCTTGCAGAAAGCTTGCCCCTGCTGCATGAGCAAAAAAACTGGGATGGTTACGCCTTTGCGCTGAGCAGGTTAGGAGCGGTGGCATTCCTGCAAGGCGATTTCCCCCAGGCATGGACACGACTCAATGAAGCTCTGCCGCTTCAGCGTGAGTATAGCGAACCTGACTTGCTCAATGCCACACTGATCTACCTGGGAACACTGGCCCTTATTCAGTTTGATATGACACAGAGTCTCACCTTTGTGCGAGAAGGGTTGCTTCTTGCACGACAAACAGGCAATCACTATATGCTTGCCTCCGCTTTGATTACGTTCGGTTGCTTGTTAGGAACCCTGCAAGGACCATCGTATGCCGCTCGCATATGCAGTGCTGCGGAAGCGCTCTTTGCGAGCCTCAATACGGCACTGCCAGCCGCCTATCGCCCACTTTATGATGCCTATCTAAGCAGCTTGAAGTCACAGGTTGGTGAGGCCACATGGCAAACATGGTGGGAAAATGGCAAAACTCTCTCTCAAGAAGAGGTGAGCACGCTGGCGCTTCAGGCGGGCGAAGCAAATAATGGTGGGTGAACCGCGCAGGGCAATCCCTTGTCGTTGCCCATAAGCATCCGCGTTAAGGGGGTGGCATTTGGCGAAGCCACCCTGGCGGGGTGTGGGGTGTCCCCGCCACCTCTTTTTTCCTCTGCCGCCGAAGGCGGCAAAACAGGTAAGACGGGTAAGCTGGAAAGCCCTGAGAGAAAGGGAGTCTTATTTGAACAGTATCGGCATATGTGGTAGTATGCTTATAAACAAACATACTCATCCATGAACAAAGGACTTATGAGCACACGTAGCCCTTGCTAACTTCTTGACGATAAATATTTCCCCTGGCTCCCTGATCTGTATGAGCCTCGTTCCCTACAACGAGCACATGCTGGTAGGTGTCACCATGCCCGTGCACCCCCGTCATTCTCCGAAAAATGCATGTTACTAATCGTAGCGCATCTTTTTGCACATTTTTCGAGAGGACTATTATACTATGTTACGTCACGCCATCTTTTCGCGTTTTCAGAAAATATCCTTTTTCCGTCTAGCTCTTCTGAGCCTAACGTTACTAGACGAATTAATGGTAGGCTTCGCATTAGAAGCTGGCCTTCCACTACTACGGGATCAAGTCGGCTTGAGCTACGAGCAAGTAGGTTTTCTCTTCAGCATTGGTGCAGTTTCCGCATTATTGCTTGAACCGATCATCAACCTCTTGAGTGATCGCACCTCTAAACGCTGGTGGGTCCTTGGTGGATTACTCAGTCTAGCACTGGGGTACGGTCTGGCTGGTAGCACGCACAATTACATCGTGCTACTAATTGCCTTTGCGCTGATTTATCCAGCCAGTGGAGCAGCCGTTGGCCTCTCCGAGGCAGCACTGATCGATGATGCTCCCCACGCTGCAACACGCACAATGACCCGTTGGACACTGATAGCCAGCATTGGTGATCTCCTTTCGCCACTGGTCGTTGCTGCTTTTGTCGCACTTAGCCTCGGTTGGTCTGAGCTATGCTGGTTTGCCGTCATAGCGTGGACCGTTGCTGCACTGATGGTTGGGTTGCAGCGCTTTCCTCGCCCGGCTTGCGCACCAGACAATGACACTTCTGATGCGAGTATCCTAGCAAATCTACGCAAAGCTATACGTGACCCTCTCCTACTGCGCTGGGCGGTCTTAGCTATCTTGCCTTTTATGCTGGACGAAGTGTTCACCGGTTTCTCAGTGCTCTACCTACGCGATGTCTTGCATGCTGATCAAGTAGTAATCAGCATGAGTATCGTAGCCCAGATGATTGGAGCCTTGCTAGGACTGCTCATCGTTGATCGCCTAGTAGGCCATATCGCCCCGCAACAACTGTTAGTATGGCTGAGCTTGCTTTCACTTACGGGAATTATTATATTATTAAGTATACACATAACAATAGTGGCAATAGGAGCACTCTTTACGATCAGTCTAGGAGCTGCCGGTTTGTATCCTATCGCTCAAGCAGAGGCGTATGCAAGGCAACCGGGACGCTCTGGTATGGTACGTGCAATTATTGGCCTTGGCACACCTTTCGAGATCGCCCTCCCAGGGCTTGTTGGACTGGTGGCTGGCCATTTTGGAGTGTTAACTGGTGTGGCATTATTGGGGACAGCGCCGCTCCTGATCCTGCTTTTAGCCCCAAAGCATACTTAAGGAGCATCTCGTCTCCACTAAGCTAAGCGTAATGGAGTTGCCAATCTAAGCGTTATATTTATAATTTTAACGACATGAGGAAAGGCAACTCATTATTATCTCATCAATATACACAATGATTAACGTTCCTTTCAGATATTAAAAGGTTATTAATTTTTTTCGCAATAAATCAGTAGTATAGGAACTACTAGTCTTGTATTGCTATTGACGATCTGGTATACTTTGCCTCATAGTTTGGTTGTGGGGATAACCCTTCAAGGTATGGATGCCAAACTTGATCTAAGGGGATCAGCACATATTGAGAGCCAGGGGTGCTCCTGGTGTTTCAAGTGCAAAAAAACATGGAGGAAAATATGAGTTCATCGCTGAACAAAGCACGAGTTCTGGTCATTGGAGCCGGTGTGAGTGGTCTGACGACAGCCCTTTGCTTGCGTCAGAAAGGCGTGCAGGTAACTATCGTAGCCGAAAAGTTTGCCCCTCGAATTGTTTCTGTTGTTGCTGGTGCCTTGTGGGAGTGGCCGCCCGCGGTCTGCGGTTTCCATCAAGATCAACGTTCATTGGAGCGCTCCAAGGAATGGTGCATGATTTCATATGAGAAGTTTTTCCAGCTAGCTAACGATGAGCGAACAGGTGTCTTCGTTCGTCCTGTCACGTTCTATTTCCGCTATGAAGTCCAAGCCAATCCGCGAGCACGACACAAGATGGAAGAAATAGAGCATCATGTCAAAGGGTTCCGTCATGATCCTGCTCTGATTAACGAACATCAAGTCAACCAGAACATAGGCTTAAAGGATGCATATACGCATCTCGCTCCAATGATCGACACTGATGCCTACATAAGTTGGTTACTTGAGCAAGTCCAGCAGGCAGGATGTGTGGTTCTGAATCAGCGCATTAACGGCGATGTGCGGGAACAAGAACAGCAGCTCAAGCAACGGTTTGGTGTTGATGCCATCGTTAACTGTTCTGGTCTGGGTGCCCGCGAATTGGCGAAGGACGACATGTATCCGTTGCGTGGAGCCTTAATACGCGTCAAGAACGATGGCAGTTCTATGCCGCGTATCACCGAGGCCCACACGGTTCCTCATGAAACAGGCTACCAGCAAGACTTGGTCTTCATTGTTCCACGCGGCAAAGACATGCTGTTGCTCGGAGGACTGACTGAACCTAATGAGTGGAGTCTTAATATTAACTTAGAGAATTATGCTCCTGTGCGAGACATGTTAGAACGCTGTGTCGAGTTCCTTCCTATTCTAAAGCAGGCCCGCATTGATCCCAACGAAGCGGTCCGTGTCGGTCTGCGTCCATTGCGTCAAAATAATGTGCGGCTGGAATTGGAAGCGGGCACACAGATCATCCATAACTACGGTCATGGGGGATCAGGTGTCACCTTTTCGTGGGGATGCGCTCTTGAAGTGGCTGCACAAATAGATACACTGTTAAACTAAGCTTGACTTATCACTACGTTGAGCGGTTTGTATTAGGAATTATTCTTTTTATGTACTTAGAGTGGCGACTGATGATGATGGCTCATCGGAACGATGAGAGACCTCCACAGGACGCAAAATCCTGTGGAGGTCTGTATAGAGAAAATGGAAGTGCTACAATATCAGCACTGCTCAAGACAGCTTGGCTCAAATTGCCACAGATACGGCAACGGTTAAATAGAGCACTCCCTTAAAACCTCCCTCACAACCTCATTAGCGAGAAACTAATATTGATAAGCAAATTAATCAATGCTAGCGTCCCTCCAACGATTGAGAGAGCAACCGCCCACATTGCTAGCCTGCGCAGTCCAGGCACGCGCCGCCCCAGAAGCCCAAGGATCAGCCCCGCCAGGGCAATTGGCAGACCGCAGAGAGGGAAAATGGCGGCAACGATGCTGAAGAGACCTAATACAAAACTTGTACTTACAAGATCTCTCTGCTGTTGAGAGACACGCCCTCTACTGCGAAAAATGCTACGCACTGGAGCTGCATAGACATGTTTTCGCCATGAAACGCTCTTTTTCTGTGACTCAGGTGCCGTTTGAGCAGCCATCATCCCATTCTCCTTTCCCTACTGCTTCTAAGAGTAGTATACGTACCACAACTATAGATACATCTACATCAAGAAATACATTATATTCCGGCCTATTAGAGCATGAAATACGAAACAGGGAGCTGCGCTATGCTTTCTGGTGTGGTACGCGGCGCATCGGCTCAAAGCGGCTCCGGGCCTCATGCAAGATCTCCTCATAAAGAGCAAGATTGCGATCTTGCAGATGGTCGAAAATTTGTGGCGAGCATGTTCCATGACTGATGTAGCGTAAGGGTTCCGGGTCCAGTTCTGCTGAGACAATCTCCTCCGTACCACGTGCCTGAGCCAGCTTCCAGGCCGTTGGATCGATAATCATACTATTGCCGAAGTAATAATTATTGCCAGCATCAGCCCCAACCGCGTTTACACCGACCAAGTAGACATGGTTATCATATGCGCGTGCGCAATTAGTGATATACCAGATATCATAGGAGCGTAACAACGCCGATGGCCGCACAAGTACCTCAGCTCCTTTGATCGCTAATAAACGAGCCAATTCAGGGAAGTCACCATCATAGCAGATGATGATACCAATCGTGCCCAGGGCTGTCTGATAGACCTCCGCTGTCGTGCCGGGCGTCGTCCATCCACCACCTGCAAGGCGCTCTGTGGGGAATGGATGCGTCTTACGATAGATACCAATTACCGCGCCGTCTGGCCCGATCAGTGCCGCACTATTATAAACTATCTGCGCCTGTGGACCTCGCTCGTACGTCGGCCAGACCACATGCACATGATGTTTGCGTGCTAACTCGCTGATCTGCGCCGTTGTCGCTCCGGGGATGTGATCGACTAGCTCGTAGAGTTGTGCTAGCGGCATATTTGGCGTAAAACCGGTGGTGATTGTTTCAGGAAATACAATCAGATTCGCATGATGCTCATGCACTGCCCGCTCTAGCCACAGAGCAGCTTTCGCAATGTTCTTCTGCACATCATTGGGATATACTGCTATCTGCACACCAGCCGCTATAAAGCGTTGCATAAACTTTCCATCCTTTCATACATTGAAGCACTTCTATTTAATGACCTAGTGCATTGTCACTTGATCTATGCGAATTTGATGTGTATACTTCCCCTATGGGGGGGCAGAGGGAGCCAATGTTCTTTCTCGAAAGGGCTTGAAAGAAGCAGGTCATTGGCGGGTGCACAATGCCTGCCCCAACCTGACCAATGCCAGGTAGGCGATGGGCAATGCCAGTATTGATAATCGGCAACAGATGCTGGCGCACAACCTGTCGTATATCAATACCAAGCGGCGTACCGCGAAAATTCAACGCTGGCAGCTGGTATTGGCTCTCCTCCGCAACTGTAATCTCATACATCTCCTGGGTATAGCGTACAGCTTCGTCAGCTGTCCCGCCGATAAATTGTACGATGGCAGGAGCTGCGGCCATGGCAAATGCGCCAATGCCCACCGTCTCAGTGATGGCACTATCACCGATATCGGGATTGGCATCCTCTTCAGAGAAACCGTTCAGATACAAGCCTTTGACCTTTTGTGCCGGAGCCACATACCAGCGCTCACCTAAACCGCTGACCCGAATGCCAAAGTCGGTACCATTGCGTGCCATCGTCGTCACAATAGTACTAAAAGGTATATCGTGTGCTGCCAGCGCAATGGCTTTACAGGCGGCCATCGAAATATTCAGGTAAAAGTGATCGTTACTGTGGATAAAGCGTAGAATGCTGGCCGTTTCCTGTGAGGAAGAAGCTGTCTCTACTAAGTATGGTGCAATCTGACGCAGTAAGAGCGAGGTAGCCGCTTTATTACGATTATGGCACTCGTCGCCCATTTGTAGCGCTTGTGCAGTCAGCGGTTTGATCTCCAGCCCGCCCATCGCGTGCAGTGTCCGCGCCAATGCCGGAGCCAGTACCTGCTCCATCCAGCGTAACCTGGCGATGACATCGGGGCCATTTGCACCATAGCGCAATACTTTGCCCAGTCCTTCGTTGAGTGTGCTAAATGTACGTTGTCCGTACACTGGCTCTTCAACGACCTGCACAGGCATAGAGGCTGAAATGACACCGGCCATTGGTCCAACTGCATTATAGTGGTGGCAAGGTGCAAAGGCAATTTCACCACTGGCGGCTAGCTGTTCTGCGCTGGTGACATCTGCGGCTAATCCTTCGTAGAGTAGTGCTCCAATGATTGC
>Ga0066654_10000525_pt1 | contig 10449 bp, 8 predicted proteins | sample GraSoiAngelo_103_FD_66715 | JGI IMG/M metagenome (GOLD analysis project Ga0066654, IMG submission 66715) | Grasslands soil microbial communities from the Angelo Coastal Reserve, California, USA - 14_0903_05_20cm | ecosystem: Environmental > Terrestrial > Soil > Grasslands | place: USA... | reverse complement strand
CACGCCGAGCCGCAGGTCGGCGAGGGCGAGCTGCCAGCGGCGGCCGGGAGGGGGCGGCGGCATCGTGGCGGGATCGACGCGCAGGCTGCCCCCCTCGCCGCGCACCTCGCGCAGGGCGAGACGCCGGCGCAACAGGGCCGCGAGGTCGATCCGCCCGCGCCCGCGCTCGAGCCCGATCTGCCAGGTGACCCGCGTGCCGGCGCCGCGCAGGGTGAGGCCCTCGACCGCGACGTCGCCGGCGAGCGGCTCGCCGCCGGCGGCGGCGCCGGCCCGGCGCAGCTCCTCCGCCGAGGCGAGCAGGCGGGCGAGGCGCAGCTCGGGGGTCGCCGTGGTCAGGCGCAGGGCGGCGCACTGCGCGAGCGGCGGCTGGCCCGGCGGGCCGGGGAGGACGAAGCCGTGCGAAGAGGCGCTCAGCTCGAGCCGCGCCGCGGCGCCGGGCGCGGCCGGCAGGACGCTGGCGGCGAGCGAGAAGGGGGAGCCGGCGGCAGCGGTGGCGCCGACGGTGAGCCGGCTCCCCGGTGCCAGCCGGCCCTGCTCCAGGGTGATGTCGGCGGCGAGCGGTCCCGGTCGGCCGGCGGCGGCGAAGGCGGGGAGGGGGGCGAGGCGGCCGCGCGCGTGCAGGGTCGCGGAGACGAAATCGAGGCCGGCGGCCCCTGGATATTCGCGCGGTGCGAAGGGCGCGACCCGTGCCGTGCCGTCGAGCGCCAGGTCGCGCGCCAGGGCCTGCTGCCCGGCGAGGAGCAGCCCCCCGGTCAGGCGCAGGGTGGTCGGCGCGAGGGCGATCCGGCCGTCCGCCGCGAGCTCGCCGCCCCCCGCGATCTCCAGCCCGGCCCTGCCGCTCCCCGGCCCGGCCGCGACCAGGCGGAGACCGCCGGCCGCGAGCTCGCGCACGCCGGTCAGGCGGGCGTCGTCGACGCGCACCGCCCACGGAGCCGCGCGGGGAGCCGGCGGCCGCGCCGCGCGCCGGGCGAAGCGGGCCTCGATCCCCTCGGCGCGCACGCCGGCGAGCGCCACCTCACGGTGCAGCAGGGCGGGGAGGTCGATCCGCCCCGCCGCGCGGTCGATCGTCGCCCGCCAGGAGCGGCTGCCGGAGCCGCCCAGCTCGAGGCCCGCGGCCTGGAAGACGGCGGGCAGCGGGGTGGCCGCCGGCAGCTCCCCGGTCCGCCGTAGCTCGCGTGCCGCGGCGACCAGGCGGCTGACGCGCAACTCGCGGCTCTCCGCCTGCAGGCGCAGCGAGCCGGCGCGGAAGACCGTCGACTTTCCGACGGCGATCCCGGCGCCGCCGCCGGTGACCAGGAGGCGCGCCCCGCCCGGCCCGGGCGCGACCGCCAGGGCGAGCGCCAGGGGGCCCGCGGCGCGCGCCTCGGCGTGGCTGCCGGGCGCCAGGCGTCCGTCCGCCAGGCGGAGGTCGGCCGTGAAGGTGCCCTCGCCGCTCCGCTCGGGCGTCGGCAGCCTCGTCAGCCGGCCGCGCGCCGCGAGCGACCCCGAGACGAAATCCCACCCGAGGACCCCCGGATGCCGGCGCGGCGCGTAGGGGACGATCCGCGCGGCGAGCGCGAGGTCGAGGTCGCGGGCGATCTCCGCGCCGCCGGCGAGCAGGCGGGCGCCCGGCAGCCGCAGGGTCGACGGGGCGAGCTGGAACCGGTCCCCCACCGCCAGGGTCAGGGCGCCGCGGGCGCTGCCGTCGCCCACGGCTCGGAGCGGACCGAGGGCGACCTCCCGCACGTGCGCCAGCGCGATCCCGCCGAGGTCGATCGTCCACGGGTGGCGCGGCCCGCCATGCGGGTCTGCCGGCCGCTCCGGGACGAAGGCGACCGCCGCGCGCACCCCCTCGCCGGCGAGGTCGCGCACCCGGAAGCGGCGCAGGAGGAGCGACGGCAGGTCGATCCGGCCGCGGCAGCGCTCGGCGTCGACGCTCCAGCGCACCCGCGACGTGCGCCCGGCGACGCGCAACCCCTCCACCTGCACCAGGCCGGGGAAGGGGGTCCAGGCGCGCCGCCACTCGACGCGCACGGACTGCGGCCGGCGGTTGACCGCCCAGGGGCCCACCGGGGTGGCCAGGAAGAGGTTGACCGCGAGCAGATAGGAGAGATAGAAGCCCGCGGCGGCGCCGAGGGCGAGGAGGGCGGCGAAGCGGCGGCGGCGCACGCGGGGCATGCTAGCCCTTGTCCCTGTGTCGTGCCTGCGCATAACATGCGGGCCGATGCGCACCAAGGTCCTCGTCACCGGAGCCCTCGGCCAGATCGGCTCCGAGGTGGTCCCCGCGCTGCGCGAGCGCTACGGCGCCGAGCAGGTCGTCGCCTCGGACATCCGCATGATGTCGCGCGAGCAGCTCCTGGCGACCGAGGGGCCGTTCGAGTTCCTCGACTGCACCAACCAGCGGCAGATCCAGGAGGTCGTGCAGCGCAACGGCGTGCACACCATCTATCACCTGGTCGCCCTCCTCTCGGCGGTGGGCGAGAGCAAGCCGCAGGTGGCCTGGGACGTCAACATGGGGAGCCTCTACAACATCCTCGAGGTGGCGCGGGTCAACGGTTGCGCGGTGTTCGTCCCCAGCTCGATCGGCGCCTTCGGCCCGGGCACGCCGCGCCACCGGACGCCGCAGGACACTCTGCAACGTCCCACCACCATGTACGGCGTCACCAAGGTGGCGGGCGAGCTGCTCTGCGATTACTATCATCAGCGCTTCGGCATCGACACCCGCGGCGTCCGCTATCCCGGCATCATCTCGCACGGCGCCCCGCCGGGCGGCGGCACCACCGACTACGCGGTCGAGATCTTCTACGAGGCGGTCCGTCACGAGCACTACACCTGCTTCCTCAAGCGGGACACGCGCCTGGACATGATGTACATGCCGGACGCCGTCAAGGCGTCGATCGAGGTGATGGAGGCCGACCCCTCCCGTCTCGTCCACCGCAACGCTTTCAACATCACCGCGATGAACTTCACTCCCGAGATCCTGGCGGCGGAGATCCGCCAGCACATCCCGGGCTTCGCGATGGACTACAAGATCGACCCGGTGCGGCAGGCGATCGCCGACACCTGGCCGAACTCGCTCGACGACAGCGCGGCGCGGCAGGAGTGGGGCTGGAACCCCGACTACGACCTCCCGGCCCTGGTGCGCGACATGCTGGAGAACCTGGAGAAGAAGCTGACGGTGGAGGAGCCCCAAGATGCCCGTTGACCGGTTCCATGCCGCCCTGTCCTCCGAGCTCGCCGCGCTCCGCGAGCGGGGCACCGCGAAGGGGGCCGAATCCGTGATCACCCGCGTGCTCCCCGCCGCGGGGGAGCGCGGGCCGCGCTACCTGCTCGCCGGCGAGGGGGAGAAGCCCTTCCTCAAGATGAACTCCAACAACTACCTGGGGATGGCGCTCAAGCCGGAGCTCCAGCACGCCGAGGAGGGGGCGACCGCGGCCTACGGCGTCGGCCCCGGGGCGGTGCGCTTCATCAGCGGCACCTACCAGGCGCACGTCGACCTCGAGGCGCGCCTCGCCGCCTTCCACGGCCGCGAGTCGGCGATGATCTGGAGCTCCGCCTATGCCGCCGTGCTCGGCGTGCTGGTGCCGCTCATCACCGCCGAGACCGTGGTGGTGAGCGACGAGCTCAACCACAACTGCATCATCAACGCCATGCGCCTGGCGCGCCCCAAGGACAAGCAGATCTACCGCCACCTCGACCTGGGGGACCTCGAGGCGCGCCTCGCCGCCGCGGCGGGCGGTTGCCGGCGCGCCATCGTGGTCACCGACGGCATCTTCAGCATGCGCGGCGACCATGCGCCGGTGCCCGAGATCCTCGCCATCGCCCGCCGCCACGACGAGCGCTTCCCGGAGAACGTGGTGGTGATGGTCGACGACTCGCACGGCGTCGGCGCCTTCGGGCGGACCGGGCGGGGGGTCGAGGAATACACCGGGTCGGGGCCGGTCGACGTGCTGGTCGCCACCCTCGGCAAGGCGCTGGGGGTCAACGGCGGCTACGTCGCCGGCAGCCGGGTGCTCACCGACTTCCTGCGCGAGACCTCGCCGACCTACATCTACTCGAACCCGATCACGGTGGGGGAGTGCGCCGCCGCAGAGCGCGCCGTCGAGCTCCTCGACAGCCCGGAGGGACTGCGCCGGCTCGAGCACCTGCGCGCCATGACCTCCCGTTTCGCGCAGGGTCTCCTGCGCCTCGGTTACGAGACGATCCCCGGCGAGCACCCGGTGGTGCCGCTGATGGTGCGCGACACCGCGAAGACCACCGCCTTAGTCGCCCACCTGCGCCAGGGAGGGGTCCTCGCCACCGGCCTCAAATACCCGGTCGTGCCGCGCGGCGACGAGTCGATCCGTTTCCAGGTCTCGGCGGACCACACGCCGGCCGACATCGACTCGGTGCTCGCGCTGCTGGCGAGCTTCCCGGGGCGGTGAGCCGTTTCGGTTTCAAGGCCTGGCGACCCGCGTCGCCTGCCAGGCGGCGAGCTGCCAGACGCCGTCCGCCTTGACCCACACCTCGGTGAAGGCGACGCTGAAGGCGAAGGCTTGCCCCCCCGACTCCGCGCGCAGGGCGGCGAAGCCGTCGACCACCGCGGTGTCGCCGTAGAAGCGGGCATCGCGGTCCGTGAAGTCGATCCCCTTGTAGCGGATCTTGCCGGTCGCGATCTCGTCGATCACGCTCGGCTTGCCTTCGATGACGCCGCTCGAATGGATGTAGGTCAGGTGATCGCTCAAAAACCCGGCGAGCTTGCTGGCGTCCGCCGCCACCATGGCGGCGACGCGCTCGTCGTCGCGCGCGAAGAGCTCCCGCTTGGGGTCGACCGGCGCCGCGGCGGCGGCCGGGGCGGGCGGCGCCGCCGGTTTCGCGGCCGTCCGCGCCGCGGCAGCACAGGCGAGCGAAGACAGGGCGGTGATCGCGAGCAGGGCGAGAGCTGCCCGGTGGGGGAGGCGGGTCATGGCTCAGGCCGTCCGCCCCTCCTTCCGTTTCTCGAGCTGCAGGTCGCGGTGCTCTTCCAGGCGGCGGCGGGCGGCGTCGAAGGCGTCGCGGATGGCGAGCGCCAGGTCCGCCGCTTCCTTCTGGTTGATCACGATCTCGCTGCCGGGGAGGCTGAGGTCGATGCGCACGCGATAGGGGCCGCCGTTCCGGTGATGGCGGACCGGCCCCTCGACGGTGACGTGGCAGCCGATCAGGCGCCCGTTCAGCCGTTCGAGCTTCGTGGTCTTCTCGCGGATGAGGACGTCGACGTCAGGGGGAAGGGTGACGTCGTGCGCGGTGATCTTGAGCGGCAGCTCCATGGTAGCCCTCCTTGTTGTCATTATCTCCCACCTCGGCCGGCCCGTCAGTCCCCCCTGCCGCCCAGCAGCCGGCGCAGGACGAACAGCGTGAGCGCCCCCGCGGCGGCGCCCAGGACGGTGGTCGCCGGGTCCCAGATGGGGCGGAAGCGCGACTCGCCGGCGCGGATCTCGATGTAGCCGACCGGGTTGACGATCACCCCGCCGCCGCCCCCCATCCCCTCGTTCGCCCCCGTCCGCCGGTGTCCGCCGCCGCCGCCCAACCCCCAGCGCGCCTTGGCGACCGGGATGACGGTCACCCCGTCGCGCTCGACCGCCTCGCCGAAGATCGTGGTCGAGCTCGCCGCCACGCCGAGCTTCTCGGCCAGCCGCTCGAACAGCGTCCCCGGGGTGGCGGCGACGTCGGTCCTCTCGTTGACCTCAGGCATCGTCGACCTCCTTTCCTCTCCTCCTGCGAGTCTATGCCCAGTCGCGGCTCCACCGTGCTACGTCAGCCCGCCGGCGCCGCCGCGGCGAGCTGGCGCAGGGCGGCGAGCTCGTCCTCAAAGCCGCGGACGATCGCCTCGGGGTCGGGGACCAGCCCGGCGTCGGTGCCGACGCCCAAACGCACGCGGCCGGCGTAGCTGCAGATGGCGAAGCCCAGGCCGACGCGGCCGGACTGCGGCACCCAGAAGAAGACGTCGCGGATCGGCGTGCCGGCGAGGTAGAGCACCTGCCGCGGGCCGGGGACGTTGGTCATCACCGCCGTCGCCTTGGTGGCGAAGATGCGCACCACCAGCCGCTGCACCGCGAGCGGCACGACGCCCAGCGCCCGCAGGATGGCATAGACCACCACCGGCTCGGTCGAGCGCTTGAGCGCCGTCGCCCGCCGCCGCAGCTCGGCCAGCCGCTCGGCGGGATCGACGATCCCCACCGGCAGCGCCAGGAAGATCAGCCCGAAGTGGTTGCCGAGGTCGGACATCTTCTCGAGCGGCCGCAGGTTGACCGGCATGGCGGCGCGGAAGGAGAGCGCCGCGTTCGGCTGGTGCCCGCGCTCCTCGAGGTAGCGGCGCAGGCCGCCGGCGACCGCGGTGAGCAGCACGTCGTTGACCGTGCCGCCGAGGGCGCGGCCGATCGACTTGACGTCGTCGACCGGCACCGCCTCCGACCAGGCGACCCGCTTCGCGACCACCAGCGGCCCCTTGAACAGCGTCTGGGGATCGGCCGGGCGGAAGATCAGGCGGCCGAAAGCGCCGACCGCGGCGACCGCCCTGAGCCAGCGGCCGGTCGAGCGCAGCGCCGCGACCGGGTTGAGGAGGAGGCGCATGCCGTCGGGCATCACCCGCTCGGCGACCTCCCGCGCCTCTGCGAGCCCGGCCCGCGAGCGCCCGCGCAGCATGGCGGTGAAGGGATTGAGGACGTGCGCGGCCTCGGGGTCGGGGGCGAGGTCGGTCAGCGAGAGGAGGACGAGCATCAGGGCGACGCCGTCGCCGATCGCGTGGTGGAGGCGGCCGAAGACGACCGAGCCCCCCTGGTAGTCGTCGATGACGTGGAAGGCCCAGAGCGGCCGCGCGGGATCGAGCGGCGCGCTCACCAGGCCGTTGATCGCCTCCCGCAGCTCGCCGTCGCCGCCCGGCGCCGGCAGCGTCTGGCGCAGGAGGTGGTGGTCGAGGTCGAAGCCGGGGTCGGCCTCCCACCGCGGCCGCCCGCGCTCGACCACCACCCGCTGGCGGAAGCGCGGCAGCACCGCGAGCCGCTTCTCGACGACCGACCGCAGGCGCGCGAAGTCGACCGGCGCGGCGAGCACCAGCACGCCGGTGATCATCATCAGGTTCGTCGGCTCGTCCATGCGCAGCCAGGCATGGTCGACGCTCGACAGCGGCTGCGTCAGGTCGTCGGCCTTCCCGAGATCACCGAGACCGTTGAGATCACCGAGGTCGGCTTCATCGCTCAAGGGATGCCCTCCGAGAGGGACATTGTGGAGCGGATGGCGCTCCGGGGCAACTCGTCGCGGCGGCACTCGTCGCGGCGGCACAACGCCGGCGCGGGGGGCCCGCGCCGGCTGGGAGGGAAGAGCGTCGGATCAGAGGCTGTGCAGGCGCGCGAGGCGGGCGGCGGCCGGCGCGGCGAGGCGGTCGAGCAGCCGCTCCAGCCGGTCGTCCGCCGTGTCGTGCCCGGCGGCGTGCGGCGGCGGTGGCTGGATGGGCAGGGTGCGCAGGTAGGTCGGCCGCTTGCGCAGCCTGGCCGCCTGCTCGAAGGCGTAGGCGATCTTGATCAGCTTCGGCTCGCTGTAGGCGGTGCCGATGATGCTGATCCCCACCGGCAGCAGGCCCACGGCGTAGCCGCCGAGGACGTTGACCATCGGATAGCCGGCCATCGCCGCCGGCGAGGAGCTGGCGCCCAGGAAGTGGTCGCCGTTGATCAGGTCGGTCGGCCACGCCGGCGAGCTGGTGGGGGCGATCAGCGCGTCCAGGTTATGGGCCTGGAGCGCGGCGTCGATCCCCTGCTCGCGCGACAGGCTGTGGCTCTGCGCCAGGGAGTCGGCGTAGTCCGCCGCGGTCACCGGGTCGGACTCGGCGATCTCGAACAGCTCCTGGCCGAAGTAGGGCATCTCCTGGGCCGCATGGGCGTCGTTGAAGGCGATCAGGTCGGCGAGAGTGTGCACGGAGAGGCCCGGGCGGCTCGCCAGGTAGGCGTTCAGGTCGCGCTTGAACTCGTAGAGCAGCACGTTGATCTCGGCGGGATCGGAGAGGATCTGCTCGGCCGTCGGGATGTCCGCCGGGTCGACGATCACCGCGCCGGCGTTGCGCATGATCTGAATGACGTTCTCGAAGATCGCGTCCGTGTAGGTGCTGTAGCCGGTGAAGGTGTTGCGGGCGACGCCGATGCGCGCGCCGCGCAGCCCGTTGGGGTCGAGGAACTGCGTGTAGTCGGTGAAGAATTTGCCGGCCGACGCCGCGGTCGCCGGATCGCGCGGGTCGACGCCGACCAGGGCGCCGAGCACCGCCGCCGCGTCGGCCACCGTGCGGCCGTGCGGGCCGACGGTGTCCTGGCTGTGCGCGATGGGGATGACGCCGGCGCGGCTGGTCAGGCCGACCGTCGGCTTGATGCCGACGACGCCGTTGATCGACGCCGGGCAGACGATCGAGCCGTCGGTCTCCGTGCCGAGGCCGGCGGCGGCGAAGCTCGCGGTCACCGCGGCGCCTGTCCCTGAGCTCGAGCCGCAGGGGTTGCGGTCGAGGACGTAGGGGTTGTTGGTCTGCCCGCCGCGGCCGCTCCAGCCGCTCGTCGAGTGGGTGGAGCGGAAGTTCGCCCACTCGCTGAGGTTGGTCTTGCCGAGGAGGATCGCGCCGGCGGCGCGCAGCCGCGCCGCCACCGTCGCGTCCTGGCTGGGCGGCGGCCCGATCATGGCGAGCGAGCCGGCCGTCGTCTGCATCCTGTCGGCGGTGTCGATGTTGTCCTTGATCACCACCGGGATGCCGTGCAGCGGGCCGCGCACGTGCCCCGCGTGGCGCTCGGCGTCGAGGGCGCGGGCGATCGAGCGCGCGTCCGGATTGACCTCGATGATCGAGTTGACCTTGGCGCCGCGGCGGTCGACCAGCTCGATGCGTTGCAGGTAGGCGTTGACCAGGTCGAGGGCGGAGAGGCGGCGGGCGGTCATCGCCGCCTGGAGGGAGGCGATCGAGGCCTCCTCGACGCCGGTGGTGACGGTGAGGGCCGCTGCCGCCTCCGCCGCCTCCTGCGCGCCCGCCGATTGCGCGGTGAGGAAGCCGGGGATGGACGCGCCGGCGCCCGCGAGGGCGCCCCAGCGGAACAGGGTCCGGCGGCTCATCTCGGTGAGGCGGCCGGGTTCGTTCGCAGTCGCTGGCTCTTCTTCTCGTGACCGGTCTGATGACATCGACAGCTCTCCTTTCGCAGGTCGGGAGGGTCTCGAGCAGGCGGGCCCCGGCGGCGGGGTCCGCCCGGAGGGGGAGTGAGGAGGCGGGGAGGCCTCCTATCAATAAGGATGCGCTAGACGGCCGAGAACGGGACAACGGCTCTACTGCGCGCGCGCCGGGCACTGCACCTCGACCCAGCAGCCCGCGCCGGGCTCCGCCTTCTCGAGCACCAGGTCGACCTTCCACTTCTTCCCCTCGCCGGCACGCAGCTCGGCGGCGGGGATGCGCGTCAGGTTGACGCTCCACGGGCCGGGCGAGCTGACCACCTGGACGGTCCCCTTCTCGCTGACGATGTTGGCGGTCAGGGGGAGGGTCATGCCGCCGTTGGCGAAGGCGGGGTCGCCCAAGTCGAGGCGCCATTCCGAGTTGCGCTCGCGCGAGTTGCGCAGCGAGTACCGGCGGCGGGTGCGCGCGCTGTCGGAGGGGCACGGCGCGGCGAACTGCACGCACGCCGACTGGCCGACCACCGATCCCGCGGGCGCCGAGGTGAACGACGGGAGGTCCTGGATCAGCAGGTTGTTCGCCCTGTCCGTGCAGAAGGCCCAGACGTTGACGGGGACCGCGGCGCCGCTGGCGGGAGCGCCCGCGGGGGGCTGCTGCGCCGCAAGCGGGCCGGGCGGAGTCACGAGGGCCGTTGTCGCGAGCCAAAGAGCCACTTTCCTGAGCCTCGCCATAGGGGGTATCCCTCCTTGTCTGCCGATGGACACCAGTTGAGCGGTCCGGCCCTCGCCGCCGGTCGTCCGCGGCGGCGAGAGGCTCTGTCCTGGATCTCGCCGAGAATAGCACCGTCGGCCGGCGCCAGGTGCGTACGTGGCAGGCCGCGGCGGTGCAACGCCGGGCCATCCCCTCCTCCCGCTGGTCAGCCCGCGGCGGCGATCGCGGCGCGGATCCTCTCCTGCGCCGCACGCCGCGCCGCCGCGTCCGGATACGGGCTGCGCTTCCAGATCATCCGGCTCGAGAACAGCCCGTCCCCCTGCCGGCGCGGGACGACGTGGACGTGCAAGTGCGGCACGCTCTGGCTGATCTTGTTGTTGACCGCGACGAACGACCCCGCGGCCGCCATCCCCGCCTCGACGGCGCGGCTGAGCAGCCGGACAGCGCCGAAGAGCGGCGCCACGAGGCCGTCCGGCAGCTCGGCGAGCGTCGGCACGTGCGCCCGCGGCACCACCAGCACGTGGCCGGCGAGGAGCGGCCGGTGGTCGAGGAAGGCGACGGTCAGCTCGTCCTCGAAGACCAGGTCGGCCGCGCTCTCGCCGCGGACGATGGCGCAG
>Ga0066654_10000520_pt1 | contig 10477 bp, 6 predicted proteins | sample GraSoiAngelo_103_FD_66715 | JGI IMG/M metagenome (GOLD analysis project Ga0066654, IMG submission 66715) | Grasslands soil microbial communities from the Angelo Coastal Reserve, California, USA - 14_0903_05_20cm | ecosystem: Environmental > Terrestrial > Soil > Grasslands | place: USA... | reverse complement strand
GCAATAGCTGCCGTAGTGGTAACACGACACTGACTATCGCCAGGTAGTGGCGGGATGGCCTGTGCTGACTCTTGCTCATCTTGCATCACCTGATAGATTTTAATGTCGTACCATTGATCCACCGAGACATCTGGCGGGTTGTACTCAAAATTCGCTACCAGCACAGAGTGATCAAAGGCGGTTTGCAGAATGTGGCCATCGATCTTTGGTTCCTGACCACAAGCAAAGTTGTTCTGCTTGTTAGGTCTTTCGCCAGGTTTGCCCTGAGGATTACCCGTAATGAAAATGCGCATCTCCGAGTCAGCAATAAAGTACTTGATGCCTCGCCAATCCTTATGCAGATGCTTATTAAAGATCTCTGGATCAGTGGCAACGTTCTGATAAACTTCGGCGTGTGTAAAGACGGCACCCTCGCCAACGCCGAGACCACCGGCAGCATGCATATCAGTATACTGTGGAGCATTGATCACCACAAAATCGTCGCGTGGAATATGATTGCGTACCCAGACCAACGCCTGATTCTGCACAGGTGTCACTGTCAAACTTAGCAATCTGAACGTTGTCAGTATGTCATAGGGAATGAGCGCGGCAATCACCATGACGACCAGAATGGCACGCACCAGATCGAAACGCACCGCCTGACCGATCCACTTCATAATGGTATTGATGGCGAAGGCGGCATTGAGTGCGGCCATTGGAATAAGCGGAATAAAGTAGAACGAGAGCACAACGCCGTTCGGTCGCAATAGCAACGCCCAGAAGCTCACCGAGAGCAGCCCCAAGAATAACTGTTTGCGATTCTTCCACCCCATCACGAGGTTAAAGACCGACGCGCCAATACTGAATGCGAGCAAGACCACATCACCCTTGCTCCAGATCTCCCAACTGCTGGCAAAGCTTCCTTCGTTTGAACCACGCTTAACCTGGCCAATAAAGACGCCCAGGAAGCTTAAGCGTTCACGCTGATCGCCAAACCAACCGGGTGGGAAGATCTCGCCTTTGAGGAAGGCCATGAGCACCCACATCGAGATGAGCGCGACCGAGACGTAAATGAACGTGACGAGCGCAAACTTACGCTGGAACTCGGTGACATGGAGCCAGACCCCATAGATCATGCAGGGTAAGAATAGCGCAAAGACTTCTTTCGAGAGCACCGCCAGACCGAAGAAAACGGCAGACAGCACAATCCTCAGCAGGCGGCTCTCACTACTCACCAGACAATACAGCGCGAGCATCATCCAGAAAACACCAATATTGTCCAGCAGGACCTGGCGCTGATAGGTGATGGCTAGCGGGGAGAGTGAGAAAATAACCATCGCCAGTAAGCCAGCGCTACGACTACCTCCTAAGCGGCGCACAACCAAGTAGACGAGCAACGAGCTGGCCACGGCAAAAAACAACATCAATAAGCGGCCAGTATTGATAGCATTACCAAAGGTAAAAAAGCCTCCCATAAGCGGGATAGCGGCAGCAATCTGCATCCAAGCAAACGGCGGATGACCATACCCATAGGCATAGGGCATGAGCTTTCCATGCAGAATTGACCATGCGCTAAACATATAGGTTCCCTCATCCATTTCATAGCGAGGGTAGTTAAAGACGTTATAGAGGTGACTGGCTAGTGATATGACCAGGCCGACAATGACGATAGTGGCCTCTAACCAGCGCGGTACCGGAAACTTTCGCACCTTCTTCTCATTCTCGAAGACGGTGATGGCAGGTGGCTTATTGCGCCTGGGCTGCTTTGGCCTGGGCAGGACTTTCGGCATCTGTTGTGTCATCCCGCTTGGCTTACGCAATGGATTGACCGAAGGCTGATAGCCAGGACGATAGACTGTACGTACGTAGAAATGCTCGCTGCGATGCAGAATCAATTGTCCATTGATCACTTCCATGCGCTGCGGTTGAGATCCAGCTGGCACAGGTTGCGCGGGTGGTTGTGCAGGCATTCTCATATTAGGCTGCAAAGCCGGGGATATCTGCGCAGGTTGTTGAGGCCAGGGCTGTCCACTCATAGGAGGCTGTGGTGGTACCTGTTGATTAGGTGGTGCCCCCCAGGGCTGAGATCCTTGCAGCCCGGACTGATTAGGGGGAAATGGCCCCTGTGGCCCTGGTCCCGGCTGCCTCATGAGAGGCATACCCTGACCAGGGGCTGGTGCTTGCGGCATAGGTTGATTAGGGGGAAATGGTCCCTGTGGATACGCGGGTTGAGGCCCCATCTGTTGCCCTGACATCATAGGCTGCTGTGCTTGCGCCCCAAAGCCAAGCAGTGAATTTCTCGGCTTGTTTTGCTGATTTGGTGTCACCGTTGGTGCGGGATTTGCAGACGCTGGGGGAGGAGTATTCCCCTCAGCCCCTGCTGACTGTTTGGCATGGCTCAGTAAGCCACGCGGTCGGCTTGATCCGCCCAGCCCTCCTTGAGGGTTAGGTGGATCGAGAGGAGCCTGCCGATCTTGACCTGACGTTGGTTCAAAAGCTGTCATGTTTCTACTCTATCCTTTTGTGCTACTCACGAAGCAGCCTTGCGATGCTGCCCGATATGAGCAGTCTTTTCCCAGTTTGATGTCCCTTTGATAAAGCGATAGGTCGCGCGTATCGCACCAACACCCAGTAGCCACTGATAGGGGAAGAATGCCAGTACCATGATGATAGCATCCTTCCACTTCCACTTCAGTCCATGCACCTTGACAAATTCATGCAAACCGGCAATCTGGACAAAGACCGTCAAGACAAAAATGTACATGGGCAAGAAAGTCACAATGGCCATCCACAAGTCAAACTTGACAAAGAAGAACATGAGCAACGATATAGGAACCATGAGCGCGAAGAATGTTTGAATCTCTGGCGAAAGCAAGACATAGAGCGCCAATAATTGTTGCCCCAAGGTCTCCAGCTTCTTCCACTCACCTCGGAAGAGGATTTGAATAAAACCCTGATTCCAGCGTGTCCTTTGTTTAATGAACTGTTCAACGTTATGTGGTGTCTCTTCACGTGTTACGAACTCATCATCATATAAAATGCGAATACGTGCATGTGAGAGACTCAAACGAATACCCAGGTCGCCATCCTCCGTCAGACACGTTTCATCCCAGCCACCCAACTGCTCCATCAACTCACGACGCACAAAGACCGTGTTCCCACCCAAAGGAGTCATGCCAACTTTGGCGAAAAAGTGGAGCGCGGATTTAAACCAGAAGAAGTATTCGAGCACGTTCAGGGAGCAGAACCACCTGGTATCATGGTTCATCAACTGTACGCCACCCTGTACTACATCCACATCTTCATTCAACATCGTCGTATTTACCACATTGAGAATATCAGGATGAGGCTCATCTTCCGCATCAAAAATGGTGACGACATCGCCGCGTGCCACACTTAAGGCATGGTTCATTGCACGCGGTTTGCTGGTAGGCTTATTCGTATAAATGAGCAATTGCACATTAGGATCACCCAATTCGTCGATCTTCGTCTGGGCTTCCCGAATCGTGCCCACGTCATCGTCGCTACAAAGGGCGATGATCTGCATTAACTCTTTTGGATAGTTAAGATCATAGACCTTTTGAATCGTGTATTGATAGACATCCTCTTCATGACGCGCTGGTAAGAGAATCGTCACCGATAAACAGGGATCACGATAATCAGTTGGAGCTTGATTCTTTAGCGCATTGTCAGGCTTTTCCCATATGAATAATGCCAGCCGTATCTGGAAGATTGCCTGCACGATCATGGCAACAGTAATCAACAGGTAAAGACCCTGAAAGAAATTCCCTATCATGGTCCAAATCACGGGCGTTCCCCTTTTAACATGGTGTGTTTGCGTCCGTCGTAGCACTCTTGCCACAGATGACATAGTTCATAGGGCCAACAGTTGCATTCTTGGGATCGTTGACCGCTGGCACGGCAAAGCTGAACGCTTCGGCTCCCCCATTGCGGTGCAGAGTGAGCAACACAATGCTATTCCCACCAACTATAACACTCTGACTATGCCATGGACTGGCGAGAGAGAGCGCAGAGGCTGCTGGATCAACCTGTACATTCTGCGCATCGGGAGATTTATTCACAAAGACAAGGCTCACATTCTGCCGCTGCTCACCATCCACCGTCGCATAGACACTCAGCGGATCATGCTGGACCGAGAGGGGCACCACATGCGATTGTACATGAGAGAAGATCTGCATCACACGTGCCATGGCGGTCTGATGTCCATTTAAGAAGAGTGGATACGGCGTCGTCAGGTTTATACCTTGCGTGGCGAAGAAGCCGATATAATTCACTTGCTGATTAATCAGGCTCCCCAGCGTATCCGCCCACCATAATGCAGCTTGTCCCGCCGTTGGTTGCTGTTGTCCACTAGAATTGGTATTAATCTCAGTCAGCGCAATAGGCATATCGCGTCTAAAATCAGCACGGATCTGATTGCGCAGGGCAGGCAACAGATAGTTCCAAGAATCGGCATTACTCAATAACTGCTCAACAGGAGGCGTATTCCCCCCAAATGGATAATAGTGGAACGAGACGCCATCGAGGATATGGAAGTGAATCTTCGTTGGATCTTTCACTTGCGGGTCATCGGTATAATGAGCCTTCTCGTAAGCAGCCACGCCTTGCAAAAATTGCTCCATCCACAAGGCACCAGTAGCGTCACGCGGTCCCGCCCCAATACCATAAAAACGACTGATCTCTGGACCAAAGATACTAATCTCTGGATTACTATTATGCATTTTTATCGAATATTGGATAAACGCGGCTGTATAGCCCGCAACGGTAAAGGGCTGATTAGTCGTGGGATCGTTGATAGACGCCAGATCCGGTTCATTGCCGATAGTCCAGAGTTTGACTTGATTGGTCAGTTTGTTTGGGCGGCTACGCCGTAGGTCGCTGGCGGGATTGTTCATATAATCAACCCAGTTACCGGCATATTGTGCCCTTGACGCAAGATCGGTGCCCATGCCCCCAGGCACAAGTGGATGCCCCTGTGCATCTGCATTGGGCAAAGGTCCCCCTAGATATGCCTGGATCATACCCTGCGCATTTGTTTTAGTGAGCAGATCGCTAAAATCATCCAGCTGATCCAGAGAAAGGATATTTTTGGAACCCCAGTCACCACCTGGATAGCGCAGGAAATTCACATGCATATCGCGTATGCCAGTGGAAATAGTCGTGTCATAGTTCATAAAGCCGGAGAAGGCTCTATTCTCTGAATTGGAGCCGACCTTGGGAAACACATTGCTCCCAATCTTAGGCAAGACATTGCTTTGGCGGACGAGATTTGGATCTGGATTGACGAGGAAGAGCTGGCGCAGATCCAAGATCGCAGGCTGCTGATTGGCAACATGTATAACTAACTGCTCATCCATCCCAGAAAGTATTGCACTAAAACGTAATCCGGCGAAAACAAGCAGCATCAGCAGGACAACGCTCAGCATAATGAATAAGCGCTTACGCCCCTTTGTTTTATTCAGAAGTTCAGCAGCGCGCTGATCTCTTAATTCTTGCCATCCTGGCGGAGGGCCTGCTTGTCCTGGACGGCCAGGCGGCATATTGGTAGTATTGAACGCCATACTATTCTTCCCCTAGTAGTGAAAATGGTGCTGAAGGGAATATCCTCTCTCTGCTATTAGTTTATGCAAACAAGGTTATGTGTAGATGTTGTGAAGACCCCTGAGGCTTCAGATCTCAGCCTACCTGTTTAAACGTATAGCATACAAGAGCAGGAACGACATGGGACATTTGTCAGCTATCGATCAGCAATAGCCATTACGCACTGAACAATTTTCTCTATCCATCTAGTAAACGTAAGCCCTGCACGAAATTATAGGGTCAATAGCTCTTGCCACTACATCAGGAATAATATAGACTGGAAAGATAGCAGAGAGAACGATAACAGCTCTATTATAACTATTTGCATCTTTCGAAGGAGAACTTAGATTATGAGCGCTAACAAAAAAGTGTTAAGCACTTTTCCATTCTCACCGACATCTTTAACCATACTACGTGAAGCTGCGCAGACCGATGTCCTCTGCATTACCAATAGTGAAGAATTTCTAACTAAGTTGGGAGAAGCAGAGATTCTGTGTACATACTGGGTACCAAATAACTGGCGTGAACTCGCCCCCCAGCTGCGCTGGCTCCAGGCTTCAGGGGCGGGCATCGATGGCCTACGCCCAACGGGCATATTGGAGAAACATAGTAGTGTATTGGTGACAACCGCAGTAGGTATGCAAGCTTCAGCCGTCGCCGAGTATGTCTTTGGCAGTATGCTAATGTTTAATCGCTCCTGGCCAGAGATGGTCCGTTTGCAAAATCGCCACCTCTGGCCCGTAAGTTCCAACTGGTATAAGCTGAGAGGACGCGAACTCAACGGCCAAGTGCTTGGCATTATCGGCCTGGGTAGTATTGGAGGATACATTGCTCGCCTGGGCAAAGCGTTCGATATGCGCGTACTAGCGACACGGCGCACGGTACATCAGCACGAACAAGAGCCTCATGTTGATCAGCTTTATCCACGTTCCCAGTTGCATACGATGTTGCGCCAATGTGACTATGTAGTGCTTGCGGTACCTTTGACGCAGGAGACCGAGGGTATGATCGGCGAGGCCGAACTGCGTGCGATGCAGCCGCACACCTATCTTGTAAACGTCGCGCGTGGTCGCGTCATTGAGGAGCAGGCGCTGCTTCGCGCACTCAAAGAAGGTTGGATTGGAGGAGCAGGACTGGATGTGGCAGAAAAAGAACCACTACCAGCGGATAGCCCCTTGTTCTCCTTGCCAAACGTTATTCTCACACCGCACATCTCTGGCGAGAGTGTTCACTATGACAAGCGGCTCACTGCCCTCTTCGCCGACAATTTACGCCGCTATCGAGCCGGGGAACCGTTGCACAACCTCTATATTCCAGAGCGCGGTTATTAATAGCATTCAGGATAGAGGACTAACACGACGGTAGTAAACAAACAGGGCATAATGGATCACATCGCTGTTCTCTTTGCCGATGTGATCCATTATGCTCCATTTGCTCACTACCGTAACACTGGATAATAGGCACCTGAAAGGCCCAGGTCATCCGCCAACAACTCGTGGCACCATTACAATCTGCTCAGCCGTGGCGTCAAACTGGTCAATGCGCCGTGCCGGTTTCCCTGGCTCAACGCGGAAGGCCGTCGCGCCCTTCGCACGCTCTTGAGCGAATATCCGTTCCGCTTCATGGACCGCGGCAATAGCTTCGAGATCGCCTTCCAGAACTTTGTGCTCATCCCAAGCAAGACGGTCATCTCCGCGCCGGGACATCATCCGTAACATTCCCACAGTCGTTCCTCCTTCGTAGTTTACGCCATTTCTGATGGCAGTGTATAACGAACATATTCAGGAGCTAATTTTGCAATGGCTCTTATATACAACAACGGACTACAGGTACCAGAAGTGGACAACCCGGTAAGGTGAACGTTGATGGGCCGTTCCTCGCATTCAGCATACATAGGATTGCACATCAGCATACGTTAAACGCCAGTGTTCAGCAGGCATATGTGACATTGAAGCTTACTACTATTGTACGTGAGACTATCACAATAGTCAATGGGGGTTTACTGCATTACTTCCTATGCTAATCTGGTCATAATTACCTGTTTATCTCGCTTACATGTTTCCTCTAACAGCAGGTCTCTGTCAGTCCTGTTGCCAGAGATCTGCATGCGGCAATGCTATATAATTAGCGCAACGCGATAATGCCAGCTAAGATAAGGAGCAACACAGTGAGTAAGAATGTCAACTATCCCACGGCATCGCAAGAGATCTCTCATCCTCGCTTTGCCGCGTTTTATACCTGGATGACAAATCGGCCCCAACTGAAACAGTGGGAAGATCCCTTGCGACGTGAAGCCGTCGGTCAGGCTCAAGGGATCGTGCTTGAAGTCGGGGCAGGTGGGGGTCAGAACTTCCCCTTCTACGATGCCGAGCGGGTAGTGCGTGTGGAGGCAACGGAGCCAGACAAGGCGATGCTGACCATCGCCCACCGCCGTCTGGCGGAGGCCCCCGTTCCTATGACGCTCACTCATGCTCCCGTTGAGGCGCTCCCATTCCCTGATGCACATTTCGATAGCGCGGTGGCAACGCTTGTCTTCTGTTCCGTAGGTGAGCCGGAGCGTGGCTTGCGTGAGATCTGGCGCGTGCTCAAGCCGGGGGGGAGCCTGTGGCTCATCGAACACGTTCGTGCGCAAGGAAAGATCACGGCATGGCTCCAGGACGCGCTAGTACCAACAACAACCCGCCTCGCAGGCAATTGTCACTGGAATCGTGATACCCGACAGGCGGCACTCTCCGCTGGCTTCCTGCTCACACAGGTCCGTCAGGTGAGAGGGGGACTCTTGCCTGTATTAACCATACAAGCCAAACGCGCTGAAGCCTGAATGGCAAAATTATTGCATTACTTCTTCCCTAATTTAGCCAGCACAGCACCTTTCAATAACCTGACTTCTTCTACTTTTAGTAGCAAGACACAGCCAAAGTACACAGCAGTCGCCAAGCCACCAGCAATGGCCAATGTCAGTAACCTGCCCAGCAAATGGTCAAGTGAGAAGATGGCAAGATCGCTTAAGACTACTTGTAAGCCCCAGGCAACAGCCATCATCGCCACCGTTGCGAGCAGGATCTTTAGCAGAGTCGGCAACGTTTTGCGTATACCGAGCGATCCCATCGTTGCGCGCAAAATGACGAGCAAAACCAGCGCATGCAGCGAGTTCTGTACCGTATTGGCCAGCGCAAGCGCCGGTACACCAAAGTTCTGAGAGAACGGCAAGGCAACAGCCAGGTAGCCGAGAATAGCGACAAACTGTACAACAACGGGAATAATGGTATTTTTACGTGCGTAAAAGGCTGCGATCAAGATCTGATCCATCGCAATAAACGGTAACTGATAAGCATAGTTTTGTAGGGCGAGCGAGGTCAGGATCGTCTCTTGACCACTAAAATCGCCGTGTTTGAAGAGGGCCAGGATGATGGGTGTTTGTAGCACGATCAGACCGGCGGCAGCTGGGATCATGAGCAGGAAGCCCAAGCGGCATCCTAATAATAATGTTTCTTTAAAGCGCTCCAGATTGTTCTCTCTGGCGTGGGCCGTCAGAGTTGGTAAGACGGCAAAAGAGAGCGCAATCCCGACTAGTCCCTGCGGAAATTGGATGAGTGTTGTAGCAAAGCGCATGGCACTGAAATTCGCCTCACCACAATTTTGGGGATTAGCCACGTATAAGGCACAATGAGCGCTGGAGGCCAGCGCTTGATCCAGAAAGACGAGGAACATGCTGACAAGAAAACTGCCCGCAACAGGGGCATACAACTTCAAAACACGCTGCAACGCAGGATGTTTGAGATCGAGTACGAACATATAGCCAAAACGCTGCTTGCGCATCCCTGGTATGAGCAGTAGTATCTCGCCCCCGGCACCGAGCAGTACGCCAATCGCCATACCATAGCCTTTGAAGTAGAACGAGCCTAAGAGACCGCCTATGATTGCTCCGAGCACGATACCGAGATGGTATGCAGCTGTGGCAAAGGCGGGCCAACCGAACTCTTTGAGTGCGTATAATGCTGCCAGCAGGACCGAAAAGGGGGCGAGCGCCACTAGCGAGAAGAAAATGATACCAGCAAACTGGATAGTGAGGTCCTTACTGCCCGCGCCATATCCCCCCGCCAGAAAAGTACTGAACAACCATGGTGTGACAAAGAGGAAGGCAATACCAGCAAGCAGTGTAATCAGGATCAGCAGATTGACAATGGAAAAGACAATGCGCCGTAGTTCATCCCGTTTTTCGGGGGCTGCATAGTCATTGAATGTAGGGATAAGGGCACCAGAGACGGAACCATTTACGAGAAAGTCATAGAAGGTCTGTGCGGGCGTCAGAGCGCCCAGAAATGAACCCGAAATGACGGGTCCTGCTGAGGCTACGACGATCTGTCTGACCATGCCCATGACGCTACTGCCCAGATTGCCCAGGCTGACCAGTGTAGCAGATTTGACGATTTCGCGCCGCTCGCCCGGTCTTTGCTCTTGGGCTACGATCTCGACGACGGCTTCGGGGGCCGAGGCGGGATCTGTAACGATTGGCGTTTCTGGGATGGCGTCTACTTCTTCCACTACTGCTTCATATCCAATTATTGTTGTTGGCGTATTTTCATTTGAAGTAGGATTTGCTTCTATAGAATCTTTTTTCATGTGAAAATTTTTACTCCTCTCATCACGATGAGGTCAAGAGGCAGATTTGTTCAAGTAGCGTATAAAGTAAGATAGAAAAACTATACTATGCCAACAGCTTTATTGCCGCAATCAACTCAGTCGTCGAATGCCCTGGCACATACGCAATCAGCCGAATACCCCCCCCATACGCCTGCACAACTTGCGCCTCCGGCAAACGGCGACCATCAGGAACACCATCCTGCGCAATGGCATAATCGCCACCCTTGACATAGGTAGCAGGCCGCAACAAATC
>Ga0066654_10000518_pt1 | contig 10488 bp, 4 predicted proteins | sample GraSoiAngelo_103_FD_66715 | JGI IMG/M metagenome (GOLD analysis project Ga0066654, IMG submission 66715) | Grasslands soil microbial communities from the Angelo Coastal Reserve, California, USA - 14_0903_05_20cm | ecosystem: Environmental > Terrestrial > Soil > Grasslands | place: USA... | reverse complement strand
TTGGCTGTGACAAAATACATTCGATTGATCAAGGTGTACCTCAAGGTGGTATAATAAGTCCTCTCTTAATGAATATGACTCTAAATGGTATGGAGAAATTAATCGAGGAAGCAAAAAAAGAATACAAAGATAAAATTAAAAAGTCTTCCCTTATAACAAAAAAGGATGGTAGTATTAAAGTATCGGTTAAAATGAAAAGTAAAGTGGATGATAAATTCAAAGAGGTAGAAATATCTTCAGACTTTATAAGGTACGCTGATGATTTCATTATAATCTGTGGTTCACCTGTACTACTAGACATTATTAAAAGGAAAGTAACTGAATTTCTGAAGATAAGAGGTTTAGAAATACACCCAAATAAATCTAGAACGCTAAATTTCAAGATAAATAAACCCTTTAATTTTTTAGGTTACACTTTCGTATACTTGATAAGAACAAATCATATAAGAAGCAAATTCCTTATGAGATTTAAAAGGGAATATAGATTAGAAGGTAGACCTCGTCTTTATGTATATCCTTCAACAATCAAATATGACAATTTGAAACTTAAGATTAAGAGGTTATTAAGATCTAATTATAATACCCATGTCTTTCAGCTAATTAGTGAATTAAACCCTATTATTCGAGGATGAGTAAATTATTATTCATTCTCAAATAGTGGAGGAACTTTAACATCCCTAAGGAAATTTTTATTTCAACGGTTGAAAATATTTCTTATAAAAAAACATAAAGGAGCATCTATAAGATGATTAATGAGACAACACTTCTTGTTAAGTACATTACCTCGACAATACAATCTAAAACCAGAATTTCTATTAAAAGTTAAATCTGAAATATTAAAGAATAAATGAAATTTCTATGGTTTAGCTTTTAAGGATGGTAACGGAAATCTTTATGAAAGACCAAAGATAAATATATTGCTATGACCTAATAAAATTAAACAACTAGTCACTGCAACAATCTTTACACCCAGAAGAGAATTGTTGGGAACTAGTTGATATGTAAATAAAGAGGCTTGAAATCAAGAGATGGATAAATTGAATAAGCACCATTTCAGTTTTAATACTACATTATGAGAATCTCTTTATAAAAGAGATGGTAACGTTTGTTATTTATGTAAAGATATCTTAATAGACGTGGAAAATCATTTAAATGCGAATGTGCATGTTCACCATAGAGTTCCATGAAGCCAAGATAAAACATACAAAGCAGATACATTAGCATTAGTACATCAGGACTGTCATATAGGATGACATTTGGAACCTTTAGGAGTAGTAGAAAAAGCAAAAAGTGATCAAGGGAAAAGTAAGAAGACACACACAAAAAATAGAAGTCCTATCAAATTAAATAAGGAAACCAAACCAAAACTATAGATTGATTAACTTTATTAGTTGGCTAAAGGTAAGGGTAAACCCTACACTTAGTTTATCTGTTATAATTTTTTCAGTCAAATGAATTACTAATTCTTGAGAATTCCGTAAAAGAATTAAAGAACTATGTATATAATTAATGTATAAATACCTTTGTTTATACATTAATTATATTAATTACTAGAGTAGAGCGTAGTGCCTCGAGAGGGGCATGCTACGATCATATGGGGGTTGTGTTAGTAATAACACTTTCTATCCAGGCGGAGTTTTACATTCTGCAATGCCTATAAAAATAGTAACTATGGAAGTAGAAAAATTTTTTTCTTGGTTATTAGAACAATAACCTAATAAATAAATAAATTTTATAATAAATTATACACTTAGGATTTAGACTATTGGTAAATCTACCTTGACATTACTTTCTCCTCATTGTTATAGTTTAATAAAAAACATAATTTCTTTATATTAATTTTTTAAATATTAACTATAATAAATTACTATAAAATGATTAAAATGTAAGTTTAAATCTTACTAACAATTCATATTTAAATATTATAAAAAATCGAGATATTCGTACATTAAAAATGAAATATATTATGTTTTAAATATATTATATAGAGTATATTTAAAATATATAATATATGGTGTATTTTTATTATTAGTAAGACCAATATAGGAAAAAAAAAGTATAAAAAATCTTAATGATTTAAGTAAAAAAAAAGTTTTATACATGTATATATATATTTTATAATATTTTTCATATATATATAATTAATATAATATTAACGAGCATAGGTTAATGGTAGACTAGGTGTTTTCCAAGCACTTTATATTGGTTCGATTCCAATTGTTCGTAAAAGTTGTTATAGCTTAATGGTAAAGCAGAGCACTGTTAATGCTTGGATGTGGGTTCGATTCCTACTAATGACTCTATACTATATTATTTCTCTTCAATATTATAGTAAAAATTAAAGCATGTTAATATATCTCTAATATATATTTAATAAGAAATATATTAATGCTAAGAATACTAGATGAAATTAATAATATTAATTATATATATAGATGGAGAGAATATAAATTTAAATAATATGTGTTAAATTTAGATCTATGTTATTAAATATATTTAATTAATATCATAAAATATTAATTTTTCTGAATTTAATTTATTTTGTGTACAAAATTAAGTTAAATTTAGTATTAGTATTAGCCTAAATGTAGTATAAATAAATGGCAATAATTTTAGTTATAAAATTATTGTAAGGGATAATTTAATAGGAAAAAAGGAAAGTAATAATCCTTTCTTTTTTTTTTAGATATAATAAAAATTTGTCCTAATTCAAAGGGAATTCTTTAATATATTAAGAAATAAATTTGAGATAAAATAGAAAAAAAAAATACAAACAAGTATTTGATGATGGTTCCGAGTGAACGCTGTTTAGGGGCTTTAATACATGCGAATCGAACGTCCTAAGAAAACAAAAATCTTTTAAAATTTTAACGTAGTGTATAATGGAAGGCATAATAGATGAATATATATAGTAGAAATTTACTGTAATTATATAAATCAGTATATAATTATAATAATTATAGGGTAATATAGTAATAAAATATTGTTTTAGTTAGTTTACGCTAATATAGGTAAATAATTAATAAATAAGAGAAAAATATTAAGAGGTTATCTATATAAGGGGATTAAGTATTGTATATATATTATGTTGAAAAGGTTTATATATTTTAATGTGAAGTGATAAAAAGCGTGGCATAATAAATATATATTTACGTTATACATATCTCAATAGGTATGGGATAGAAAGTACATTAAAAAATAAAAAGTGCGTATAAGTAGGAGGTGGTGGACTGGTGAGTAAAAACAGGAACGTAACCCCAAAGTAAGGTTAAATACCTTATGATAGTGAGTATAGAATAAAGTAGTAGAGTAAAATTAAGATTATAAATTATACTGGGATATTTATAATTGGACATTAGATCACATTTATGAATAGATAACTGAACTAAATGTGTACTGCATTAGTAAATAAAGTAAAGTGAGAATTATTGGAAAATTTTATGAGTAAAGAATTGGAGTATAGCAAATACGAAATTATAAAAACATACAAGCTAAAGAAATAATTTCGCTTTGGGATAGGCCTGACTTGGGGAGGTAGTAGGAAAGGTAATAGCTCAACTAGCCTGTGAACCATAGTCGAATTTTTGGAATATGAACGACCACATTGGCGATGAAATAACAGCCAAGCGACATATTAGTTGCCTGCAGTAGGGAATCTTGGTCAATGGCCGAAAGGCCGAACCAGCTATCTAAATGGGCGAAAAAAACCACTTAATGTGTGCAAATTTTTATATTGGTAAAGTCCTAAAGGAGAGAGGATTATGACGGTATCTCATGTAATGTAATCAATAACTGGAAAATAAAAATAAAAGTTATATTTTAAGATTGAATTATCATTACATGCCTACTCCACAGTTACTCTCAAAAAGAGAATTAATTGGAGGAATACCAGAATATAATTAAGAGTATTTATCTCTTTTTAAATGAAAATTTAAAGGTGTTATTTATTAATTTAATCATCTATTTTAAATAAATAAAACGGTTATAGGAATGTATATAATACAGCGGTGTTGAAATTATAGAGCAGTCCAACTGGATGTAAGGAATATATTTAAGTAGATTATGTTCTATATATAAACAGGATCTATTGAGTCTTGGCTAAGTCACGTGCCAGCAGCCGCGGTAATACGTGAGAGGCAAGCGTTATTCGTCATTAATGGGTCTAAAGGGTACGTAGGCGGTATAGTAAATCTTTTCTTTAAAACACCTAGGAGTGGATCTGATAATGCTAAACTAGAGTCAAAGGGAGTAACAATTACTTTGAGTGGAATATTCGAATATCTAGATTCTCAAGGGGATGCGAAACGGCGAAGGCGTGTTACTATAAAAGACTGACGCTGAGGTACGAAGGCTAGGGTATCGATCGGGATTAGACACCCCAGTAGTCCTAGCAGAAAACGATGTATGCTGTTGTGTTAGTGAATTCCATTACTCTTTCTTTTTTATATAATTTTTTTTTAATTTATTTAATTAGTCCAGATCTCTCAAGATTAAATGAATAAAAATAGTAATAAGATCAATAATAAGATATATTAAGAAGGGATATGCAAATTATTAATTTTGACCTGTAATTGAAATTAAAAATGGAAACGTAAGTTTTTAGTATATTTATAAAATAAGCAAGAGACTGTACTCTTTTTGTGAAAATAATATCTTAAATCCAAAAAAGTAAAAATAAGTAAAGAGTGGAAATTCAAGACACGTATTAACGAAGGTATTAAGCATACCACCTGGGGAGTATGGTCGCAAGGCGGAAACCCAAATCATTAGGCGGCCCATGGAGACCAGCAGTGAAGCATGTTATTTAATACGATAACCCGCGTAAAACCTTACCACTTCTTGAATAGAATTCGAAAGATTTAAATTTTTAGAATAAAATTACAGGTGTTGCATGGCTGTCTTTAGTCCGTGTCGTGAGACGTATGATTAAATTCGACTCAAACGGGCGCGAACCCCCTTCTGTCAAAAAATAAAAAAATTTTTTTGACCAAGTTAGTTATCTTAATTGTTTCTAAGTTGATTTTTTGATATATAAGAAGTACAACCTGATAGGGGTGTTAAGGTACTTGTTACATCTTCTTTTAGGTATTAAGATATTGAATCATGCTAAATGACCTAGGGAATTGTATAGTAAAGTACTTTGCATTGTTTAATTGGGGATCAAGACAAGTCGTTATGGCCCTTATGGAGTGGGCTATAGACGTGCCACAAGTTCCTTAACAAAGGGAAGCGATGAAAGAGAAATCGGAGCAAATCCTATAAAATAAGGAAAAATATGTGCGAATTGTAGTCTGAAACCCGGCTACATGAAGAAGGAATTGCTAGTAATCGTAAATCAGGACGTTACGGTGAATGAAACTTCCGGGGTGTACTAACCACTCGTCAGGCGGAGAAAGAAGTATGCGCAGGAAGGATTTCACAAAGGTATATTAAAGCTTTCAATTAGTTATTTAAAAAAGATTCTATATTTAACCTTTTTACTTTTAATTAGTCTCTTTTTTATCTCATTTCTGGAATTTATTAATTATATCTTGATCCTTACATGATTTTAGGATTCTTTAGTAAGTTTTACTTTGTTCTCATTTTTTTCTTTATTTGTCAATGCTAATTGTATTAACAAATAAAATGAGTTTTAATTTTTTCTCTCATATATATAATATGTTTGAATTTTTTAATTCTTTGTGATAGAATATGATTGACTCTTATAGATTCCACCTTAATTAGTCAGACATATTTTAATTGTAAACAATTTCTAACTGTTTCTTTGAGTGATTTAGAAGGCTAGGGATCATAAGTAGATGAAACCTATATATCGATGGAAATTTTAATGTGTGACTTTGATGTCTGTTAAGTCGCAATAAGGTAGTTGTAGGGGAACCTGCAGCTGGAAAATAAATAATACAGTAATATAAAAAAATTCTCCTTAGGGAATGATTCTCATTTGGTTTGAGAGATGGGCTGTAAACTCATTGGTTTTGCCATAGGCGGTTCAATTCCGTCCGTTCTCAATTTCGGAATATTCCGAAATTTTGTTAAGTTAACTATGCTTTGCTTATATTGTTTCTTTGAAGTAAGTTGAAGTGTTTATTACTTTTTTCTTTTTCTCCCTATCATTAAATATTCTTTTATTTATATTTATATTTATATTTTTTTACTTTATCTGGGGTTTATTATTAATATAATAATATTATTTAGATTATTATAAAACAAGTTAATTTATTTTTTCTGTATATAATAGACTCGTCAAACCTACATTATATATATTTATGAATAATTTATTATTGGATATAACGAAGATTATTAATGAACAAATTAACGAGCAAGTTAGCGTCCTGGCCCAAGGGGCTAGGGTTAAGATCAGAATCAGGCCTCAGGCCTCAGGCCTCAGGCCTCAGGCCTGTTTTTTACAAAGTAATGATAGATATAAGGGTATTTAGGTCTATAATAGACCTTATATATTAAATAATATTTACGTATTATATAAACTTATTTTCTTTTTTTTACTTCAATTTTTATTATGGAATTCGTATTACCTATTACTGCACTAAAAAGTTTATTACCTATACTTGCTATTATAGCTGGGATATTTGTTATTACAACTCAAAATGCTATAATTTCTATATTTAATTTAATAGTGTTATACATTTTAGTTGCTTTTTATTTAATATATATAGGCGTAGCCTATATAGGTATAAGTTATATAATTATATATGTTGGAGCTATTGCAATTTTATTCCTATTTATCATTATGATGATTGATATTGAGGTTGTTGAAAAAAGAAGTAATAATTACCTTCCTTTATTATTTTTTCTCTTAAGTGGGTTTTTATATTCATTTAAAAATATTCTATATCATATAGGTATTATAAAAATGAAAAGTCTTTCTGTTAAAGAAGAAAATTTATTGTCTAATGATACTAACAATGATTTATTTTCTTCGTTTTTAAATTTTGAATTATTGAAACGTAGTTATAAATTAGGAGATCGTATTGAGAATGAGAATGATAATCTTATAGGTATTTTTAATAAAGAAGAGATGGATATGTTTAATATGACTAACGGTATTTCTATTTTAAATGATGATAATTATGATGAAAATATATTACCTAATATTAGTTTTTCTTCTACACATTCTAATTTTAATTCTGATTCTTATGTAATTCCCCCTATAACTATTCTTTCTAATATTTCACCAGTTTTAAATGATAAATTAATTCATGAATATAAAGATGAATTAATTAATAATTATTTATTAATCATACCAGACTGAGATACAGCGGCTACTAGAATAACACAAGTGTCAGCAATAGGTGATGTCTTATATATGGTGTGACATTCATATATATATATTATAAGTGTTATATTATTGGTAGGAATGATAGGGTCCATAATATTGACTGCAGAAAAGTATCAAGAAACTAGAATTATAAAAATATCAGATAATTTGAGAAGTGGTATTATTTCTATATTTGATGTTTTAAATTTGGTATGAAATTTCTTACATTTTAGATTTGATAAATATTATCGAGTTATAACATTTTCAAATTTAAAAGCTTTAATTAATATATTTTTAAATTTTAGTGTGAAACAATGTAATTGTTTCACACTAAAAATTGTAAGTACACAAAGATTCAGTATTCCTTTATTTATTAATAATACTAATATATATAATATAGGTAGTGAAGATATTAAAGGTAATTTATTCTACTTTATAGTTACTAATTTAATAATTGCATTATTATTATTATCTCTAAATGCTTATTTTTCTTTAAGTGTAAAATACATAGATAAAGGAGGAGGATTTGAATGTGGTTTTACTAGTTTTTTTCAAACTAGAGAGCGATTTAATGTTTTATTTTATAGAGTTTCTTTACTTTTCTTAGTTTTTGATTTAGAAATAGTTCTAATATTTCCTTATCCTACCATTTACCATAATACTCAAAATATTAGTAAAAATAATGTATTAATCTTTTTATATATATTAATAGTTGGATTTATTTATGAATTAAAAGAAGGTGCTTTGAATATTGTAAAAAAAGCACATTCAACTGAAATTAATGTAGATATTTAATATATTCTAGGTAATTCTTTTTTCTTATTTTTATCTTAATATATTTCCTTTTTTAATCTCGATTCCTTTTTATAATTCCTAAATTTTAAGACCTAAACCCTAATTTGTATGTCTTAAAATTTAAGGCTTATTCTTTTTTGTCATTAAATCTTCAAGTCCAAGTCCGGGTCTTTATTTTTTTCTTCCATTTTTAATTCTCTATCTTATATATTTATAATAATTTATTATAAATATAATTTATTATAAATATATTGGAATTAATATATTTTTCTTAGTAAAAATATGTATTTTGCTAAAATTTAATTTAGAAATAATTATTTTTTTGCCATTATTTAAATTAAATATAGTGAAACAGGGGTTTCCTTATTCTTGATTATAATAAATATACTTCAGATCTAATTAATTACATAATAATTAATTATATTTTAAATTATAATAATATAATTATTGTAATAAGTATAAAAAATTTTATTATAATGAACAATTATTTTTTATATTTGTGTTTATGTTTATATTATTTAACATTACAGAGGTGTTAATAATACTAGTGCCTATTTTAATGGCAGTAGCTTTTGTAACAATAGCCGAACGTAAAGTGATGGCAGCAATGCAACGTAGATGTGGGCCGAATGCAGTCGGTTGATGAGGATTATTACAACCATTCGCTGATGCTTTAAAATTATTAGTTAAAGAAATTATTATACCTAGACAAAGTAATAGTTTTTTATTTGTAATAGGTCCTTGTATTACATTAGTATTTGCATTATTAGGTTGAGCTATAATACCATTTGGTGAAGGTTTAGCTATTTTCGATTATGATTTAGGTGTATTTTTTGCTTTAGCTGTATCATCTATAGGGGGATATGGTATTTTAATTAGTGGTTGAGCTGCTAATTCTAAATACTCTTTTATGGGAGCTGTGCGAGCGACAGCTCAACTTCTATCATATGAATTAGTTTTTTCAAGTATTGTCTTGATATTAATAGTATTCTCTGGTTCTTTTAGTTTAACATATATTGTTGAATGTCAACAAGCTGTGTGAAATATATTCCCGTTAATGCCTATAGCATTAGCATTTTTTATTGCTATCTTAGCTGAAACAAATAGACCTCCCTTTGACCTTGCAGAAGCTAGATTTGGCTATTTAAAGAATATATTATGATGTAAAGTATCTATTATATTGTTTAAAATAAAGTACATAATATGCTGGAAAATTTATCACTTTTTAATTCCTTTATTTTTATTGAAAAATATAAAATATAGTATATGAAAGATAATAACTAGCAAGATGTTAAAATTTTTTAGTTTATCTAAGGAAATTGTAGTTAACATTCTTCAGAGACTTAATATGAACGATAGAACTCAAAAATTAAGTAATTTTTTTGTGCTTATTTTTTGAACTTTAAAGATAAAGTCCAATATTTTATATTATAAAATATATTTATCCCAAGAGGATTACAATATTAATGATTTATTTAAAGTAGGACTAAAATTTGATAGTAAAGAAATAAATTCACAAAAAATATATGATAATATACATGAAGTTATCACTCATTATAATATACGATTAGATCTAAAAAATTCAAAAGGTATTTATGGGTTTTTTTGTAAAGTAAATCATAAATTATATATTGGAAGTAGTGTCCACTTAGTGAATAGATTTAAAGAACATATAAAGGGAAGACATTCTAATTATAGACTACAAGGAGCGTTTTCTAAATATGGTTTAAATAATTTTTATTATGTAATATTCGAATATTATAATCCAGAGTATGAAAATAGTTTGATGGAGTTAGAAACTTTTTATTTATCCAAATTTAAAGTTGAATATTTATATAATTTTAAGTATATAGCTAATAGTTTACTTGGTTACAAACATTCGGTTGAAGCTCTAAGCTAAGAAAAATGGTAGATAGATATAAAATACATAAACATCCTATGTTAGGTAAACGTCATACTTTGTGTTCTAGATTAAGTATTAGCTTAGCTACAAAAGGAAGTAGAAACCCTATGTTTGGTAAAAAACATGCTCAAAAGACAAAGGATTTAATATCCTTTTCTAAGCTAAGAGTAAGCAGCCTGTGTATTTTTATGAATATAATAATGATAACTGAGAGTTGATTAATATATATCGTAATAATGTTGAAATAGCGAAATTATTAAATTTACATAAAACTACTATAGGTAGATATATAAAAAAGAATAAATTATTTTTATGAAAATCTAAACAATGTATTTAAAAAAAATCTCCTATAGATAGAATATAATTATAATAAAAAAAATATATAAGATAATATAAAATTCTTTGGAATCGGAACTTGTGGCTGGATTGTGCGAAATGTGATTCGCTCTTTATCGCTGAAGTTGGAAAACTTTATCCTGGGTTATAGGATTAATTCAATATAGAAATACCGATT
>Ga0066654_10000513_pt1 | contig 10513 bp, 6 predicted proteins | sample GraSoiAngelo_103_FD_66715 | JGI IMG/M metagenome (GOLD analysis project Ga0066654, IMG submission 66715) | Grasslands soil microbial communities from the Angelo Coastal Reserve, California, USA - 14_0903_05_20cm | ecosystem: Environmental > Terrestrial > Soil > Grasslands | place: USA... | reverse complement strand
GTGCAGAAACACGAGAGGTGGTAGGGATTGGGGGTGGCATTTGGCGAAGCCACGCCTTTCGGGGTTTGGGGTGTCCCCAAATGCTCCCATTCCCCAAAGGGTTTTGGGGTTCTGCACTAGCTACCTACCCTTGCTTGTTGTACATAACTTAGATAGATAACAATGTAAGAATTGATCTTTGGAGAATTTATTGCATGTTCCAACCATTACGCTTCAACCCCTTACTCAAAGCCATTCCCGGTCTCGCCCATCTCAAACTTACGCCCCAGGCGGCACATCATGCGAAGACACACGCGCATGTACACACAGATGAGCAGATTGAACTAGACAGGCTACAAGCCTTGCCAGGTGGCATCAAAGAGACACATGTGCATGAACACATTACTAAAGATGTCAAGGTGGATACCAAGCGAGGCCGCTCTGCAACCGAGCTGCGCCAACACATTACTGAGGATATCAAAGTCAGAAGGATCGAGGGTACTGGCGATACCACCTCTGACACACTTACACATGTCCATGCCACGGTGGTCAGCGTTGCCCAGATCGAAATGACACCCCCACATCCGCCACGCGAAGATACTCCTATCTACCACAGATCGCACCACCATTTGGTACATACCATGGATACACCGTGCGCAATCTGCGGTGTACGCAGATCCACCTTGCATCATCCCCATGAGAATCCCTTCGGTGCACAGGATCTCGAAACACACCACTACCCCATTGAGCGCAGCCTGATGAACGCTTGCGATCCCAAAAGGCTACACATCATGTTTCCTCAGATCAAAGATTACGCAACGCTAGAAGAGTTTATTGATTCGGAAGCTAATCTGATGGTGCTCTGCGATATCCATCACCGCCATCCTCATCATGGTATTCATCATCTGCTAGCGCAGGACTTCTTTATCCAACCCTTCCTCTACAATGGCTACGAGGTCGTTGCCGATCCCAAAGAAGCGGCAAAGGTGATGGCAGAGAATGAGAAAGTCATTAGACGACATACGGCACGCGACAATCCGACGCATAGATAATATACATAAGAAGAGCTAATAGAAACTGCACATTAGCTCTTCTTACTGTTTCAGTAGACGCTTCACCAGCCGTACATCCAATTCGGCATGACACCTTATAAACATACGTCGCGCCTCCCGTAAATACCCCATACCACGTTGATACTCCTTCTCTTTATGCTTATAACCTTTCAGCAGCATCTCACCATAGGTCTGCAAAGTACGAGTCTCTTCAAGACACATGCCACACTTGCGGAACATCTGCAACGCTTGCTCGAAACATTGCACAGCCTTGACCAACTGTTGTTGCTGCACCAGTATTCCTCCCAAAATGCGTTGAGCGCGAGCTTCCAACCACACTAATTCAGACTGGTGTGCATCCTCCAATACTTGTGTCGCTTGCTGGTATGCTAAGTCCAGGTCCCCTAAAAGCCAATTCACTTGTGCCAGAGCCAACCGGCCTTCAGTCCTCGTCTCAGCCAATACCCCCTCACAATGGAGAGCGCGCTGTAACGTGTTGCTGGCACGCCTGAGTACGCGTGTCACCTCATGCACCGTATCAGCATCACCCTCACCGCCAAGACCTATAGTTACAGCTTGAGCAATGCGTAAACTCCCCACAGCAACTAAAGCAGTAGCCAGATATGGCAGAAACTGCGAAGCACGGCTAAGCTTTAATGCACGATACAGCGAGACACTTGCATCAACAAGCCGTCCCTGCTCCAAGAGCACTGTCGCCAGATATGCATACCACAGACACCCATTTGCCAGATTCTCGCCCTCTTCTGCAAGAGTCGCACCCTTTCTCAACGCAAGCTCAGCCTCTTCCAAGTTTCCCAAACGTAGAGCTAACACCCCCAAATTTCCATGTCCAAGACACATCAGTGCCAGATGACCAATACGTTCGGCAAGATCAAGTGAACGGCGGAAAGCAGCTTGGGCAAGAGTATATTGAGAGGTATTTAAATAGAGGTTTCCCAGGTCGTTGCTCACAATAGCAATGTATCTTGGACGGCTATGTTGTTCATAAAGCGCTAAGGCCACCTTGTAATGCATTAAGCTCTCACTAGACTGGCCATCAGTGTCAGCAATGAGTCCAAGCAACCAGTGTGCACGCCCAGGATCTATCGGATCACCGTACAGTGCGCGTCTTATAATAGTGGAGGGAGAAGAGGACCTGCTCTTTGGCTCATGCTGTCCAATGATCTTCTCAAACAATTTAAGTGCTTCATTGACCATACGACGAGCATCTTCATACTTGCCTTCTATAGCATAGACGTGGCCTTGTTCATGACGTATTCGTGCAGCTGCACAACTTTCGAGGAGACCCTGAGCACGCAAGATCTGCTCACCTTGTTCATAACATGCTCGCGCTTCTCGATTGTTGCCTCGATCACGCCAAATCGTAGCGATCTCGCACAACAGTAGAGCTTGCAGTTGGACATTCTCTGCGACATTGGCATTATCCAAGCTCGCCCGTTGATGTATCTCTAAGGCTTGCTCATAGAAGCGTCGAGCCTTCTCACTCATTCCCTCTATATAAGAGCACTCCCCCAGAAATTCTAAGAGATATGCCAGACGCTCTTGTGCGTCATGCCCCGTCCCTAATTGCTGCGCAGCAATTCGATAATACTTCCCCGCATCAGGAAATGACGACAGCCTATAAGCTCTATTCCCTGCTAACTCAGCAAAGTGAGCGATCTTTTGCCGATCAGCACCACTGTGAAGGAGGTGATGAGTAATAGCCATCGCACCATCTTCTTCATCACCCTGATAAAGGTGCTGCAAGATTTCTGCGGCACGGCGGTGCAAGCTAGCTCGGCGACCAGCAGAGAGCTTTTCATAGAGGTGGCTGGGGAGCAGGGGATGCCAGAACTGGTAAGTGATATGCAGGCCAGTGCCTTCTTCAGTGAGCATGCCAGCTCGCAACGCCTCCTCCAGCAGCTCCAGCACAACATCCTCGTCGGAGCCAGGGATGTTAGCTTCCATCTCAGTGATGGTGTTGAACTCGAATGAACCACCCAGCACAGCAGCTTTATTGAGTAAGCGCACGCATGCCTGACTAAGACGGCCCAGACGCAGATCGAGCGCCGCAGTAATAGTATCCGGCAGGATACTATCTACATTGACATTCAGATCTTTATGTGCAGTAGCGGAAATATTATCTTTTTCATCTTTGGCTGGATGAGTAGCAAGGTGTACGCTAACGGTGCGAGCCAATTCTTCAGCAAAGAAGGGATTGCCTGCGGCACGTGTGCCGATGCGCGAGGCCAGTGGCTCTGGTACATTCGGGACGTAAAGCGAATGAGAGATGAGCGTACCGATCTGCTCATTGCTCAATGGCTGCAACGGGATGGTCTCCACAGTATGTTCGCGCAGCAAACTAGCGAGGAGCGGCTTGAAGACGTGACCATCAGGCAACTCCTTGTTGCGGCAGGTGCCGACGATAAGAATGGGGTGTCCTGAGACACGCCGCGCGAGATAGGCAAGCAGCTCGCAACTACTACCATCAGCCCATTGCAGGTCGTCAAGTGTAATCAACAACGACGTGCTCTTACTGATCAGCAAAAGCAGTTCTCGTATAGCCTCCCACAAACGCAGCTGTTGCTGTTCCGGCGACTGAGACGAAGAGGCATCGAGCGGAGGGAGGAGATCATGTAATTCAGGCTGGAGGGAGCAAAGTGGCTGGAAGACCAGAGAACGACGTGTCAACTCATCGCGCTGCCATAAACCTTGCTCCATGGTCTTGCGCAATATCCTCGTCCATGGGCAATACGGAATATTCTCTTCCTGGGCATAGATACGACCCCAGGCTACTGCCCAGTTGCGCCGTCTGGCTTCCTGGCTTATCTCTTCGGCGAGGCGCGTCTTGCCAATGCCGACTTCTCCCATCAGTAAGATAGATTGTGGACTGTGCTGTACATCAAAATTTGGTGTAATTGCCTTCTGCTCTGGATCTAGTTTGAAATGCGCATTCTGCTCAATTGTCGCCAGCAGCCCATACAGGCGCATTAATTCTTCCTGGCGTCCTACTAGCGGACCCTGATGGCTACGACCGATCGGAGCCGCTCCCGGCGCAATAAATTGAGCGGCTACGGAGGATGTGTCAGTGCGTTGTTCGCGCTGCGACGTAGTAAGGTACCCCTCCATAGTCGCTAGCGCGTCAGGCGGCAACGTTTTTCCAACATAGGTGCGCGTCGTCTGGCCGTCTACTGTTTTATACGCGTACCAGTAGGGACCATGTCCCGTCCTTTCACGGCATTTACGGCAACGAGGTTTTCCACAGTAGCTCACCTGCTGGCGATAAGATATCTTGACGGGCATCACTTTGTCTCTTCTACCACTCGTAGTATTTACTATACCGATATTGATATGCCGCTTAATTATAAAGCATGCAAGCAACATTATTCAAGTTTAAACCCAACCTTGCACACATTTCCTGATGGTCAGCCACAAAGATCAGCTATATCACACTTTATAAACATAATACTCATCTATTATCATCTATTGCATGTTAAGATACAACATGATATAATGACAGTAGCTTCTTGCTACAGAGGTGATAGGATCTCTATCCGTAAGAGTATAAGGAAAACTTCGTTCATCCTGCAAGACACCAACAATATTATATGCTACGGATAGCACAGGACAGGGCCGTCTTGGACGCCATAGAACCACTCTGTAGGTACTTGCCCTCACCACTGCTTGAGTGGTTATGGGTATGAAGTGTTTTCATGGATGAGCATGAAATGAGAATGAGAGGGACCTCATGACAGGGGAGGACCTGCTCAAGTTGGCATATGCTGCATTTGTGGCGGATAAAACGGCACAGGAGCCGATCATCTTTCATAAGTGGCAGGATATATCCGAACAAGAGCAGAAGCGATACTGTGGAATTGCCACCATTGTAGTGCAAGAGTACCAGCACCTTGTGCAAGCTGGTGACTTGAATAACAGAAATGTCGTCTCAAACGGTTGAGTTTTTGATAGTAACATGCCTGGTCAGAGGGATTCCTGAGACCAGGCATGTTTTTCTCCGGTCCACGGGCAGGGCAACCCCTTGTGCTTGCCCTGCTTCATCGCTTCAACAAAGGAGCAGCGTACGCTAGATAAAAATCGGGTCGATCCTGCTCGAACCATTGCAAGGGGGCCATGAGAATGGGCGGTATATGCTCAATGAGCGAGCGCTCAAAAGCATTCACGGCCTCCTCATCTCGCCTCAACGTAGCGCAGACCATACCCTTCCAGAAATAGCCCGCCCAGCGGTTAGCGTCTATCTGTAGCGCCTGCTCTATTTCAAACAGTGCTTTGCTGGCGCTCCCTTGCAGCCAACGGGCAACTGCCCGACACAAGTACGCATCATAATCAGTAGGATCGGCCTGCGCGACACGTACTAACTGTTCCGCCATCTCCTCACTGGGACGACCCAGGCACATCTCGATCCATAACGTCATCCAGCCGTGATCTACGTGCGTATCATCAAGACTCCAGCTCTGCATGCAATCTACGCGTGCCCGCTCAATATCGCGCAAGCGTAGGTACGCCTCACCGCGATTATTATAGGCACAGGCAAAGCCAGGATAGAGCTTGATCAGCCGGTCAAAGTCCTCAATCGCTTTCAATGGTTCGTCCAGATAGAGGTACATGGTACCACGACTAAAGGTAGCCAGGGTATCATTAGGGTTCCTCTCAAGAATCAGCGTGTAATCGTTGACCGCTTCATGATACATCTTCAGCGTTTCATACACGCTGGCGCGATCACTATAGGTGTTATACAAGTGAGGAGCCAGTTCAAGCGCCCGGTCATAGTCAGTAAGCGCTTGTTGCGGCTGCTTAAGAGAGACATAAGCCAAGCCACGGTTGTAATAGACCATCGCCAGCGAGGAATCAATGGCCAGCGCATGATCAAAGTCCATAATTGCTTCCCAATATCGCTTTAACAGACGGTATGCCTCACCACGATTATTATACGTGAAAGCAGCGTTAGGAGTGATACTTATCGCGCGCTCATAATACGTTAATGAGAGTAGTGGCTGTCCACTATCAGTATAAGCAGCGCCGAGCCTATTGAGCAGCACAACATCTTTTGGATTGAAGGCCAGAGCTTCTTCCATATCTGAAATGGCCTGAGTATATTTCTTAAGCGCCGCGAATGCCTGACCGCGACTGGCATAAGCCCCTATCTGTCCTGCCAGATGAGCATCTTGTGAGATGGCACGATTCAGATTGACAATGGCCGGGTCAAATTCCTCAAGGGCGATAAAAGCAATGCTTCGCCCAACCAGAGCATGAACGTCATCCGGTTTTAATGAGAGGGCAGTACTAAAGTCTTTAATCGCCTTACGGTGTTCTTTGAGCAGGTAATAGGTCAGACCACGCTGATAGAAAGCCAGCGTATATTTGGGATGCAGATCTATAGCATGATCCAGGTCACTCAAGGTTTGCTCATGATCGTTCAGATTTCTATAAACGAGGGCGCGATTATAATAAGCCGAGGCGTCATACGGTTTGAGCATAATCACATGCGTAAATTCTACCAAAGCTCTGCGAAATTCGCCTGTCTTGGCGAAGGTCGCTCCACGTTTGTTATGCTCCATGGCCTCATCAATATCCATGATAGCGCCTCCTTTTATGCGAATGCAAGCGAGAAAACCACGAAGTCTTCAGCGGTCTGCAATGAATCGCTGGGCCTTGCTCTTGTCTTGCCAAGACAAGACAAGAGGAGACCCATTGATCCAAAAAACGCTGCGAGATCGCAGGATCGTTCACAGTCTCTCTCTGATATCTCACCTGGGAAGCATTACGAATGCATGAAGCTACCAGGATTTGCCACTTCTTCATGATAAGTGATAGCACGCTTATTGTCAATCTGGTATGTAGTAGTATAGCCTATTTTTCCAGGACAGCTATGCGCACAGTGCTTAATACGTTAGTAGTGTTTGATATCTAATAACATGATATAGATGTATAATACAAAGAGCGAGACATGCCCTTGCCTTAGCTAACAAGGTTCACACATGGCATGTTGCGAGCAAGAAAAGGTTGACAAGGTAGTGAACTTCTTGTAGGATTTATGCAACCTCTTCTGATCGTCCTGCAACTCGTTCAAATGATTGGTATATTCTATGGACGGAGAATGATTGATGCGTCACTATACTATGGCACTATGGAGAAGAAGCTCGACATATATTAGCCGGAGTCTACGGAAACGAGGACTGGACCTTACGCGATCCCATCCTCTGTTTGCATGGGCTTTTCTTTTTTTTATGGCTTTAACTCTTTTTTTAACTGATGCAATTTTTTCTTTACATGCTGTGAATTTTACTGATGTCGTCCCCGATACGCCACTTGACCAGTGGCTACAATTTCCTGCACGACAACTCTTTCCCGGTTATACGATTACCTGGACGAGATTCCCTTATGCCCGCCTGCCCTCGGTTGTTCCGCTAGAAGGCTGGACAGCGGCGCTCTTTCTGATGGCAAGCTTTATCCTGCTTTTTGGCTTTTATATGCAGGCTATTCGTTCTCTCGCAAGACATGTTTCATTGAAGTACATTCTGGGTTCTGCGGCTGTATTTGGCGTTTTATGCTTATTCTTCCAGGCTACCACTTCGCAGGATATCTTCTCGTATATTGCCTATGCTCGCATGGCTACGCTTTATCATGTCAATCCATTGGCGACGAGTCCTCAGGCGATCCCGCACGATCTCATCTACCGCTATCTCTACTGGACGGATCAGCCCTCGGCATATGGCCCAACATGGATTATGATCACTGCGCCATTGCAGTGGCTGACATCTTTTTTTGGGAATGCCAACCTGCTTCCCATGATCCTGCTTTTGCGCGGCTTGGGCATCATCGCCCATCTCTCATCGGCCTTTCTCATCTGGCAGTTGAGCGGGATTCTTATTGATCCTGATGCCGTTGAGGCAAGAGCAAGACGCTTGCAAGCGACTCTTGCCTTCGCGTGGAATCCATTGCTCTTACTTGAGGCAGTGGTGAACGCTCATAACGATACTGTTATCCTTGCACTTGTCTTGCTCACGCTCTATTTACTAAGTAAGGTGAAGGTGACACAGGGCAGGTTGCTGCGCATCGCCCTTGCTATGTTCGTTTTTGCGCTAGCCATATGTGTGAAAATAAATTTGATTATTCTCTTACCTGGCGTCGTGCTATTCCTTTATAGGCGGCAACCACGGTCAATCGCTCTCTGCATAACAGGTATCATTGTATGTATCGCCACCATTGTCTTGCTCTATATCCCATTCTGGCAAAATGGAGCGGTCTTACAATTATTGCAGGTGAATCCTAGTACGCATCGCAATATCAACAGTCCATATGAATTTTTGGCTCGCCTCTTTGTAAGTCTGAGTGGTCAACCCTTCCCCAAGCTACGGGACAATCAGGGCGCATGGATAGAGCAGGTGACACATACCATCAGCTTTATCGCTTTTGGGCTTCTCTACGCCGGACTCTATATACGTGCACTCATTAACTCTCGGCACTTAAGCTCGCTGTATGAGCTGGTCAAATGGATGGCGCTCGTTTGGCTGCTTTACTGTCTAGTCGGTTCTCCCTGGCTCTGGCCATGGTATCTCGTGACTTTTTTTGGTCTCTTCGCTCTTCTTGAAGTAAGGGATCTCAAGGATTTACGTATCTCATATTGGTTGGATCTTGCGAAAGCTGCTCGCCTGTTCGCCTTCGCGCTATTGGGACTCTATTGTTTCGGCACCTGGGTATTGCATACGACACCAGTACCCATACTCTACAGTTTCCAGTGGCAGTTTGTGCGCGGTCTCTGGCTCTGTCTACTCCCATTACTTGCATTGCGAGGTTCTTATCCCTTCTGGCAACGCTGGAGATTGTCATGGAGCAAGATAGTGAAGAAAAATCTGCCGGAGATGGCAGTGGAAAAGCAGGAAGCAAGTGTCTTGTGACACAGCCGCTTGCCTCCTCCCTTTCCATTGTTTATGTTCCCCTTAGCGAAAGAAGAAGAAGTAGACTGATAGGCTGAATCCCATTACGATAACGAAGCTACGAATCCACTTCTGTTCTATTTTACGTGCATAATACGCGCCAGCATAGCCTCCGATGATGGCTCCGACAATCATGAGTATGGCTGGCTGCCAGACTACCGCCCCGGCGATGATAAAGGTTACGACGGCCACTCCATTAATGCAACTGGTGAGGACTGTTTTCATTGCATTCATCTCATGGATATTTTCCATGCCCATCATTGCCAGCGTCGCCAACATTAAAATACCAATACCGCCGCCAAAGTATCCTCCATAAATAGAAATTATCAGTTGTGCGACCGAAACACCGACGAGGGCCGGTATTGTCATGCGGCTGGCTTTCTCTGCTGAGCGCTGGCGCAACTTGCTGGTGATAGGACCACTGAAAGTGAAGAGTAATGTTGCTACAAGCAAAAGATATGGTACTAAATGGATGAAGATCTCCTTCGGCGTTTTGAGCAGCAAGATGGCTCCAAGAATGCCACCAATGAGACTGGTGCCGACGAGCAGAAAGAGCAGGTCGCGCGGTTGCTGAGCGAGTTCGCGTCGATACGCGCCTACACTGGCTACTGAGCCTGGCCAGAGCGCGATAGCATTTGTGGCATTCGCTTCGATAGGATGAATACCTGTGAAGATGAGCGAAGGAAAACCGATGAAACTCCCCCCACCTGCCACTGCATTCAATGTACCACCGAGGATTGCCGCAATGAAGAGTATGAGCATTTGTATGATAGTCATAAGGCGTAGTATATCACACCTGCTGACAGAGAAATGGCAGTGGCTCGCTTTAAAGATGCACGTACGATACCTTACAGTTATCATAAGGAAAGACGGCAGGGACAAATGACACCTGATAAGCACGGGCCATGCTTAGCAATGATCTATAACATTTATATAAATATATCCTGCTGCTGACCGGACGCACGTACAGCTATATGCTAACTAATGAGGAGAGAGCACATATGCAGCAAGCGGTTTCACCTTCTACATCCATTGATGGGTGTAAGTCTAGCGTCGAAGAAATCTTAGAGAGTTACGATTCTTATATTGTCGCATTATCGATGGAATGGATCTGTCAGCATGCCACCGGTGTTCATCCTGCTCTACTCGACCTGGAAATTGATGAACTGGCTCAGAAGGCGCGTATTAAGTTCTGGCAGGTTCTCAAAGAGAAGGAGATCCATTACCCGAAGGCGTATGTTAAGCACATTGTGCATAGCGAGTTCATCGATATGATGCGTCGCCATAAACCAAATGTGCCCTTGTCTGAAGATGAGGAAGGTGAGATCTATCGTGGCAAGGTCTTGGTGAGTGCTAGCAAAGAGATGGTTGACCCGGCGGAAGTGATTGAGGAACAGGATGAAATGAACAATCGCCTGGAGGAGGTTCTTAAGGCTCTACTGGACCTGCCGAAGTGCCAACGGCGCGTCATGATCTGCTCTCTGCGCGAACGTGTGGACGACGAGCTAGCTCTAGCCAGAGCTCTGC
>Ga0066654_10000512_pt1 | contig 10514 bp, 7 predicted proteins | sample GraSoiAngelo_103_FD_66715 | JGI IMG/M metagenome (GOLD analysis project Ga0066654, IMG submission 66715) | Grasslands soil microbial communities from the Angelo Coastal Reserve, California, USA - 14_0903_05_20cm | ecosystem: Environmental > Terrestrial > Soil > Grasslands | place: USA... | reverse complement strand
ATTCCTTTTGTTCGCCTGGCCGATCTCTATGACTTCTTCTTCAGCGACGGCGCCGTGGCGGATCTGACTGGACCCGAAGGCGAAAGAGCGAGGGAGATCCGCGGGCGCATCGACGAGGCCAGGGAACTCGATGAGCTGGAGCTCGAGGTCTTGAAGACGCTGGGGGTTCTGAACTTGATGAGCGGAGCCGATCGTCTGGGGGCCAGTGCCGGCGTGGTTGAAGAGGCAGTTGTCGGTCCGGACGGGGGGGCGAGCGAGCGGCGCGGCGTGAGGGCGATCTTGACTCGTCTCAGTGACCGCAGCCTTGTCACTTATCGGGACTTTGCGGGGGAGTACTACGTCTGGGAGGGATCCGACTTCGACGCTCGCGGCCACATAGCGGCAGCTCGCGATCAGCTGGGCGTGGGGGGCGACTCTGGCCAGCAGGTGCTCGAGATCCTCGATGAGGCACGTCCTTTGCGCGCCGCGGTCGCCCGACGCCACAGCCAGAGGCGGCACGTCCTGCGCTATTTCGAGTGCCGTTATGGGTGGCTTGCCCCCAAGGATGGGGTCGTAGTCGAGTCCGACGATTCCGATGGCGTTGTTCTATACGTGCTCGCTAGTGGCAAAGCTCCCAAAAATCTCCCCGCCAAGACCGCAGACGGGCGGCCCCTGGTCGTTGTGTGGTCGCCAGTCGGGGATGAGGTACAGGAGGCTGCCCTTGACTTTGCTGCCGCCCGAACAGTGTTTGCAGCGGCGCCCGAGCTCGCCCGTGACGCCGTGGCGAGACGGGAGATGAGGCATCGGATGATGGCTCTGCAGGCGAAGCTGGATGATCGCGTCGACGAGGCGTTCTCGATGGCTCGCCAGGGGGTTTACTGGTTCCATTCCGGAAAGCGAGAAAAGGCGCGCGCGGCCGCCGAGTTTTCTCGTTTGCTCTCAGATCTCTGCGACGAGCGGTACCCGCAAACGCCGGTAATCCGCAACGAGATGGTCAACCGGCGTGAGTTGACCACGCAAGGTGCCAAGGCGAGGCGGCTGGTGTTGGAGCAGATGTTCGCTAACGAGCATGAAGAGGGCTTGGGGATCGAGGGCCACGGGCCAGAGCGGTCAATGTACGAGTCGGTCCTCAGGCATTCCGGCTTGCACAAGCGAAAAGGTGAGAGCTGGGTGCTCGGGCCGCCGCCTGCCAAGGGTGACCTCAGCGACGTCTGGAAGCACCTGATGGGCATTTTCGATTCGGCCGTGAAAGAGCCGGTGGGGGTCGATTCGCTCTATAACGAGCTCACTGGGCCCCCATTTGGGATGAAGGTCGGCGTCCTACCGATCCTGCTCGCCGCGGCTCTCCAGTACCGCGCTGACGACATCTTTCTCTACCAGGACGGCAGCTTCCAGCCGGTCGTCGAGTCGGCCCATATCGAACGTCTCCTGAAGACGCCGGAGCGGTTTGCCCTCAAGCGCGCCTCCATGGTCGGCGTCCGGGCGAGTGTGTTCCAGCAGCTCCGCGGGACCCTCTCGCCGGCCAATGCCCCCGCTGGCCGCGCGACGACCCGCAACGAGACGACGCTGGCAGTGGTGCGACCGCTGATCGCATTCGGGGCTAGCTTGCCGGAGTACACGCGAGGGACCTCGAATACGAGCGAGATCGCCCAAGCCGTTTGCCGGGCCTTGCTCGAGGCCCGCGAGCCGGATGAGCTCCTCTTTACATCTCTGCCAGAGGCGTGTGGCCTGAAGCCATTCTCCGCAAGCTCTCCGAAGCAGGGCGAGGTCGCTGCTGCCGAGTACGTCGAGAGGCTGAGGGTCGCACTTGCAGAGCTTGGCGCCGAGTACCCGCGCCTGCTGGAGAAAATCGGCGATCTCCTGCACACCGGATTCGGCGGCGCCAGCCCGCGCCGCGCCCTGCGAGAGGAATTCCGTGCTCGCAGCCATCCGCTGCTGAATCAGGTCATCGAGCCAAAGATGCGGGCGTTCCTCTCAACGGCATGCGATGAGCAGCTCGACGATGAAGACTGGATCGGAGCGATGGCGATGAGCCTCGTCGCGAAGCCACCAAGCAGTTGGACGGATCACGACGTCGGTCTTTTTGAAGCACTCGTCGCCGAGCGGGCGCAGTGGTTCCGGCGGCTCGAGCTCCTGTACCACGAGCTGCATGGCCCCCAAGGAGACGGCTTCGATGCGCGGCGCGTCACGCTTACCGCCCCAGACGGAACCGAGTCGGCGGAGCTCGTCCGCGTCGACCAAGCGACCCACGGCCTTGTAGATGACGTCCTCGAGCAGGCGCTCGCGGACCTCGAGGAGCGCCTCGGCAATGAGGCACCGCAGGCGCTACTCGGGGTACTCGCCGATCGGCTTCTGTCCACGGCAGTCGCTAAAACAGTCGATATGCCGAGTGCAGAGCGAAAGGTGGCTAGCGAGTGAGTGCTGGCGACGATTCCCAGCGTCACGTGCTCGGGCTTTCCGGTGGCAAGGATTCCGCGGCCCTAGCGATCTACATGCGAGACCGGGTGCCACAGATGGAGTACTTCTTCTGCGATACCGGTCGCGAGCTACCCGAGACCTATGAGTATTTGCAACGGCTGGAAACAGTCCTCGGCAAGCCAATCGCGCGCCTCAACGCCGACCGCGACTTCGATCACTGGCTCTGGATCTTTGGTGGCGCCCTTCCCTCGCCGCAGATGCGTTGGTGCACCAAGAACCTCAAGATCAAGCCGTTTGAGGCTTGGATAGGCGAGGACTCGGTTTGCACCTATATCGGCATTCGGGCCGATGAGGACCGGGAGGGATATATCTCGCGGAAGGCAAACGTCAGCGCTTGCTTTCCCTTCAAGGAGGATGGCTTGGTCAAGGAAGACATCCTTGGCATTCTTGACGACGCCGGCGTTGGCCTGCCCAAGTACTACGAGTGGCGCACTCGATCCGGTTGTTTTTTCTGCTTCTTTCAGCGTAAGTATGAGTGGGTAAAGCTTGCCGACGAACACCCCGAGCTCTTCGAGCGAGCAATTGAATACGAGGACAAGGTCAAGTTCGAGGCCCAGGCAAGTGGCAAACAGTTCACCTGGTCGCAGGGCGAGAGCCTGCGGGAGTTGATCGCTAGGAGAGACGAGATCGTCAAGCAGCACGAGGAAGCGATGGCCCGGGAGAAGAAGGCCAAACCCAACCGTCCGCTTGCTGATGTCCTCAGCGGAGTCCTAGACGACGAGGACGATGCTGCGGCTTGCACGATGTGCCACGTCTAGGGAGACTCAAAGGATCGATCGCCGCCGAACCTTCGCTGAAGGAGGTCATCTTGTTGGTCGGCAAGCCGCGCCAGCGCCGTTAGGCGGTCATCAACTCGTCTTCCTGCAGGTGATCGCCCAAGAGGTCGTACTCGAGCGCAATCAGGTTCTCGTTTTCGTAAAGCGCCCACTTGGCAAAGTGCGAAGCACAGTTGAGCTCGTTAAGCGTCGCGTGGATCGCTGCGGTGTTATCGGCAAGTGGGACGTTGCGCAGAACTGGTGCGCGGAGCGTTATAAGTGTCTGGGCTCCCAGGGCGGTAAATCCCAGCAGGAGTTGGGCGCTGGTAAAGCGGAGTGAGTAGCCCTCGTCGGCTCGTGACCAAGCGAGGCCGTTGTTCTCGAGGATGGCAAGGCTTTGCTGTCTTACCTTGGCCTTATTTATGGTCTGGACGGTTTGAGGCGAACCATAACTTCGGAGTGCGAGGGCACGGTACGGACATAGCGGTCGGGGAGAAAGTAAAGCATCCAGCGCATCAGTGTTTGCCAGGCGTAGCTTGCATCGGTAGAGCCCATCGACAGAGCATTGCCAAGGAAGTCGCTTATCGCTCCGAACCGCTGTGACTCGGCGAGGAGGGTGTCGACCTGCTGTACCAGTGGTGATTGCAGGAGACGCGTCGCTATCAGGGACTCAAACGCAGGGCGATCAAGGCTTGGTGGAGGTTCGAGCGCCGAGAGGTCTGCCGCCGCAGCCTTCGCCGAAGCGCTTGACAAGGTTTCAGACCCACGTGAGTAAGCCCTAAAGAGGTTGCTTGGATCGCGTAGAAGAGGGCGCCAAGGGCCCGAGATTGCGGTGCTCGTAAGCTCCTCAGCGGCGGCTTGGTGGCGGGAAGATGGAAGAAGCGCTGCCGCTCGCTCGACATCGGCGGCGATCTCAGCTGTCGCCGGGATCGATTCCTGCCGCATCTTCTTTTCCAAGGTGACCACCTCGGGCGTGGTCGCTGGGACCTCTACGAGTAGCTCGAGGTTTGGACTAATGGACCAGCCGAGGGCTGAGCCGGTGAGGTTGGCCGAGCCGACCAAAGCGCGGCTATCGAAACGAAGCAGCTTTGCGTGAAGTGGGTCGCAGAGGAAGACTGACCCCCCTCGCCTCTCTACCAGGGGAAGTACCGCGGTATCCGATACTCCGGCCGCTACCTCGTCCGCTCGCCAACGGGTGAAGAGCTCAACCTCCACTTCGGTGTCGATCTCATCGAGGAGGCGTTCGATTACTGGCGCCTTCGAAAACGGTGCGCAGAGCAGTGCCTGTTTGCTCGCCGTGCGCGCCAGTGCAGAGACGGACTCGCCCAGGAGGACCTGGTGAGTCACCGCTGGGGCGGACCGGAAAGATCGAGGAGGGCTCGCCCCCACATCATGCGGGCGTCTTCCAGCGATCGCTTGACGGCGGGCGGTGCGGCTCCCTCGTGAGTGGCCAGGCGATCAGGAGCATCTCGACGAGCGCTCGGAAATCTCCGTCGACGACGGTTTCGTCGAACGGCAGGGGTAGCCTCGCGAAGATTTCGTGGCCGGAGTTGAGCGCGAGTTCGAGATCACCACCGCTCGCTCGCACGGCGAAGACTGCCGACGAGTCCAGCGGTCGCCGTGTGACGCGCAGGGTGGCTCCGTTGGAGAGGGTTATCGCTCGTAGCTCGGCTCCCTTGGGGGGAGTGAGTATTGCCGGACGGGTATCGTCGTCCTCGAGTCGAGGCTCGGGCGCAGAAACCGTTGGCTTCGGGGCCGCCAGAGTCCAAAACCCGCCGGGCTGCCAGGCGAATCGCTCAGGAGAGGACCAGACGGCATCGGCAACGGTCTCGCCGTCACGGCCCAGTTGTTCCGCGAGCTCACGAATCGTCAGCGCCCGCGTCGCCGCAAGTAGCTCGGCGATCTCGTCCGAGACCCCGCCCTCCACTAGGAGCCATCCCTGATTTCAAGGAACCCCTCGGCCATGCGGCCCCAGTCGTGTCGGAGATTCTGTGCCTGTCGCCGCTTCTCGGGGAGGACCTGCTCATCCTCGTAGCGGGCCCAGGCGAACAGCATCATCTCGAGCCCCTCTTGGGCGGTCTGCAGTTGACTCTTCAGCTCCTCGACATTGTCGGGAAGCTCGGCTGGATCTTTGGCACCCAACAGCAACTCATAAGCAGGATGCTCGGTGTTGAGGGTGACCAGCAATACGCCACCCCGGGACTGCACCGAGAAGAACGCTCCCGCCTCCAGCGGGGAGGTCTCGATGCGGTACTTCAGGCCCCGATCGATCGTCTCGGCGGCGAGTTCGCTGGCGCGGTTCTTGTCGAGCCCGTCCTGTTCGAGCTGATCGCTCAGTTCGGCCTTGCGGTCGTCCGCTGATTTTGTCTCCTGCTCGTCACTTGTGCCCTTATGCCCCTCCTCTTGACGTCGCCTGACTGCCTCCGTGGCTCGTTCTTCGGACGACTTGCCCTTGTGGCGTTTGCGCCTCCGACCCTCGGCCTGGCGTTTCAGGTGCTGACGCATAGTGCGGATGTTGCGCTCGACGAACCAGATCACGTCGAGCAGGGGGCCGATCGGATCGCCGTCCTCTTCTAGGGCGACCCGGGCCTGGGTGATGCTTCCTTCGTGATCTTTGGCCAACGCCTCGGCATCGATCTTCGCCGCCTCCGCAAAGTTGCGGGCAAACTGCTTGTTGTTAGAGACCCCGAACAGGTCATCCAGTCCCGGCTCGAAGCTCACCTCGACACCCCACCAGCGCTCCCTCGGGTCATAGGTGTTGATCCAGCCAAGGTCGAGCTCGAGCTCGCGCCCGGCCCGCACTACCGAAACGCCGGCATTGCGCTTCGCGTGTCCGCCATGCGGGCGAGATCCGGCGTCGCGACCATCGTCCGGATCCTCGGCCCGCGCCTCCTCGGTGGCGATCGACAGGCGCACCTTGACCTCGTGCTCCTCATCCCGGAACTTCACCTTCCAGGTTTCCTCGTGGTGGTCGGGAGAGGGGAATGGCCGGAACATCGGCGTCTCGTCGAATGGGGATGGGCACGAAGTTTTCGCCATCAGGTAAAGCGGATCGTTCGGCCGTGCCTCGTCTTCGGATTGCATGTTGGCGGGGTCAGAGAGGAGGAAGCTCGCTAGCCGTATGCGGACGTCGCCGCGGTCGATCCAGTAGCGGTACATCCGGCCGATCAGTTCCTCGGAATTGTCGATTAGGGCTTTCGAGGTGCGCCAGAGGCAGCGATCGATTGAGGACCAAACAACGAGCGTCCCGGAGTCAGCGAAGCCGCTTGCCGAAGCCTCCCGCCAGACGTCCGGAATCGGAACTTGCTCCGGCGTCGGCACCTCGCGCATATCGCCGTCCTCGATCGCCTTCAGGTCGATGTAGCTGTAGAGCGCTTGATCGGGGTTGCCCTGCCAACTCCAAACCTCGACTCTGCGGCATTGCGAGATCGAGGCGCTGGGAAGTCCCATACCGAAGCGCCCCATCCCCTCCTGCCGCTTGGTGTCGTCCCAGTAGCCGTTGCCGAACTGAAGTGCCCGTTGTAGCGTCGGCGAGTCCATGCCGGTCCCGTTGTCGAGAACCGCGACCTTCGCCATGCGGCGGCGTACACGCTGATCGATCGTTACTTCCTCGTCGGCGCAAAGCAGCTCGACGAGGGTCGACTGCGCCTGTATTGAGTTATCCATCAACTCGGCGACCGCGTACGCGGCGTTCTTGTATCCGTTGTCCCGCATCGCTTTGACGGCGAGCGATGTCGGGACGATGTCATATGTACCTACGGTCTCCGTTGCCATACGTCCTCCCAGTTGTGGAATGCCTGTACCAGTGATGAGAATCCAGGCAGTGCGGTGTCGACGACCGTGACCACGGTAGCCTCGGCGTTGCCCCCGGCGCGGGGCCCTCTGGTTGCGCGGCCTACCATTTGGCTGTAGAGCACCAGACTCTTGGTCGGCCGCGCGATGATCACCGCACTCGTGCGCGGGGCGTCGAAGCCGGCCGTCAGCACGCCGTAGTTAACGAGGACCTTGGCCTCCTCGCTGTCGTCGCGAAAGTCCTGGATGATGCGCTTGCGCTCGTCCCAGGGAGTGACACCCGTCACTGCGCGGGCATGGACACCGCGTGCTCTTAGAATGGTCGATAGCAACAACGCGTGACCAACTGTTGCTGCGAAGACGAGCAGGCGCTGATGTTCACGTACCATCGCTTCGACACGGTTGACGATGACGAGGTTGCGTTGCTCCTCCTTGGCGAGCCCGTCGATAATCGAGTCCGGTACCTCCAAAGATCGCGCGAGATCAGTGAGATCTCGCTCCGAGAGCTCGATCTGACCGCTGTAGTTGAGTGAGACAAACTCCGTTTTGGCCAAGTAGCCTTCCGCCACGAGGTAGTCGATCGAACTGTCGTAGCCTGGGACTTCGAGCTGCACGCTGCGCCGGTAAAAGAAGTCAGCGAGCTTCTCGTCCTCGCCGGGCTCGTCCCAGGTTCTTCCAGGAGTAGCCGTGAGGCCGAGCAGTGGCGAGACTTTTCCGGAGCCGGTAAGTAGGTCCAAGACGTGCTGGTAGGCGGGAGCCACCGCTTGGTGCGCCTCGTCGATCACGACGAGGCCGACTCTTCCGGCAAGCTCTCCTATCGTCTCCACCGAGCGCTGGCCCGCACTGTAGGTCTTGGCAAGACCGGCGACGAGAAGGCCGTCGGTGACCTCATCAGCTCGCAGGTCATGCGTGCCCCACCACCGGTGCAGTGCAACCGGACGCCCTCCTAGAGCCCGCCAGGTGGCGCCGAACTCTTCGGCCGCCTGTTCACAGAGCTCTTCGGAGTGCGCCAGCCAGACGGTCAGCATCGGCTCCTCGTTATTGAGCATGCGGGCGATAACGTGCATCGCGCTGCGTGTCTTGCCGGCGCCTGTGGGCATATGGAGGAGGACGCGAAATGGCTCTTCACGAAGCGCCTCCAGGACCCGACTTGCGGCAGTCCTCTGATGGGAGAAGAGGGGATGCGAGGGAATCACCTCTTCGACCGTCACTGCGGGTGAAGGCAAGGCCCCCTCTTGTTCCACCAGTCCGAAGAACCCGAGCAAGTCCCGAGCCGTCTCGCTTCCCCTGCGGACTCTCACTTTGTCCAGCGCTGTGTAGGGGTCGCCGTCGACCGCTAGGTCAAGGACGCCGGCGAGCTCTTCCGCCGTCGCCGGTGGCAACAGTGAGACGAGCTCGCGGCGCGACTCCGACTCGAGCAGCATCTGCTGCGGGCTCGTTAGGCCCAGGGCGACCTCGCGCAGCTTCCCCGGCTGGATCATGTCCGGATCGAGTCGTGCCAGCAGCCGAACTCCCGGTCGCCCAACGAGCATTTGAAGGGTGGGCTCCGCCGCTCTCGCGAGCAGCTCGTCGAAGTTCATTCAGGCTCCTTTGAAGGCTTCGCGAAGGTAGGTCGAGGCGAAGCGCCCCCAGTCGCTGCGCAGCTCGCCGTAGTCCTCCTCCGGCGAAGAGCCCATGCTCTCCGCCTTCACGTAAGCCATCAGCAGCAGGTCGATGGTTACCTTTGCTTTACGGGCGAGCTTGACGGCATCCTCGACGGCGTCCGCAGGATCGACTTCCTTCGGATCTCTATCGGCCAAGGCTTTCAGCTCGCTGTAGATACCTGAGAGCAGCGGATGCTGCTGGTTGATCCTGACGATCGCACGGGAATTGAGGTGGGTGATGTCGAGTAGCTCCTTCCCGGGCCATGTGCTATCCACGATTGAAATCGGGAATTCCTCGAGCCGCGCCGCAACCTGCGTCCTTTCCTCGTCGCTTGCCTCTGGGCCCAGTGCTTCGATCAGGACGTCGACGATGAGCCGTTGGGCCTCGTCCTCTGAGAGGCCGAAGCCGGCTCGCCCGCGTGGCATGGTCTGCTCAGCGCGGCGGACCGCCTCTTCCGCAGCATCGTGCTCCGAGCTTGTGGTGCTTTCTTCTGCTTCCTTCTCGTTCCAGTAACTGCGGATTTCCTTGCGCGTGACCCGAACCGGCTTCTCAAGGAACTTGCGGAGTTCGTCGCGAAGATTCGATACTGGGACCACTCCTCGCTTCACGTTGCGAACCTGAAAGTACTCGTCAAGGGCCGCTGGAAAGCTCACCTCGATCCCGATAAAACGATCGACCGGATTCTTGCCGCCGGGCAGCATCTTCGCCACGAGGTCGTAGTTGATCTCTCTTCCCTGCCGGAGAAAGCTGATCCTGCCTTCGTGGTCGGGGATGTAGAGGTCGGTGAACTCTTCCCCGGCTCGGTCGGCGCGGCCACCGCGGCCACGGTGTTGACGGAACTCTTTAGGCAAGAGCGTCACCGTCACTTCGACATCGGTTCCGTCGATTTCGATCGTGCCTCTCTCAACCACTGAGGCGACGACGCCCGCCCCGAAGCGGTCGATCACCCGCGGATTGGGGAGGAGGAACAGCGGGTCGTGCAGGGCAATGTTCTTGCCGTCGAGCTCAAGCTTGAGGCCGTTATCGATAAACCGCCTGTAAGCGCGTGCCAGAAAACGGGTGAGCTCTTGCATCCGTTCTCGGTTTGCCTGGCCGTATCGTCCTCCCTCTTCGAGCCGGTCGATCTTCGACCAGAGGACCAGCGTGCCGGAGACGAACGGAGTTTCATCCTCCTTCGTCTGCATGAGGTGGGCGAAGTCTTCCGGGAAGTCGGAAGCCTCGCGAGTCTCGATCGAGGTTTGCGTCCCGCTCTTGACCTCGTCGAGGTCGAGATAGGTGTGAAGGACCGTGTCGGCGGCGGCCCTTTGGGTGTAGACGTCCACTCGCTGGGCGATCGCCAACGTCCCCAGCGTCAAGCCTACGCCGAAACGCCCGAGTCCGTTACGCGAGCCGTAACCGCTCGAGAAGCCGAGCGAGAGAACGTGGGGAAGGATCTCGTCCGGAATGCCCACGCCGTCGTCGGCGAAGGCCATCTTTTCGATGCGCTTCCTCCCTCGGTCCCATTTGGTCTCGATCCGAACGGCCGAGGCCTTGCCCCAGTCAACCGAGTTGTCGACTACCTCACCCACGGCCGCTGTTAGGTCGTAACCCGAGTCCCGGGAGCTCTCGAGCGCCTTGTCTACTTGGACGAGATCCGCCTTGGCGGTCAATTTTATCGCTCCTCCGTCGCTCTCTCCGTTCATGTGTTCGCTCCCTTCGCTCGGCGAGCGCGGCCGCGAGCACGGCTCAGCCGCACGCGAATTCGCGCGGGGTCTATCGATTCAAGCTGACCAATCTCCGCAGCGGTGAAACCGAGGCAAGTGAGGTCGAGCAGGCTGCGGTCCTTCTCGGAGAGCTCGCTCTCGAGCGCATCCTTAACCATGATCA
>Ga0066654_10000511_pt1 | contig 10519 bp, 10 predicted proteins | sample GraSoiAngelo_103_FD_66715 | JGI IMG/M metagenome (GOLD analysis project Ga0066654, IMG submission 66715) | Grasslands soil microbial communities from the Angelo Coastal Reserve, California, USA - 14_0903_05_20cm | ecosystem: Environmental > Terrestrial > Soil > Grasslands | place: USA... | reverse complement strand
GCCGACCAGATCCTCTTGATGCAAAGCGGCCGCTGCTTGCGTGTTGGCCCGCCGACGGCAATTTTTCAGCGTGAATTGCTCGAACAGGTTTTCCAGGTTCCGTTGAAAGTGGAGATGCGCGGCCACGGTCGGCCTCGCGTCACAATTTTGTCTAATTCTTAGTGGGGGGAGCGCTTTCGTTTACCTAAAGGAACGAAGGGCGCGCCCCTGCTGTTTGGCAACCATAATTGCTTGGCAATTTTCGCGTCCATCCCAACCCTGCGGCGCTGTTCCGCAGACCACATTCACCGCAGACTTCGTGCTCGGGAAGACGGTTCGTCGTGGCCTGCTTGACTCGGCCCACAATGAAGAATCCGTCGCCGCCGCGCGACTGTAAGGCGGAAGCCGCTCGCGTCCTCGCAACCGGGTAAGGGTTGCGCGTGAAGGCGACCCGATAGGGTCGCACCTGAAGATGTCGAGCGCGCTTGAAGTCAACCCGGCAATGGTTGCACTTCAAAAAGTTCGCAAGCCACTGCTCTCTTTGCGGGAAGGCTGCGAACCCGCAACACCGCCAAGCCAGGAGACCGGCGAAGTCTGCAGCCTGTGCGTTCTTCCTAAGTGCAGGACAACCTTCAAACTCCCGCGCGTGAGGGAGTGGAGGACAAAATGAACACTGCTCTTCTTCGTTCTGCTTTCCTTTTTCTCGCGGTGCAATTTTCCTTGCTGGCACAAAACAACTCGCAGTTGGCTCATCTTTCCGGCACGCTGTCCGATGCGAGCGGCAGCGGCATTGGCGACGTTCTGGTGCATGCGCGCGCGGAGGGCTCATCGAATTCTCTAACCTGGTCGGCCAAGTCCTCGCCGGGCGGCGAGTATTCCCTCGATCTCCCTGCAGGCCGCTACCGTATGCAATTTACGCGTCCCTCGTTCGCGTCGCGTGAGTTTGTCGTTGATCTTGCTCCCGGCGAATCTCACACCCTGAATCTCCGCCTCGACCTCGAACCTCTCTCTTCCAACGTTGTCGTCACGGCAAACACGCAGCCGACGGAGCTCGCCCATACCTCGGCCACTGTCGACATCGTCGGACCGCAGGAAATCGAGCAGCGCCAGGCCGTCTTGCTTCCGGACCTTCTGTCCACGCAAACCGGCATCAGCCTCGCGCGCACGGGAACGATCGCCGGTCTGACCACCATCTTTATTGACGGCGGCAGCTCCGCCTTTACCAAAGTGCTCATCGACGGTACTCCCGTCAATCTTCCCGGTGGCGACTTCGACTTCTCCAATCTCACTCTCGACAACGTCGACAAGGTCGAAATCGTCCACGGTGCGGAAAGCGCCCTCTACGGCACCGACGCCATGTCCGGTGTAGTTCAAATTGTCAGTCATCGCGGCACAACCCGTATTCCTCAAATCGATCTTTTCACCGAAGGTGGTAGCTTTTCCTCCGCCCGTGGCGGCACGCGAGTGAGCGGCCTGCTCGGCAAATTGGATTATTCCGCTGCCGGCTCTTACTCTCACACTGACGGCCAGGGTGTGAACGATACTTTTCTCAACCGCGGCGTCGCGGGAAATCTCGGCTACAGCTTTTCCGAAAACCATGAACTGCGCGTGAGCGTTCGCAGCGATTCCAGTTTCGCTGGCGCTCCCGGGCAGACGCTCCTCTTTCCGTCCGATCCTTTGGCCTTTTACGATCTCCAGCAGCTTTCGGCGAACCTCACCTGGAACTTCCAGACGGGCAGCCATTGGAGCCATCATTTCTCCGGCATGGAGTCCCGCTATTACAGCATCAGCGGCTTCCCTCCATTCGGAAACTTTCCGAATCAAGCCAATCGTGCCGGCGGCCTCGCGCAGTCCACTTACTCTTTCCGGAGTGGCGCAGTCACGGCCGGCTATCAGGAGGAAGTGGAAAACGTCGCTAGCGCCCAGGCCCACCGTAATAACAAGGGAGGCTTTCTCGATGGCCGCTGGTCTCCCGTTTCGCGCCTCACTCTGAGCGCCGGAGGCCGCGCCGAGGCGAACACCAGTTTTGGCACGCGCGTGGTGCCTCGCGCTGGCGCCGTGCTCGTTCTGCGTCACGCCAAAGGTTTTTTGGGAGACACTCGGCTGCGTGCGGCCTACGGCCGGGGAATCGAAGAGCCTACGGCGCTCGAATCGTTCGACACCGATCCATGCAGTCCCGGAAATCCCAATCTGCGCCCGCAGCGCAGCCGTACTGTTCATGCTGGCGTCGACCAATACTTCGAGGCCGACCGCGTTCACGTTTCCGCCACTTATTTTGCCAACGAGTTCCGCGATCTGATCACTTCCGTGCCCGGCACACAGGCTGGGTGCCCCTTCGGCAGCGTCACCTTTCTCAACACCGACCGCGCCCGCGCGCGCGGCATCGACCTCAGTACCAATGCCCGCCTCACGCGCTGGCTTTCGCTCAACGGCAACTATTCCCGCGACGATACGCGCGTCTTGCAATCTTCTACTGCCGACACGGGCTTTCAGGAGCCCGGCGATCATCTTCTGCGCCGCCCCGTCAACTCCGGCAACCTCTGGCTCAACGCTAACTATCGACGCTTCAACTTCAACATGAATGCTTACATCACCGGTGCGCGCACAGATAGCGACTTTGATGGCTTGGGTCTTAAGCGAAATCCTGGTTACTCGCGCTTCGACCTCGCTACGTCCTGTCTCCTCGCGCGCGGCGTTTCCCTCTACGGCCGCGTCACCAACCTCCTTGACAAGCAATACCAGGAGACCATCGGTTTTCCCGCCCTGGGTCGCGATCTCCGCCTCGGCCTCAACTATCGCTTCTCCGGCAGGAACTAGCACCCGTGTACCTCTCCGAGCCCATCCTTATCTCTTGTAGGGGCGCAGCATGCTGCGCCCCATCTGGGCGCGCTGCAGCCTTTTTTAGGAAAAACTGACACCATGCCTGAACCCATTCTCTTCTGCTGGAGCGGCGGCAAAGACAGCGCCATGGCGCTATACGCGCTGCTCCAGCAACAACTCCGGGTTGCCGCTCTTCTGACCACCGTTACGCAAGGCTACGACCGCATCAGCATGCATGGCGTCCGCCGCGAACTTCTGGCCCGGCAGGCCGCATCCATCGGCTTGCCGCTCCACGAAGTGCTCATTCCTCCACAATGTGTGAACCCCATCTACGAAGCCCGCATGGAGCAAGCGTTGCGCTGCTTCTACGAACAGGGTGTTCGCAAGGTCGCTTTCGGCGACATCTTCCTCGAAGACCTCCGTGCCTACCGCGAAGAAAATCTCGCGCGCATGGGCATGACTGCTCTCTTCCCCATTTGGAAGCGCGATACTTATGAACTCATTCGCTCTTTCCACGCGCAGCGTTTCCGCGCCATCGCCGCCTGCATTGATCCCAAAGTCCTCGACGCCACGTTCGCCGGCCGCGAACTCGATGACTCTTTTTTCCGCGACCTGCCGCCCCGCGTCGACCCTTGCGGCGAAAACGGCGAGTTCCACACGTTTGTCTTTGACGGTCCCTTCTTCCGTTGGCCCATCCCCGTTCGCACCGGCGAGATCGTCCACCGCGAGGGTTTTGTCTTTTGCGATTTAATTCCCAAAATGCAAGGAACCTCAAAATGAATGCAGAAGCCTCTCAGAAAACAAAGTCTGCTTTATCGCCTAGCATGCTGTCCTACTTGTCCGCCGCTTGAGGCTTAGCAGCTGATGCTATAATGTTGGTTTCTTATGCTCAAATCCGCTCCAGAGACCATGTCCATCGCGCCCGAAATCCTCGCGAAATACGAGCCCGTCATCGGTCTCGAAGTCCACGTTCAGCTTCTCACCAAAACAAAAATCTTCTGCGGCTGCTCCACGCGTTTCGGCGATCCACCGAACACCAACGTTTGCCCCGTGTGCCTCGGTCTCCCCGGCACTCTTCCCGTTCTCAACAAGCGCGCCGTCGAAATGGCTATGCGCGCCTCGCTCGCCCTGAACTGCACCGTCCATGAGCGTTCGCGCTTTGCCCGCAAAAACTATTTCTACCCTGACCTGCCCAAGGGCTACCAAATCTCTCAATACGAACTGCCTCTTGCCACCGGCGGCTTTCTCGATATCGAAGTTGCGGGCGCGCGAAAACGCATCGGCATCACGCGTCTTCACCTCGAAGAGGACGCCGCGAAAAATCTTCACGAAGGTTTTTCGCAATCGGCCACCAAGGCTTACATCGATTACAATCGCTGCGGCACTCCTCTCGTCGAAATCGTCTCCGAGCCGGACATTCGCTCTTCCGAAGAGGCCTACGTCTACCTCACCGCGCTTCGCCAAATCATGCTTTACACCGGCGTCAGCGACGTCAACATGGAAGAAGGCTCGCTCCGCTGCGACGCCAACGTCAGCGTGCGCCCGCGCGGCGCCAAAGAATTCGGCACCAAAGTCGAAGTCAAAAATCTCAACTCCTTCCGCTTCCTGCAAAAGGCGCTCGAATACGAAATCGAGCGCCACATCGGCGCTCTCGAATCCGGCGGCCGCCTTACGCAGGAGACGCGCCTCTGGCATCAAGCAGAAGGCCGCACCGTTTCCATGCGCTCGAAGGAGCGCGCCCACGACTACCGCTATTTCCCCGAGCCCGACCTGCTGCCCGTCCACATCAGCTCTGCCTGGCGCGAAGAAGTTCTTCGTTCGCTCCCCGAACTTCCCGAAGCCAAGCGCGCCCGCTTCGTCAGCTCCTACGGCATCACTCCGTACGACGCCGAAGTCCTCACTGCCACCAAAGCGCTCGCCGATTATTTCGATTCCGTCGTGAAAGCCGGCGCTCCCGGCAAAGCCGCTGCCAACTGGATGCAAACCGAGCTTCTCCGGCGTCTCAACGATTCCGGCAAGGACATCGACGCCAGCCCGGTCACGGCAAAATCGCTCTCTGAACTCGTTTCGCTCGTGGAATCCGGAAAGATCACCGCTGCCGTCGGCAAAAAAGTGTTCACCACCATGTTCGAATCCGGCCGCACTGCCGTAGACATCGTCGCCGCCGAAGGCCTCGGCGCGCAAGTCAGCGACTCCGCCATCGAAGCCGCCGCGCGCGAAGTCATCGTCAAAAACCCCGACAATGTCGCCAAATACAAATCCGGCAACGAGGGCATCTTCAAATTCTTTGTTGGCCAGGTCATGCGCGCCACCCGCGGCCAAGCCAATCCTCAATCCGTCAACGACATTGTCCGCAAACTCCTCTCCTGATTTTGGAGTGCGGCGGCTCGCCGCCTTTTGTGTGCTGATTTATGCTCCTAACGACGTTACACGGGAGGCCGGCCGCTTTGTCCTTGTAGGGCGCAGCACCGCTGAGCCCTCCGCCTGCCATTTTTCTCGATCTTCTCAGTGTCCTCCGTGACCTCTGTGTTGAGAAAAACCGTGACCTTGCCTCCACCTGAACTATCCACCTCTACTCTCTCCTTGCCGCGTTTCGAATTTCGCGTTTCGATTTTCGTCTTTCGCGCGGTTCAAACAACCTGGTAAACTTTCTGAACTTGCTCCCATGCTCAAGCCCGGCGACAAAGCTCACGCGTTCCGCCTCCAATCCGACGAAGACAAAACCGTCGCGCTCAAAGATTACAAGGGCAAGCAGGTCCTGCTTTTCTTCTTCCCCAAGGCCAACACTTCCGGTTGAACCATCGAGGCGTCCGAGTTTCGCGACGCAAAAAAGCAGTTTGATCAGCTCAAAGTGGCCATCCTTGGCATGAGCGCTGATTCGGTCAAAGCCCAGGCCTTGTTCAAGGCCAAGTACAAATTCAATTTTCTTTTGCTGAGCGATCCCGACCACAAAACCATCGAAGCCTACGGTGCGTGGCAACAAAAGCAGTTCATGGGACGCAAATTCATGGGCATCGTCCGCAGCTCTTTCCTCATCGGCAAAACCGGCAAAATCGAAGCCGTCTGGCCCGCCGTCAAAGCCAAAGGCCACGCCGCCGAAGTCCTGAAACACCTCGCCAAAACTTAGCAAAGAGAGCTGACGCTCAAGCGTTTCGCTGCATCCAATCTCTCAAGTCGACGCCCTCGACGTCTTTCAACCAATGAATCCGGGGACGCGCTTACCGGCAAACCACCTCGGTGACTCACCCCCGTCTCTTCGGCCAGTATTCTTTTGGAATTTCTGTCCCTTCGGCCCGTTGGACGCCCCGGCTTTCCGCCTCAAAATGAATTCAAGGCTCGGCGTGTCCCCGGGCCGAGGAGGGGATAATGGCTCGCATACGGTTGTCTATTCTGCTGGCAGGCTGTTTTCTCCTGGCCTCCACCGCTTGGGCAGACGACTTGGGGTACGTCGACTGCGCGAGCCATCCGGAGAGCGCGCAAGTCTTCAGTAAGGCGCGGCAGACTCCAGACTCCCTCGGCACCGTAACGTGCGGAGAGCGCTTCACCATCTTGGTCTACGGCTTTGTCTTCTCCCGCGTCCAAACCAAGGACGGCCAGGTCGGCTATATTTACTCGAATCTGATTAGTGTGGATCATGGCGGAACCGCTGTTGCCAAGAGCGCTGCAGTTCCGGCGCCCGCGACTTCGCAGGCAACGCCAACAAACGCTTCCGCAGTTCCTGCCGCCATGCAACCCAGCGCGACGGCCAAGGTGGACTCCCCGCCGGTAACCACAACGCCCGCCCCAGACAAGCCTGCCCCGGCTCAAGCGGGAGCCTTGTTCCCAACGCCGCCCGGGCCCGCTGTGACCGCATCCGGCATGGCTTCTCCAAGTGCGCCGGCTCCCCCGGCATCTGCAAACGTCCAGGCAGCTCCAGCCGCTTCACAGCCCGCTCCCGCTGCTCCCTCTCCTGCGGCTTCGTCTGCAACGAACGCTCCGCCAGCAGCATCTGCGCCTTCGCAGCCAGCGCCGCCTTCGTCTGCCTCCGCTCCTGCGACTCCGGCTCCAGCGCCGATGCCAGCTCCCGCTCCCACACAGACTCAGCCTGCGGCAAGTTCATCCTCTGCACAGCCCCAGGCATCCGCCCCGGCGCAACCAGGTCCTTTGTTCCCGACGACACTGCCACAACCACCGCCCCCTCCGTCGGATACGACTTCTGCACCGGCAACTGCCGAGCCAGCGCCGCCTCCCGCTGCAGTTTCGCAGCCTCAAGCTGAAGCTGTTCAGCCCGAAGCGGCTCAACCTGCTCCCGAGCCCGTTCGCGACACCGGCGTGCGTTCGAGCTGGGAGCGGCCCCTTCCCGGCGTTTCCCAAAACTTCCTGGTCCAACTCTATTCCGGCTACGCGTTCGACCGCGTCGGCAGCGGCAGCTCCGCGACGAACCTCAGCGGCGCAATGGGCTCGTTTGGCTACAACCTGAAGCCCTGGCTCCAGATTGTCGGCGACACCAGCTACAACTACGTCACCGGCACCGGCGTTAAAAATGTTCTCTACGGCAATCACTTCGGCGGGCGCTTCTTCTACCGCCCTGGCCGCTGGCGGATGACCCCATTTGTGGAAGGCCTGGTAGGCGGATCTCGCTACGACATCACCATAAGTGGGCCTGGCGGAGGCGCGACATCGCAGAACTGCATTTCCTACAAAGCGGGCGGCGGAGTGGACTTCCACATCTCGCACCGCTGGGAAATCCGCGTCATCGACCTCGACTATTACCGCACCTCCTTTGGCACCAACATGACCCAGAACAATTACTGGGCTTCCGCCGGCGTGGTCTTGCGCCTCTTCGGCTCCCGCGCCTCTGAGTAGCCGCAACTCGCGCACGGACGGACCAATGTCGCTTCCTGATCGGTCTGGGAATTGCTCTGCTCGTGTCCGTTATCTATCTGTGGTTTTTCGGTTTCCAGACCCTCCTTGCTCTAGTGCCCTTTATCGAACCATCTTGGAGACGACACCCGACAAGATTACTCCCTTTATGTCAAGGCAAGACGCCGTCAGCCGCGCAATTCTCCTCATTGTGAAAGGAACAATCATGCCAAGGCGTACCGAGTCCGGCGTCTTTGCTGTTAGTTAGAGCAGGCGAATTCTCTGGATTTCAATTCGGGCGCCCGGCAAATCAATCCGGCGAGCTGAGCGTCAGGCTCTTTTCAGACAGCAGCTCTCTCAATTTCATTTTTAACCAGAAGGCGGCCGGCCCGGCCGTCATCTCGCAGTCGGACATCAACCGTATCCTGCGCACTCTGCAGAAGGCCACTTCTCAGACCGTCGCGAATGCGAACTCCTCAAAGTAGCGACAATACGCTCAGTCAGCCGCAGCTGGAGATTGTGCGACTCTTCTTCCCCGCAACATCGCTGCCCAGCTTCAACCGCGGGGAAGTCCGATGCGGCGGACCAGATCTTGAAACCGTGGATCGCTTCGCAACGGATTCAGTCGGGGATCCACCCCGATCCAGGGTATTCAAGTCGAGCGCTGACGGAATGCCTCCTCCATGGATTCGAGGGCCTTCTCGTTTTCACCGAGGTCCGCATAGGCGTCGGCCACGATGAACCTGCATACGTATGCTTTCTTGGCCTTCTCCAAGGCGTCGCTGAGAAGCTGTTTGGCCTTCCCGGTCTGGCCTGCTCGCGCGAGCGCCGATGCGGCCGTGGCGATTAAGCTGGGACTATTTGAGATGCGAATGGTGTCCTCGGCAGCACGGACGGTTTCGGCAGGCTGTTTCATCTGGGCGTAAGCCAACGCGAGGATGGCGTAAGCAGTACCTGCGGACGGTTCCATCTCGATGGTTTTCTGGGCTTGGGCAACGGTCTCCGGCATGCGGCCGGAGAAATAATAGATCCAAAGCGCTTCTTTCCGGCTTTCGATCGCGAGCGGATCGTAAAGGTAGGCTTGCTGAACGCGGGAGAGCGCTTCGTCAAAGCGTCCCACGGTGCCCAAGTAATTGGCATAACCCAACTGGGCTTCGGGCAAACTTGGATTGATTTCGAGCGCCCGGCGATATTCCCTTTCTGCCGCAGACCAATCCCAATCGAAAAACAAACGCACGTAGCCAAGTTTGACGTGGGCGCTCGCCAGATTAGCATCAAGCTCCACGGCACTCTGCGCCGCTTCTTTTGCTCGAGGCATCACCTCGGCTGGAGAACTGTAATACGTGGTCGACGCATTGTAGGCTTCGGCCAGAGCCACATAGAGACGAGCGTCCTTGGGATCCTTTGCGATACCTTCTTGAAAGTAATGAATCGCTTTGTTCACGCTTTCGCGCGTATCTTCGCCCAGCTCATGCAGGCCCAGGAGGTATTTGTCGTAACTCTCGAGATTGACCGGTGAGATTGCTGATGCGCTGGTCTGCGCCGGCAGAAGCTGGATAGAAAGCGAATGGGTAATCTTTTCGGCGATTTCCCGCTGAATGTTCAAGACGTCGGTAAGGGGGCGCTCATAGCTTTCGGCCCAAAGATGAGTTTGTTCGGTTGCCCGGATCAACTGTGCCGTGATGCGCACGCGGTCACCGCCACGACGCACGCTGCCCTCGAGCAAATAGCCAACGCCCAGCTCCCGACCAATTTGGGCGACGTTCTCCTTTGTGCCTTTGTACCGCACGATGGAGGTGCGCGCGATCACACCGAGCTTGCCAGGCTGTAGCTGGCCGAGCTGCGCAATCATCTCCTCGGTGAGACCGTCGGCAAAATAATCTTCGTGGGCGTCCCCGCTCAAATTCACAAAGGGGAGCACGGCCAGCATAACCCTTTCGGGGGAAGGGTTCGCCTTTGGCCGGAAACGTCGCGAAACTAGATACGCTGTCACGGCCAACACTACGAACAAAGCCAGCAGCCCCAACCAAAGAGTCCTCTTTTGAGAGGGGACCGCTATGGCTTCTGCCGGTTCATCACCGTCCTGTTGCACCGCGGCAACGAAGCGGTAGCCGCGCCGTGGGATGGTCTCGATGTATTCGCGTCGGTCGGGAGCGTCGCCCAACACTTGCCGCAGGTTGAAGATGCGGCGGGATAGATTGCCCTCTTCGACAAAAACACCGGGCCACACCTTTTGCAGCAGCTCTTCTTTTTCAACGATGTGCCCGGCCTTTTCGACCAAGACGAGGAGGGTCTCCAGGTCCTTGGGCGGGAGGATGACGGGCTGATCCTCGCGCAGCAAGACCCGCTCCGCAGGGTCGAGGCAGTAAGAGCCGAATCGGTATAAGTGCTTTGATTTCAAGCCATCACCCGCCGGAAGAACTTCTCAAGAAATCTTTCAGAACTCCTCAAAGACATTCCAAACCTCTGGGCCGCAAGATGCGCGCGCAACGCAGACGGTTTGCGTGCCGCATTTCAGTTCCTGGGGGGATGCCCGAAGATTCTAGCGCATCCGGGGCCGGATTAGGAATGAGGCGCCGTAGATCGGCTTGCCAAAAGTTCAGAAAGGGAGGATGCTAGTATGAGAATCGGAAGATTCACCAAGCTATTCCAGCACTCAATGATGGCTTTCGTTTTTGCGGGCGCATGTCCTGCAGGCGCTCTGGCACAAAACGGACACTCGCACGAAGCGACTGCCCAACCTCAGCAATTGACACCTGGGCAGAGCGCACTTTTGAAGGCTGTTCGGGAGTCCACAGAACGTTTCAAGGAAGTGGCGGTGGCAGAGAGGGAAGGGTACACGGTGCTGTTTGGTTGCGTCAGCGGACCCGACTCTGGA
>Ga0066654_10000505_pt1 | contig 10551 bp, 7 predicted proteins | sample GraSoiAngelo_103_FD_66715 | JGI IMG/M metagenome (GOLD analysis project Ga0066654, IMG submission 66715) | Grasslands soil microbial communities from the Angelo Coastal Reserve, California, USA - 14_0903_05_20cm | ecosystem: Environmental > Terrestrial > Soil > Grasslands | place: USA... | reverse complement strand
AGTGCCATGGCAGGATCGTACGCTCCACTCAGCTCCCCCGCAGAGCCACGTAGGCGTTCGATCCTGCTTCCGCTCCCAGCGCCCGGTAGGCCTCGAATTTCTGGTCTGTATAGAGCTGGTCCACGGTCGGGTTGTTGGGGAAGCGAGGATCCGATTCGTGGTGGGCGCGAACGTCCCACGGCGCCTTCGCGGTCAAGGTGTTGCGGACGTAGACCAGCGTCCCCTTTGGACCGGCCTTGCCATCTGGCCCCGGGGGGTACTGGATCGTCGCCGTGACGACGTCGCGTTTGGCCAGCGGTTCTTTTTCGGCGGGCGTCAATTCTTCAGGGTTCTCCCCTGCCGTTCCGCTGAACAAGATCTCGACGTTCAGCTCGCTGCGAGCGAGCGCGATCGCCTCGCCCAGCGTCTTGAACTCGGCGCCGTCGCCCCCCACCCCACTCGCGTCGAGGCAGTAGACGTCGGTGCAGCCGCGGCGCAGCAGCTCGACCAGGCCGAGATTCTCGTAATGACCGCCGTCGGTCACATAGAGGTACTTGGCGTCGACGCTGTTGAGGCCGAGCAGCTCGCGGGCCAGATAGGACGGGCGCGGCCGTGACGGGACCGGATTTTCACCGTTCGCCGCCACCCAGCGCGGATTGGGGACCCAGACGCCGAGGCGGATGTTGGCCAGTGCCATCAGGAAGCGCAGCGGTTTCGCCGTCATCTTGCCCATCGACGGCGAGATCGCCGCACCCGACATCGCCACCGCGGACGGCAGGGAGAGGTCGTTGCGACGGTGCTTGCGGGCGGTGACGATGTTGACGAACCACTCTTTGAGGTGCCCGCCCGCGGGCGCATCCTCGCTCCCGCCACCGAAGGCCTGCTCGAGCTGGGAGGTCCGAATCGCCCCGACCAGCGGGCCGCCCACGGTGTTGGCGCTGAAGGTGAAGCTGGTCACCGCTCGCCCGGGCGGGGTCGCGGCGGTGTCGGAGATGTTCGCGGCGGCGCAGACCAGCAGCGTCGGCCAGGTCTCGTTCGTCTCGTCAACCGCGGTGCGTGAGATCGGCACCAGATCATCGAAGTCCCTTTCCACCGCAACGCCGTGCGGCGACGGCTCCACCGCCTCGAGCCTGGCGCGCTCCTCCTCGTCGAGCTCCTCCACCTTGATCCGCTTGAGCGCGAAGGCGCTGCTGAGGCGGCGCTTGTAATAGGGGTGAAGCGACCAGGTCGTCAGATCGGCGACGGAGTAGAGCAGCGCGAACAGGGCCAGCACAGCGGCGCCGATCCCCGCCATCCACCATTCGACGTTGTGACTGCCGTCGCGAGGTGTTTCGGTCATCCCGATCGCGACGGTCATCGCGAAGACTCCGAGCAGAAGTAGCGGGCCGATCAGCGCGCCAGCCGCGTAGGCCAGCGTCAGCCGGGCGGCCGCGCCCAGGTTGCCGAAGGTCTTTTTGGCCCATTTCAGGTCTTCTTTGGCAGGTTTGGACCTGAGGAAATGGCCGAGCTGGGCGACCACGCCGACGAGCAGCGCGATCGTCCCGAGGCCGAACTTGGACGCGTTTGCCTTCGCCACGGAAGGGGCCGTATGACCGGCGCTGCCGAAGTTACGCAGCCACTCGACTATGTATGGAACGCCAACCAGAAGCAGAGCGAGGAACGCCGCGAGAAACAGCAGTCGAACCGCCCAGGAGGCGAAGAAGCGCTCCCATGCCTCCACCCGCCAGCGAAACAGCAGCGTGCTGAGCCCGAAGAGCAGGCTGAGAATGAGGACGGCGAGCGGCGCGATCCAAAACCATGCCGGCAGGTTCGCCTGGTATCCCTGCGCAGCCCCGGTCAGGTCCGGCAGTAACGGCCCGTAGAGCAGGCCGGTGAGGATCAGGGCAAGGCCGATCAACGGCAGCGAGACGAAGATCAGGTTGAGCAGCAGGCCAAGCAAAATCCGCATGCCCAGGTACATCTTGTCGGTCATCGTCGGCGCCATGTAGGAGCAGCGGTTGCGCAGGTACTGCTCCTCCGGAGAGCCCTGGGCGAAGGCCGGCATGCTGTCGATCAGGCCCTTATCCGAGTTCCCTTCGCCCGTCCTGGCCACCATCGAGATCGCCGCGGCGAGGTATGAGCCGCCCGAGACCGCGGCCAGGTAGGAAGCCTTACCCAGCTCTCTTTTCTCCTGCAGCGTCTGCAGGGCGCCGAGCGAAAAGGCGGCCGAGCGAATCCCCCCACCCGAGCAGCAGACGCCGAGCTTCCCCTTCTTCGGCGCCTCCACCGTGCCGTGGAAGGAGGGCAAGGGCTCCGGCCGGTGGCCGTTGAAGAGAAGCCGCCAGCGCCTCCAGCGTGGCTTCCGCGCCGCTTCGTAGCGGACCGCGGCCGGGGCTTGGTCGCGCAAGCCACCGTCGTCCGCCCGGGGAGGGGGCGGCTTCTCTGGCGGCGCGGAGCCGCCAAAGAGTGGCATCATCGGGTGGCGCCCCCGCGAGACACGGGCGCAAGCTATCCCAACGATCAGGGAGATTCAAGTGGTAACGAGCGACGGCCGTCCCACCCTCTGGCACATCAGCGTCTCCCACTACAGCGAGAAGGCGCGCTGGGCGCTCGATCACAAGCAGGTGCCACACAGGCGGCGCGCGGTCTCCATACCGGGCCTGCACATCCCCGCTTCGATGCTGCTCACCGGCGGCGCCAGCCACACCTTCCCCGTGCTCGAGATCGACGGCCGCGCGATCGGCGACTCAAGCGAGATCATCGCCGCGCTGGAGGAGCGCTATCCGGAGCGACCGCTCTATCCCGCCGATCCCGAGCGGCGCCGCCGCGCGCTCGAGCTCGAGGACTTCTTCGACGAGGAGCTGGGGCCCCACATCCGCCTACTCGCCTTCCACGAGCTGAGCAAGGACCCGGAGCGCTTCGAAGCGTTGATTGCGCGGACGACGCCCGGCCCGGTGGCGCGCCTGGGCAGCGGCGCCGTCACCTACGCCCGCACTTACACCGGGCTGCGCTTCGGCGTCCGCGACGAGGGGGCGGCGGAGTTGGGCCGCGCCAAGATCCTCGCCGCGCTTGACCGCCTCGAGGCCGAGCTCGGTTCGAACGAATACCTGGTCGGCGACTCCTTCAGCGTCGCCGACCTCACCGCCGCCGCCCTCTTCTTCCCTCTCGTACTGCCCGACGAGGGCCCGGTGCCGACGGACGAACCGCCGCCGGCGGGCATGGAGGACTTCCGCGCTCCCCTCAAGGAACGTCCCGGTTATCGCTGGATCGAAGAGACCTTTCGCAAGCATCGGCGGCCCGCCGACATCGCGGTCCCCGCCTAGCTCCTCCCGTACAGGCGCTTAGGCGCCCATTCCAGTCCTACATTTTGCGTAGGGCCCTGCCGATATGGGGCGCATGAGCGAGGGCAGCAGGGACCGCCTGCGGGCGATCATCCAGACCCAGACTGAGATCGCCGCCAGCGACCTCGAGCTCGACGCGGTGATGGAGTTGATTGCCAGGCGCGCCCAGGACCTGACCCGGGGCAGCGGCGGTGTGATCGAGATCGCCGACGGCGAGGTGGTGACCTACCGGGCAACCAGCGGTGATGTAACGGCCGGCAATGCCCGCTCGATGATTTGCGTGCCGCTGGTCCACCGGGAGGAGACGTTCGGCGTGCTCAAGGTCTTCGCGCCGCGGGTCAGCAACTTTGACGAGGGCGACGTCGAGGCGCTCGAGCTGCTCGGCGAGCTGATCGCCGCCCACATGTCGCACGCCAGCTTCTTCGATGCCGAGGTCCACGGCGGCCGCCACGATGTCCTCACGGGCCTGCTCAACCGCCGCGCCTACGAGGAACGGCTGCCGGTCGAGATCGCCCGCGCCTCGCGCTATGCCTGGCCGCTCTCGCTCTGCCTGCTCGACCTCGACGGCTTCAAGCAGCTCAACGACAAGCTCGGGCATCCCGCCGGAGACCGGGCCCTGCAGCAGGTCGCCGCCCTGCTCGATGAGTCGCGCCTCGCCGACGACAGCTTTCGCATCGGCGGCGATGAGTTCGCCTTGCTGATGCCGCAGACTTGCGCCGAGGACGCCGAACTGGCCGCCGCGCGCCTCGGTCAGGAGATCAGCCGAATCGGCATGTCCGACGGCTCGCTGGGCGCCTCGTTCGGCGTCGCCGAAGGCGCCGAGGATCCGGCCGTCCTACAGGCGATGGCCGAGGAGCGGCTGCTCGCCGCCAAGGACCGGCTCTACCGGCGCCGGCGCTAGGAGCAGCCAGCGCTCTGCCCGGCCGAGCGGCGGTATGTCCGCGGCCGGCCCTGTGCGGCGCCGCGCAACCGCTGCGGCGAGACCACGCCGCAGATGCCACCGAACCAGCGTCCGCCGCGGCGAGAGAGAAAGAGTCCATAGCTGCGACCGACGCGGCGCGGCAGAGCGCAGGCGGCGGCGCGACGGGAACTGTGGACGTCGAGCATCTTCCCGGCCTCGATCTCGTCTTCACCTTTGTAGACGTGCCGTACTTCGTAGCGATAGACCGCGTGCAGCGGGCCATGCGGTAGGACCTTTACCAACCGCCCAACGAGCGCCCCATCGGCTTGCCGTAGCGATTCGGCAGGTGGCTGGGGCGCGCAGGAGCAAGCCTGCGCGCCGCTCGCATAAAAGACGCACAGAGTGACCAACACCGCTGGGAAGATCCCCCGCCCCCGCATGCTTTCAATCTAGCTGTTGTGACGCCGTAGGCGGTCGATTCGAAGATGACGTACGCGCGGGGGCGCGACTGGCCAAGCTGGGCGGTGCGTGCGACCGCCGCGCGTAGCGGCGCTACGCGCAAGGACGTGCGTGCCGATCCAGCGCCGCGCCAGGCGCGTCAGCGCGGGTGCGGCAATTCGAAGCGCCCGCCTACGGCGTCAAGACGATCTTCAGTGCCTCGCGCTGGTCGTAGAGCGCGTAGGCCTCGGCCGCTTCGTCGAGCTTCATATGGTGGGTGACGAGCGGCGAGGGGTCGAGTTTCCCCGCCTCGATCAACGCCAGCACACGGTCGACGTTGGCGATCACGTTGGCGAGGCCGAGCCGCAGGGACAGGCCCTTAAGCCAGGCGAGGCCGAGCGGCACCTCGCCCTTGCCGGCGTAAGCGCCGATCCCGGAGACCGTGCCGGCGTCGCGGACGAGGCTGACCGCCATCGCCAGCGGCCCGGGGTCGCCGACCGCATCGACGACCACGTCCACCCCGCGCTTCTCGGTGGCGGCCCGGACGACCTTCTTCGGCTCCTCCTCGGTCAGGTGAACCGCGGTGGCACCGAAGTCGCGGGCCATCGCCAGCCGCTGCTCGACCGAGTCGATCGCGAAGACCTTGGTCGCACCGCCTGCCAGCGCTGCCTGCACGGCGCAGAGGCCGACCGGCCCCAGGCCCAGCACGGCGACGGTGTCGCCGAAGCGCATGCCGGCGTGGGCGACGGCGTGGTAGCCGGTGCCCATCACGTCGCCGGCGAAGAGCGCAACGTCGTCGGACATCCCCTCGGGCACCCGGCGCAGGGTCAGGTTGGCGCGCGGGACCAGTAGCTGCTCGGCCTGGGCACCCTGCAGGTCACCGAGGTGGGAGCCGTGGCCAAAGGTCTGGCCGTTGTCGCAGCGGTGGTAGTCGCCGCGCAGGCAGGGCGTGCAGGTCGCGCAGGCTGTGTGGAAGCAGCCGAGCACGCGGTCGCCGACGGCGACCCGCTCGACGTCGGGCCCGGCGGCGAGCACGGTGCCGACGAACTCATGGCCGATCGTGAAGCCCCGCTCGACCGGCACCCGGCCGTGGAAGATGTGCAGGTCCGAGCCGCAGATCCCGCTCGCCTCGACCCGGATCAGCGCCTCATCGCCGGCGCTGAGGACGGGATCGGGCTTCTCCTCAACCCGGACCTCGCCGGGAGCCTGAAAGGTGACGGCGCGCATTGCCGCGAACCGTATCGTCCCCGGCGCCGGAGGAGGTCAGGGCGACCGCCGCAGCCGCCGTCACGGAGATAGGGTTAAGCGCCCCGATGATCGCCGAGCTCGTATGTCTCAGAGAAGCTGTGCCGGGGGAGCGCTGTGGGGCACCGGTTCAGCGTCGTGACGAGCTGACCTGCGTCTGCACCGAGTGCGAGACCGAGTATCGGGTCCGCGGCGAGGTGCCGCACCTGATCTGGGGTGATCTGCAGCCGTTCAACGATCACCGCGAAGACGGCGAGTTCGCGACCTACCACGAGCACCACTTCGGAGGGTTCGTCGCGGACGAGCGAACGGATCCAGCGGCCCCGGCGCCGACGATCTGGCATGAGGTGGGCGCGGCACACGCGCCGAGTGAGATCTTCTACACGACGGTCCTCGACGCGATCCGGCCGTACCTTCCGGACGTCGGTCTGGCGGTCGACGTCGGCTGCAAACTTGGGCGGATGACCGCCGAGATCAGCGCTGCAGGGGCCGAGCGGACGATCGGCATCGACCTCGGCGCCGCCGCACTAGAGGAGGCTCGGCGGATTCTGTTCCACCCAGAGGGCTCCCCCACCTTGACCTTCGCCTTGCGAGCACGTCGGACGCGCCCGGTCGTGGCGGAGCTGCCCTGGCGGCTCTCGCCCGAGAACCTCGGCTTCGTCTGCGCGGATGCGCGACGCCTACCGCTTCGCGACGGTGCTGCGGACCTGGTGCTGCTGCTCAACGTGGTCGATGCCACTCCGAGGCCGGCGGAGGTAGTGCAGGAGGCCTGGCGATGTCTGGCCCCCGGCGGGCGCCTGGTCATCACCGATCCGTTCGACTACCTGGACACCGGCAAGCGCTCCGGCCACATTTATGAGCTCTCGGACTTCCTCGACGCCGACGACGTCATGCCCGACCCCTACCAGGGCGTGGTTCCATTTCCGCTGCGGGTCGAGTGGTCGCAGGTGGTTGCCGTCTATCAATCCAACCTGGCGATTTTCGAGAAGCGACCGTAGCTAGCCGACGCTGACGCCGGGCACGCCGAAGCGGTTGGCGTTGCCAGTGGGGTCGGCGGTCTCTGCGATCCGCGACTCCAGCGCCAGCTCCTTCTCGAAATCGGCTGCCTCGCCGTGGGCGAAGGAGACGTCCTTGCCCTCGAGCAGCTCGATGAAGACCTCGACGAAGCGGGAATCGAGCTGTTTGCCGGCGACCCGGCGCAGCTCGACGATCGCGTCGTAGCTCGACATCGGCGTGCGGTAGGAGTCGCGGGCGGTCATCACGTCGTAGGTGTCGGCGACGGAGATGATCCGGGCCAGCTCGGGAATGTCGTCGCCGGCGAGGCCGCGCGGGTAGCCGTTGCCGTCGATCCGCTCGTGGTGGGCGAGGATGACCTCCGCCACCGGGCCGTAGCCGTCGAGCGAGGAGACGACGCGGGCGCCCTGCTGGGGGTGGCGCTTGATCAGCATCCAGTCCTCGTCGGTGAGCGGCACGTTGGCCTTGAGGATGCGGTCGGGCAAGATGAACTTGCCGATGTCATGCAACAGCGCCGCGATGTGGACGAGCTCCTCCTCTTGGCGCGAGTAGCCCGCCCGCTGGGCGATCGCCCGCGAGTAGCGCGCCACGGCGGCGCTGTGCCGCGCGGTCATCTGGTCGCGCAGGTCGAGTGTGCGCAGCATCGCGCTCAACATCCCGACCTGGAAGCTGGCCAGCTGCTTGCTGCGTTTCTCCAGCTCATCGGCGCGCTGCTGGGAGAGCAGCAGCTGGCCGAGCAGGTACTGGAAGGTGATCAGGACGACGCCGAAGAGGGCGATCGCCGCAATCCCGATGACGTGGAAGATGAAGGCGACCGCGACCGCGAGCATCGCGCTGGCGAACTCGGAGGGCAGCACCGGCGGCAGCACCTTCAGCTTGCTGCGGAAGGAAACGCGCTCGACGTAGCAGCCGTAGCCGGCAACCATCACGAAGTTGATCAGCAGCGCGAACTGAAAGAGGGCGAAGACCAGCAGGTAGAACGACGGATCGTCAGCGGTGATTCCGATCGCCCGCACGCTCTGATGGAAGGCGATGCCACCGAGCAGCGGGAAGACGGCGTAGGTGAGCAGGTTGTTGAGCAGGTAGTGCCCTTCATCGTGCCAGCGGACGAGCCAGCCGACGAGCATCGCCGCGACCGCGATCAGCGCCGCTGGCGTGCCGCCGAGGAAGACCATCGCCAGGACCAGGGCGAGGAAGGTGCCCGAGACCTTCACCTTGGATTCGGTCGAGACCGCGGTCAGATAGCTAAAGACCGAGAAGGAGAGCAGGACGGCGAAGAGGGGGAGGTCCCAGTTGGACTCCGAGGCGTCCCAGACCCCGAGCGCGGCGGTAGCGATCAGCGCGGCGATCATGACGCCGATTGCAAAATGGGTGGGACGCTTGTCAGCCATGGCGCTCTGGGGGATGGTTCCTGGGCGTGGGATTCTTCCCGTGGCCTACAAGGTTCATGGACGGAAGGCCTTTCCCTGCGTCACGTCATAACAACTTGCATCGACCGCAGCTTGGGAAATCCAAGGTACTGGGCCAGGCACGGGCTAGCAAGAAGCTTGGCCGCATTGCGAGGACTCGCCCAAGGCGGAGGAAAGCCCGCATTCCGGCAAGGCCAAAGTCCGTCAACCCCGAAAAAAGCGAAAGGCGCCCCAAAGGACGCCCTTCACAAACTGAAAAGACTGGTGCGAGCGAAGTATCTGCCGCTCGCTTTAAAAGATCTAGTGATGAAAGCCCATGTGCCTTTTCCCTTCGATCGTTGAAACCCTCAGATTGCGCAGTGCGATCTGAAACTCGTCAATTGCCTGGCAACTTTGTAGCACAACCGAGCGGAAACTTGTGCATCTGCAGCAAAACTTGTGCATAAATGCAGTAGTTCGTGCGTCCATCCATGCCTAAGACGCGGCTTACAGACCCCCTCAGAAAGCCGCAATTTCGGCGGCTCGCAGTCAGCTACGGGGTCAACGAGCTAGGCGACTGGATGGGGATCGTCGCCCTCTCGGTGCTCGTCTTCGACCAGACGGGGAGCGCCCTGGCGACCGCGCTGCTCTTCCTCGGCACGCGCTTTCTGCCCGCCGTGGTGGCGCCGCTCCTGGTTGCGCGGGTTGAGCAGCCGCCGCCGCGGTTCGCCCTGCCGGTCATCTACTGCGGCGAGGCGGCGGCCTTCGGCGCCCTCGCCCTGCTCGCCGGCGACAACTTCTTCCTGCTCGGGGTGGTGGTCGTGGCGACGATCGACGGGACCCTGGCGCTGACCGGCCGCGCCCTCACCCGCGCCGTCGTCGTCGCCCTGCTCGAGCAGGCCGGAGAACTGCGCTCGGGCAACGCCGTGCTCAACGTCGCCTTCACCGGCAGCGCCGCGATCGGGCCTGGGATCGCCGGCCTCATCGTCGCCGGCTTCGGCGTGCAGACCGCGCTGCTGCTCGACGCGGCCTCCTTCTACGGCATCGCGGTGATCCTCTTCACCGCCGGGGCGCTGCCGCAGACCGAGCCCGATCCGGGGCGGGTTCGCGACCGCGTCCGCGCCGGCCTCGTCTACGTCCGCGAAAAGGCGACCTTGAGGCGGCTGATCGTCGCCCAGGGCGCCGCCTTCATCTTCTTCGCCGCGGTGATCCCGATCGAGGTGATCTACTCGAAGCAGACGCTCGCCGCCGGAGACTCGGGCTACGGGCTGCTGCTGGCCAGCTGGGGTGTCGGCATGGTCCTCGGCAGCATCGTCTTCGCCGCCGTGCGCCGTGCCTCGCTGCCGGTCCTGCTCTTCTTCAGCACGGTTGCGGTCGGTGCCGGCTATCTCGGCCTCGCCGCCGCGCCGACGCTGGCGGTCGCCTGCGCCGTCTCGGTCATCGGCGGGGCCGGCAACGGCGTGCAGTGGGTGAGCGTGATTAGCGCCGTCCAAGAGTTGACCGCTCAGGGCATGCAGGCGCGGGTGATGAGCGTGCTCGAATCGACCGGCGCGGCAATGCCCGGGGTGGGTTACCTATTCGGAGGCCTGATCGCCAGCGGCGCCAGTCCACGCGCGACCTTTCTCGTCGCCGGCATCGGCGTTTTCGCGATCGTCGCCATTTCGGCGCTGGTGATGGGCGCAAACTGGCCTGACAGCAGGGAGAAAACAGGTCCAGATGGCCTTGACGCCGAAGAGCAGATTATGGTGGAGTTGATTCCAGTGGGGGAGCGGCGCCAGCCTCCACAGTCGAAATCGGAGGTAGTGACTTGAGAAAGCTCGGTTCCGCCCTGCTCGTCTTCGCACTCGTCGCCACCTCAGCGGTCGGCCTTGCTGCTTGCGGCAGCTCGAGCAGCGGCAAAGAGGGCGGCACGCTGACCGGCAGTTACGCCTCCTTCCCGGACTACCTCGATCCGCAGCTCTCCTACACCTCGGAAGGCTGGACCGCGCTCTGGAACACCTACACGCCGCTGCTCGACTTCGCCCATGCCAGCGGCAAGGCGGGAAGCAAAGTCATCCCAGGCCTCGCCACGGCGCTGCCCAAGGTCAGCAACGGCGGCAAGACCTACACGCTCTTCCTGCGCAAGGGCCTCAAGTACTCCGACGGCACCCCGGTCAGGGCCTCCGATTTCCCCTACACGGTCGAACGCCTCTTCAAGCTCAACTCGGGCGGCGTCCCCTTCTACACTAGCATCGTTGGAGCCGAAAAGTTCGCCGAAACCAAGCAG
>Ga0066654_10000503_pt1 | contig 10557 bp, 5 predicted proteins | sample GraSoiAngelo_103_FD_66715 | JGI IMG/M metagenome (GOLD analysis project Ga0066654, IMG submission 66715) | Grasslands soil microbial communities from the Angelo Coastal Reserve, California, USA - 14_0903_05_20cm | ecosystem: Environmental > Terrestrial > Soil > Grasslands | place: USA... | reverse complement strand
CCACCTGCCGGTAGCCGTAGGCCGGCAGGTGGTCCGAGCGCAGGGTGTCGATCGAGATCAGGACCACCGGGGCCCTGGGAAAGGTCCCCACGGGGCCGCCGGCCTCACCGCCCCGGCGGCACCCGGCGCTCAGGGCCAGGGCGACCGTGAGCGCCAGGAGCGGAGAGTGTCGCATGGAGGCGGAGAGCCGGCCGCGGAGCTACTTCAGCTCTTTGAGGAAGTCCTTGGCGTCCTTGGCGAATTTGCTGTTGGGGTCGAGCTCGAGAAGCTTGGTGAGGTCCGCCTTGGCCGGCGCGTTCTGACCCTTGTTGAGGTAGACCATCGCCCGGTAGTAGTAGGCGTCCGCCAGGCTCGGGTTGCCGGTGATCACCTCGTTGAACTCCTTCAGGGCGGCGTCCATCTTCCCCTCGTTGAACGCCTTGATGCCGACGTTGAGCCCGATGGCGGGATCGATCTTGGTCCCCTGGGGGAGCTTGGCCATGTAGGTCTTGGCCTCCTCCTCCCGGCCCGCCGCCGCCAGCAGGTTGACGAGGATCTGCAGGGTGTCGGGGTCGTTGGGCGCCAGCTCCAGCGCCTTCTTGAGGGTGTCGATCGCCGCGTTGGTGTTGCCCTCCTTGTAGTAGGAGTCGGCGATGGCGCGGTAGATGGCGGGGTGGAGGCTCTTGTCCTCCACCTTGCTCATCCCCTCCTCATAGGCGGCGCGCGCCTCGGCGTACTTGCCCTGGGCGAGCAGGGCGTTGGCCTTCTCCAGCGCCGCCTTGGCCTGGGCCCCGGCGCTGGGCCCCTGGGCGGCCTGGGCGGCCTGGATCTGCTCCTGCGAGGGCTTCCTGAGGGTGATGTTGACGGGCTGGACGGGGCCGATCGGGTGCTCCTCGACGCCGATCCGGCCTTCGGAATCCACGTAGCCCTCTTTCTGGATCAGGATCCCCCAGGGGCCGTTGGCGAGGCCGAGGATGGCCCACTTGCCGTTCTTGTCGGTGGTCAGGGGCTTGGGGCCGTCGGCCTTGGGATCGACCGGGCCGGTCCCCTTGCGCAGGGTGATGGTGGCGCCCTGGATGGGCTTGCCGGCCTCGTCCCGGATCAAACCCTGGAGTCTGCCCTGGCCCGCCCACGACTGACCCCAGACGGGGACGCTGGCGGCCGCCGCCAGCAGGACCATCAAAAAGACAACCGGTTTGGCACTGCGAGGAAGCATGCTCTGTCTCCTTTTTGGTTTTCGCACCCCGGGGGATGCAAACCGCGTGCGCGGGGAAGCATATTCCGAACGGCGGGCAAAAAAAACCGCCGGGGGGCGAGCCCCCCGGCGGCGGTGCTGCTGCTGGAGCGGTGAGCGGCCGGTTTTACCGGAAGCTCACGCGGGCGCCGACGCGGAAGATCCGCGGGCTGGTGATCTCACGAACGTAGTTCGTGGTGCCGATCGCCACCCGGTGCTGGCGCTGCAGGACGTACGCTTCGTTGAAGACGTTGAAGCAGTCCACGCCCAGGGTGAGGCCGAAGTCGCTGAAGGTGAACTCCTTCTCCACGCGAGCATCGACGATGTTGATGTTGTCGAGCCGGAAGGAATCCGGCCGGTCGGTGACGGCCACGAACGTGGCGGCGCTGTTCTCGTTCCCCGGCAGGGTGACCCGCCGGAAGTACGGGATGGGATAGCCCTGGCGGCCGGTGAGGTTCAACGCGACGTTGAAGCCCCACGGATGGTCAGGAGCGATCTGGTACAGGCCGTTCAGGCTGTAGGCCCACTTGCTGTTGATGTAGACGCCGCCCTTGGAGCCCGAGCCGGTGCCCGAGCCCTGGAGGACGGCATCCCCTTCCCGGTTGCCGCCGCCGATCGGCGGGGTCGGGTCGGTGACGTCGCTCTGCGGAACCTTGCTCCACGTCCAGTCGGAGTAGCTCACGTTGCCGCGGAGCATCCAGCGGTTGGCGAGACGCTTGTTGAAGACGAGCGAAGCGCCCTTGTACTCCTGCTGCCGGCCGCTGTTGTAGAGGTACGTGCCGCCACGGGTGCTGAGGCCGTTGCGGAGGAACCAGACGTCAGCCCGGTAGGGCTGGCCGTTCGGCAGGGTGCCGGTGGGGCAGGGGTTGTAGCCCGGGGTGCCGCACTCGACGTAGTCGGACCGCCGGTCCGGCCGGCCGACCGAGGTCATGTTCGCCAGCGAGAAGGCATCCGGGCTGTCGAACACCAGGCGGCGGGTCGCCAGGATGTCGTTGATCTTGCGGTAGGTCAGGTTGAGACCGACCACGAACTCCGGCAGCAGGGCGTGCTCGACACCGAGGAGCAGCTCGTCGGTCGTGGGGGCCGACAGGTTCGGGTTGAGCGCGTTGGACTGCAGGAGGCCACCGGTGTAGGGGTTGACGTTCGAGCTGTAGAACAGCGGACCGCCCGGCAGGTCGATGATGTCAGCCGCGGTGAAGTTCGGGCCGCGGCTGCGGGTATAGAAATACGCGTAACCCTGGGCACCCAGGGGGTTGAGCTGCGAGGCGGTCGCAGCGCCCAACTGGTCCGCGAACCGCGAGTAGCTGGCCCGCAGCAGGGTCTTGCGCTCGGCGCCGAGGGCATAGGTGAGCCCCAGGCGCGGGGTGACGTCCGTCCAGTCGAACCCGATATCGCTCTGGCCGACGGAGACCGCCGGCAGGAGGGACGGGAGCACGCGGTTGGCCGGCAGCGAGCGGGCGAGGTTCTCACCCGTCTGCTTGTCGTACCGGATGCCGATGTTGGCGGTGAGGTTGCCCACCGTCAGGGTGTCCTGGCCGTATACGCTGGTGTACTTGTTGCGCACCGACGGGCCGGCGTCACGCTGCAGGGCGACGACGTTGAAGGCCGCTCCGAACAGCGAGGCGTCGTAGATCAGGCCCGCGCCGCCCCAGCGGGACAGCGAGGTCACGTCGGCCTGGCGGTAGCCGGCGCCGAACTTCAGCTCGTGGGAGAGGCTCCCCGTGTTGAAGAAGTCGGAGGCGTCGGCCTTGTACTGCTTCTGGGGCCGATCGGTCTGGGCCAGCAGGAAGGTGTTGTGCCAGATCTGCTGGGCGTCCCAGTAGGGGGTGGCCGCCAGCCCGCCCTCGGGGACGAGCTCGAAGCCGCCGTTGACGACCGAGTAGAGGCCGGTGAGGTAGAAGTTCGAGCTGAAGATGTGGGTGTCCTCGACCTTGTACGCGGTCGGCTTGGAGCCGAAGTGGCCCTGGTCCCAGGTGGTCTCCTGAGGACGCGTCGGGCCGGCGTTACGGCCGATCTTGGTCTTCTCGCTGTTGAAGTAGAACAGCGTCGCCGAGTTGCTCGGCAGGATCTGCGCGTTCAGCTTGACGTTCTCGGTCTTGAGATCGGTCTTGTCGCTGACGTCGGCGATGGTCAGCAGGTGGACCTTCTGGCGGCCGTAGGAGCCCCAGATCCACAGGCGGTCCTTGATGATCGGGCCGCCCACCTCCGCACCGTAGTCACTGACGTCGACGATGCGGTTGCCCTGCTTGAACACCTGCTGCGTGGGGGCGAAGTCGACGCCGCCGGTGTTGGTCGACGCCTGCCAGCTCTTGGTGTCGTAGTAGTACCGGCCGGAGCCGCGCCACTCGTTGGTGCCGCGCTTCGTCACCATGTTCAGCACGACGCCGCCGGTGGCGATGGTGGTGTCCGAGCCGCCCGTGGTGACCTGCATCTCTTCGAACGCGTCGAAGTCGTAGTAGGCGGGGGAGGAGCCGAGGGCCGCCATGTCAGTGATCACCACGCCGTCCACGGACCAGACGGCCTGATCGCCGCCCGAGCCGGGGCCAACGTACTGAGACTGCTGGCCGCTCTCGTTGCCGCCCACGTTGATGCGGTCGGTGAGCACGCCCGGAGTCGACTGGAGAACTGCCCAGGGATCACGCGACGTCGGGATCTTCTCGAGCTCGGTCTGGCTGACCGTGGCACCGGTGGAAATCCGGCGCTCGTCCAGCAGCGGGCTCTCCGCCGTGACGGTGATGACGTCCTCGACGGCGGGCGACAGCTTCACCTCGATCGTGGTGTTGCGGCCGATGTTGATCACGATGTTCGGATAATCGATGGTCGAGAAGCCCTCCAGCTCGGCCTTGAGGTCGAAGCTGCCGGGCGGCAGACCCAGGAAACGGAACTGCCCCTGGGCGTTCGTCACCTGGACTTGCGGGGCGCCCTGCCCTGACAGGGTCACGGTGACCCCAGGGAGCGCCGCCCCCTTGTCGTCTGTGACGGTGCCGTAGAGGTTGCCGGTCTGCAACTGGGCGAAGGCGGTTCCGCCAACGGCCAGCAGCAACAACGCAGCGACGGCTACGATCCGTCCCCAAAGGTTGATGCTCTTCATTTCAATAAACCTCCCGTTTGGTGGTTGTCAGCCAACCGCGAGAGGTCGCGGTGGCCAGGCAAAACAGAGTCTGCTCAGTGCTACTGGTGCGGTGCCGAGCAACACCCCCCTTCTGTCGGAGACCGTGATGAAAGTTTGGCAGAGGCGAACTCTACCCAACTATCCAGGTCTGGGTCAAGCAAGGGGGGTGCCATTGGAATGGGAAGCGCGATTGCATCTATAAACCTTTGGAAATGAATGAGTTGTCTTGTCATCCCATGTATCGTGAAACGCTGATTCAGGGGCCGGATTCAGAGTCTTGAATCGCGCGCGATCCAAAATCTTGAAGGCGCTCTCCCCGCAAGGTTCCCTGCTATATTGGTCAGCGATGACACGCAGCGCCGTCCGTCTCCTGCTCCTCGCCTCCTCCCTCTCCCTGGGCTGCGCCGACTACAAGCCGCTCGACACCGCCGCCTATCTGCGCCAGCAGTACGCCAAGGAGGTCGGCCCCCAGGCCGCCTCCCGGGTGGAGGTCCCCTTCGAGCTGGACGCCGACATCCGCGGCTCGCTCAAGACCCTGCCGCCGCTCGCCAGCGAGCTGCGGCGGATCAACCAGGTCAACGACTTCATCTTCGACGGCCTGCACCTGCAGTACAACCTGGCGCCGACCAAGAACGCGATCGACACCTACCGCACCCGCTCGGGCAACTGCCTCTCCTTCGTCAACCTGTTCGTGGGGGTGGCGCGGGAGCTCGGGCTCACGCCCTACTACGTGGAGGTGACCGACCTCCAGAAGTGGAACCACCGCGACGGCATGGTGGTCAGCCAGGGGCACATCGTGGCCGGCATGTACCTCGACGGCGTGCTGCGCACCTTCGACTTCCTCCCCTACCGCCAGAAGGCCTACCGGGAATTCAAACCGATCGACGACCTGACGGCGGCGGCGCACTACTACAACAACCTGGGCGCCGAGGCCCTGCTCGGCGGCAACCTCGAGCGCGCCCGCGAGCTGATCACCACCGCCACCCGCATCGCTCCCCGTTTCGACAAGGCGATCAACAACCTGGGGGTCATCCAGGCGCGCCTGGGCGACCCCGCCAAGGCGCTCGAGACCTACCAGCGGGGGCTCGCGATCAGCCCGGAGAGCTCGACGATCCTGGTCAACATGGCCCACGCCCTCCAGCAGCTCGGCCGCTCCCAGGAGGCCGACCAGACGCTGGCCAGGGTGGAGGCGGAGAACACCACCAACCCGTTCTTCTTCATCTACGAAGGGGAGGTCGCCCTCGGCCGCGGCGAGACCGACAAGGCCCTCGACTACATGGTGCGCGCCCTCCGCCTCGACAGCGATCTGCCGGAGGTCCACCTGGGGCTGGTCAAGGTCTACCTCGCGCTGGGCGACCTGGAGAAGGCCCGGCACTACCTGGACCGCGCCCTGAAGCTGGACGCCACCAATCAGGACGCCCTCCAATACGCCCGCCTGTTGGGGAAGTGAGCCGTCGAGCCCCGCTCCCGCGCCTCGCCTTCCGGCGCCTCGCGCCTCTCCTCCTCCTCCTCGGCCTGACCGCGCCCGCGGCGGGCTCCGGCCTCTCCTCCGAGGAGGGGTACGGCCTGCTGCGCCGCCTGGCCTCGGGGTCCCCGGAGGAGCGGCGGGCGGCGGCGCAGGCCCTGGCGGCGGCGCGCGACTCCTCGCTCGTCCCCGGGCTGGTCGACACCTACTTCTTCCTCCCCAGGGGGCAGCGGGCGGACGCGCTCGCGGCCCTCGTCGCCCTCACCGGCGAGCGGCCGGGCGAGCGCTATCACGACTGGGTGGAGTTGGTGGGCCGGCGCCGGGACCTCGCCCCCAAGCCGGGGTACCTCGCTTTCAAGGCCGAGCTGCTCGCCCGCATCGACCCCCGCTTCAAGGCCATCCTCTACGACGGCGCTCCGGCGCGCGTCCGCCCGGAGGAGATCGTCTTCGGCGGCGTGCCGGTGGAGGGGATCCCGGCGCTCGACCGTCCCGCCCACATACCGGCCTCGGCGGCGTCGTACCTGTCGGACGCCGAGCGGGTCTTCGGGGTCAGCGTGAAGGGGGAGACGCGCGCCTACCCCCTGCGCATCCTCGACTGGCACGAGATGGTCAACGACGTGGTGGGCGGCGAGCCGGTCACCCTCTCCTACTGCACGCTCTGCGGCTCAGGGGTCCTCTACGCCACCCGCGGCGCGGACGGAAGCGAACGGACGTTTGGAACCTCCGGGCTGCTTTACAGGTCTAACAAGCTGATGGTGGACCGCCAGACGCGGACGCTATGGAGCAACCTGACGGGGGAGGCGGTGCTCGGCCCGTTGGCCGACGCCGGTCCCCATGGCTTCGCGCGCCTTCCCGTGCTGCCGGTCGTGGTCACATCCTGGCGGGAGTGGCGGACCCGCCACCCCGCCACCACCGTGCTCGCCCTCGACTCCGCGATGGAGCGGAGGTGGGGGTTCCGCTACCTGCCGGGTGCCGCCGAGCAGCGGCGGGCCGGCGTCGCCTTTCCGGTCTGGCTGAGGAGCGGCGCCCTCGATCCCAAGGCCGAGATCTACGCGGTGCGGCTCGGCGAGCGGGCCAAAGCCTATCCGGTGGAGCGGGCGCTGCAGGAGCGGGTGATCAACGACACTCTGGGGGGCGAGCCCCTGGTGGTGGTCGCCGATCCGGGCTCCGGCGCGGTGCGCGCCTACCGCCGGGGCGACCGGACCTTCAGGCCCGGCCCTGCCGCCACCGAGCTGGCCGACGCCGCCGGCCGCCGCTGGACGGTCGGCGAGGAGGCGCTCGCGCCGGCGTCGCCCGATCCGGAGATTCCCCCCCTGCCGCGTCTCCCCGGCCACACGTCCTTCTGGCTCGGCTGGTACGCCCTCTTCCCCCAATCGGAGCTATACGGGGGGCCGCCCCGGTAGTACCATGATTTTCCACGGCCATCTCAAGGAGCTCACGATGCGCTCGTCCTCACTCCTCCGTTCCCCGCTCCCCGGCCTCCTGCTGATCCTCGCTCCCATGGCGCTCGCGGCCCTGCCGGCCAAGGAGCCCAAGCCCCCGACCTTCGAAGGCAGCTCCCAGGTGGTCGCCGTGGAGGTGCCGGTCAACGTCGTGAGCCGCGACGGCGAGCCGGTGCGCGGGCTGACCGCCGCCGACTTCGAGGTCTACGACGGCAGCGACAAGCAGGCGATCACCTCCTTCGAGGTGATCGACCTCAAGACGATCCAGGAGCCCGGCGCTCCCGGCGCGCCGGAGGCCGCCCCGGCGCTCCCCGAGCTGCGCCCGGCGGCGCGGCGCCACTTCCTGCTGCTGTTCGACCTCTCCTTCTCGACCCCGACGTCGATCCTCAAGGCGCGGCTGGCGGCGCGCGACTTCGTGCTCCACTCGCTCCATCCGACCGATCTCGCGGCGGTGGCCACCTACTCGCTGGAGACCGGCCCCAAGCTGATCGTCACCTTCACCCCCGACCGCGTGCAGCTCGCGCGGGCGGTCGACACGCTCGGCTATCGCCAGGCCCTCGACAGCGCGCGGGTCGACCCGCTGCATTTCGTCATCGACGAGCCCGACAACGCCCTGCTCAACACGGCGTCGGGCTCGAGCTCGGCGAGCGGCCGGGACGAGCGGAAGGACCTCATCAATCAGGAGATCTACGACTACCTGAAGACGATCGCCATCGCCGCCCAGAAGGAGGAGCGCTCGTTCCAGAGGAGCCGCATCTCCAACTACTCGCGCTCGCTCGCCGAGGTGGCCAAGGCGCTCAACGCCATCCAGGGGCGCAAGCAGGTGGTCTTCTTCTCCGAGGGGTTCGACAGCAGCCTGCTGCTCGGCCGCGACACCACCGATCCGGGTGCGGCGGAGGACGCCGACAACGTGGCTTTCGGCCAGACCTGGTTCGTGGACAGCGACCAGCGCTTCGGCAATACCGGGCTCCAGGGCGAGGTCGGCCGCATGCTCGAACAGTTCCGGCGCGCCGACTGCGTGATCCAGGCGGTCGACATCGGGGGCCTGCGGGCGGGCGCCGACGAGCAGGCCCGCCCGAGCGGCGAGGGGGCCCTCTTCTACATGGCCCACGATACCGGCGGCGAGCTGTTCAAGGACGCCAACAACCTGCGCGAGCCGCTCGACCGGATGCTCGAGAAGACCAGCGTCACCTACCTGCTCACCTTCGAGCGCTCCGACCTCAAGACCGACGGCGCCTACCACAGGTTGAAGGTGAAGGCGAAGCTGCCGCCGGGGGCGCGGCTGACCCACCGCGCCGGCTACTACGCGCCGCGGCCGTTCCAGCAGCTCGACCCGCTGGAGCGCAACCTGCTGGCCTCGGACGGCATCGCCAGCGCCGCGCCGCGCCGGGACCTCGACATCAACGTCCTTACCGCCCCGTTCCGCGCCACCCCGGAGCGCGGCTACGTGCCGGTGATCATCGAGGCGAGCGGCAAGAGCCTGCTGGCCGGCGAGAAGGGGAAGAAGCTGGACGTCGAGATCTACGCCTACGTCAGCGACCAGCAGGGGCGGATGCGCGACTTCTTCAACCGCCGGGTGGCGCTCGACCTCGACAAGGGGGGGGCGCGCAAGGGGATGGAGGAGGGGGGGATCAAGTACTACGGCCACTTCGACCTCGAGCCCGGCGCCTACCACGTGCGCGTGCTGGTGCGCAACGCCGGCAGCGGCCGCACCGGGGTGCAGACCGTGCCGGTGACCGTCCCCTCCTACGCCGAGGCCCAGCCGGTCCTGCTCCCCCCCTTCTTCATGGAGGACCATCAGAAGTGGCTGCTGGTGCGCGAGCAGACCGGCGGCGAGCTGAAGGGGTCGGTGGTCTACCCCTTCACCGTCTCCGGCGAGCCGTACGTGCCCGCCGCCCGCCCGGTGCTGGACGGCGGCAAGCCCGCCCGGCTCTGCCTGGTGGCCTACAACCTCGGCAAGGGGGAGCTCGCCGTGCAGGGGGAGGTGGTGGCCGCCGACGGCAAGGCGTCGCCGCAGGGGAAGCTGTCGCGCGTCGAGCGCACCGCCACCGGCATTCAGGGGCTCGACAAGCTGGTCGCCACCTTCGACCCCGCGGGTCTCTCGGCCGGCGATTACGTGCTGAAGGTGGCGGTGACCGATCCGGCCACGGGGCACAAACAGACGAATTCCCTAGCCTTCCACGTCGTTCGCTGATATTTTATGGGATCTGATGTCCTGATTTTCTGAAACCAAGGTGAGGGCTTCCCGGCCGGGCTCGCCGGCCGGGGGTTGGAGGGCTCATGCGGAAGGGATTCCTGTTGGGCTGGCTCGGCGCCGCCGGGCTGGCGCTCGCCATGCTCCCGGCGCCTGCGGCGGCGCAGACGTTCTCCGGATCGACCGAGGTGGTCGAGGTCGAGGTGCCTGTCCAGGTGGTGCGCGACGGCCAGCCGGTGCGCGGCCTGACCGCCGCCGACTTCGAGCTGTACGAAGGGCGCCAGAAGCTCGCCATCACCGGGTTCCACGCCGTCGACCTGGCGTCCCCGGCGGCGCGCGGCGGCGTCCCGCCGGCCGGCCGGCGCCAGCTCCTGTTGCTGTTCGACCTCGCCTTCTCCAATCCCAAGGCGGTGGTGGCGGCGCGCGAGGCGGCCCGCGCCCTGGTGCTCAAGGGGGTGCGGCCGGGGGACCTGGTGGGGGTCGCCACCTACAGCACGGCCCACGGGTCCCAGATCCTGCTCGGCTTCACCTCCGACCGGCGGCAGGTGGACGCGGCGCTCGACGCCCTGGGCGCGGTACGCGACGACCGGGCCGGCGATCCGCTGCGGCTGGTGTTGAAGCGCGGCGCCGGGGACCGGCCCCAGCTCGCCGGCCCTTCCGTGGAGGCCGACACCGCGCGCTCCAACGAGCTGATCGACGCCCAGGGCGGGCAGCTCGCCAATCTCGGCCGGGAATCCACCCGCGCCAACGAGAAGGCCGCCGCCACCGCCCTGACCCGCGCCAACGCCCAACTCGCCCAGATGCTGCGGAGTCTGCCGGGGCGCAAGCAGATCCTCTATTTTTCCGAGGGGTTCAACAGCGCGCTGCTGACCGGCGGCGGGGGCCCGGCCGGCAACCCCAGCTCGCTCGGCATCGGCGCCGACGCGGTGGCCCAGAATCAGGACGCCTTGCAGCAGGACCGGGCCAACCGGGACGTCGTGCTCTCCGACTCCGAGCAGGACTTCGGCAGCACCCAGACGGTCAACGCCCTCGAGCGGATGCTGGAGGAATTCCGCCGCTCCGACTGCGTGATCCAGGCGGTGGACATCGGCGGCCTGCGGGCCGGCGGCGAGCAGGCCCCGGGGGCGCGCA
>Ga0066654_10000499_pt1 | contig 10575 bp, 9 predicted proteins | sample GraSoiAngelo_103_FD_66715 | JGI IMG/M metagenome (GOLD analysis project Ga0066654, IMG submission 66715) | Grasslands soil microbial communities from the Angelo Coastal Reserve, California, USA - 14_0903_05_20cm | ecosystem: Environmental > Terrestrial > Soil > Grasslands | place: USA... | reverse complement strand
CCGGCGCTAAAGACGGTGAAGATCGAGATCAACAAAGCCGGCATCCTTGACCCCACCGGCCTGCCCGATTGCCCCTATGACCAGATCCAGCCCGCCTCGACGCAAAGGGCAGTGGCCAACTGCAGAGCATCGCTGGTCGGGCAGGGCGCCTTCGCCGCCCTGGTCGGCCTCGAAGGCCAGGAAAGCTATGCCTCCAAGGGCAAGATGGTCGTCTTTAAGGGCACCAAGGCAGGAAAGCCGGTCCTCTTTGGCCAGATCTACACCAACTACCCCTTCGCCGCCTCCTTCGTGATCGTCTTCAAAGTGAGCAAGGAGGCCAAGGGCACCTACGGGACCACCCTCACGGCGACCCTGCCCGCCAACCTGCGCGCCTGGGGCAACCTGACCGAAGTGAAGATGCGCCTGGCCAGAAACTTCTCCTACAAGGGCAAAAAGCAAAGCTTCCTCTCTGCCGCTTGTCCCGCCCCCAAGGGCTTTGGTGCAGCCCCCTTCCCCCTGGCGCGCACCAGCTTCTCTTTCAACGGCGCCCCAGAGGTCTCCCAGATCCTCAGTGAAACGTGCAAGGTAAGGCACTAAGCGCAGCGCTCCTCATCTTCCTGTGCCTGCTCAGCGGCTGTGGAGGAGGGGGAGGGGAGCAAGGCTCGACTGCCTCTGCGGGGAGCGAGAGCTCGACCGCCCAGGCAAAGGCGCCCCGAAGCGCCGAAGAAGCCGCTACGCAGCTGCAACAAAGCGCGGAGCAGATCAAGCGCCAACGAGAGGGCCAAGGCAAAGAAGACGAAGGGGCCAATGGCACCGCTCCTGGCCCTGCTGAGGACAAGAGTCCCAAGCCAAGCCAAAGCCAAGCCCCACTCCCACCAGCCCAGCCCCCCTCAACCCACCACGACTCAGGCGGCGGCAGCGGCCAGTTCGCCACCAAGGGCGGCGATGACTCGATCCAGGAATCAGGCAAAGAGGCAAGCGCCGCAGAAACCCAAGCCGCAGCAGCCGTCCTTCACGCCTACCTCGACGCCCGCGTTGCCCACCGCTGGGATGACGCCTGCTTTTACATGTCAGCGGGATTCGCCGCCACGGTCGAACTGTTCGCCGAACGCTACGCCAAAGGCAAGGAAGTCAAAGGCTGCCCCGAAGTGCTCGAAGCCTTCTCCAGCGGCTCAAGCCAAGCGGCGCTGGTGGCAACCGCCCGCGCCGACGTCGGTGCCCTGCGGGTCGAAGGCGATCACGGCGTCGTGCTCTACCGCGGGGTAGGCGGAGAACCGTATGCGATGCCGATGGTGCTCGAAGGGGGGGCCTGGAAGGTGGGGTCCCTGGAGGGGACGCCGTTGGGGTGAGCATTTCGGCGCCCGCTTATGCTTTATCGATGGTCAGGGGAAGGCGCCGCGCGAATGGCCGCGGCACTCGGTCGGGGACGTCACTTTGAGACGCGTCGCCCTATTGGTGGGGCTTGTCGCACTGCTGAGCGCTGCCACCGCATCGGCCGAGCTCACCCAGAGGGGCAACATCTTCATCCGCTTTGACGGCGGCATCACGCCGCGCTCCTTGCCTCGAGACTCGCTGGCGCCGATCGGCGTGCGGATCGAAGGGACGATCAGGGCCCCTGCTCGGCAAGAGCCGCCGGCCTTGCGGAAGATCAGGGTCGCTCTCAATACTGCGGGAAAACTCGATACGCGAGGCCTGCCCGTGTGCCCGGAGACCCGTATCAAGACCATTTCGAGCGCGGAAGCGCTTGCGACCTGCGGCTCAGCACTGGTCGGAGCCGGCGGCATGACTGCCGTGACGTCGCTGCCCGAACAACCCGACTTTCTGCTGCGCGCGGAAATACTTCTCTTCAACAGCGTTGTCGATGGGCGGGCCGCGATCCTCGGCCACATCTACCAGCACAGTCCCGTCCCGAACACCAAGCTCGTCGTCTTCCACGTCAGCCGCTCACCCGGCACGTTCGGCACGGTGCTTGAAGCGACGCTACCCAAGTCCGTCAACCGCAACGGCTATCTCAAGTCCATCTACCTCCAGCTGCAGCGAAACTTCGTCTTTCGGGGTCGGCAGCATTCCTACCTCAGTGCCAGCTGTGCAGCACCCCGCGGCTTCACCGCCGCCAGCTTCCCCTTCGCCCGTGCCTCGATGACCTTCGATGGCGGCCGCACTCTCAGCTCGACCCTGGTGCGCAGCTGCCGGGTGCGCTGAGCCGGCGCTCCGCCTACTGCGCGATTGAGCACCAGGGCGACTGCGATCTCCTCGCGCTCTGCAGCTTCTTCCGCGCGGATCTGAGTCTCGTGCGCGCGTGAGTTCGAGCGAGGCGGGCGCCCTGGCGGGCTTTTCGTCCCGCATAGCGGCTCCGCCGGCCGCGGGCAACCGCCCGCTGCAGTTTGCCCTCTGCCCTGCGGAGCCCAACCTTCGCCGCCGCGACGCGACTGCTCGCCCGGTCGCACCGCGCGGCGATCTGCGAATACGGACCGAACGCCCCGACTCCGCCCCCGGGCCTGAGGAGGTACGTGTCGCCGGATCCGTCGTTCGGCGCGACTTCGGTGTAGTACTTGCCCGGACCGAGCGCTGTGGTGACGAGCCTCGTTTCCCCCTCGCGGATAAAGGCCTGGCTGGCGAGCGGGGTCGCCGATGCGTCGAGGATCGTCAGGCCGATGTCGGAGCCCGCGGCGCCGCCTCCCATGTTGTCCACGTTCAACTCAACCTGTGCCGGGTCCGCCGAGGTCACATAGAAGAAGTAGAAGTCCCGATCATCGCGCGAGGGAAGGTCGGCGGCATAGCTTTGACCGGCGAGGAGCGGGCCTATCGCTTCTGCGGGTGAGTTGTTCGGCTCGAACGGCGCCGCCATGCTGCCGGGGGCTACCCCGAGGACCCCTGCGAGCGCAGTCGCCAGGGCGATGGCCCGGTGCCGTCTTTTTCCCTTCCCCATCCGCTACCACTTTCCCATATCCGCGACGAACAGCGAAATATTCGGATGCCGAAAATATCGCCTTGCCTTTGGGAACTAATCTTACCTCTCAGTGGAGAAGCGCGACGCACATCACCGCCGCCTGCCGCCGAGCCCGCACGGGCTTCCGCCTGAGCTGGTCGAGCGTAACCAGCGCGAACGGCTGATCGCCGCGATGGCAGAGGTCTCGGCGGAGCGCGGCTATGCAGAGGCCTCGGTCGCTGAGGTCGCAAAGCACGCTGGCGTTTCTACCGCCACTTTTTACCACCAGTTCAAGGACAAGCGGGAGTGCATGCTGGTCAGCTTCGCGGAGCTGTCGGGCCGCCTGCTCGAAGCGCTCGAAGATGTCTGCGAGCTTGGGTCGGACCTCGAGAGCAGGGCCCGGACCGGCGCGAGATTTGTCGCCGACGTGTTGGCAGAAGACGTCCCCACCGCGCGCCTTCTCAGCATCGAGATCCTTTCGGCAGGCCCGAGGGGGTACGAGCTCAACACGACGCAATCGAGCGTCTGGCGGCCTGCTGAGAGAGCCGGGGACGACCACGGCTCTTGACGCCGCATGGGCGAAGGTCGCCGCGATGACGGCCCTGGTGGGAAGAGGGCTGGCGGAAGGTCGGCTCCCTGATCCCGATGAGCTCGAAGCGCTGGGGGCGAAGAGCCTCCTTCTTAAATCTTTCCAGCCGCCCTTGACTTCCGCAAAGGCCTTATACGAACATATGTTCGTATGGAGATCGCCTGTGTCCTGATTCCCGATGCCGCGCTTGCCGACCCGGTTGAGGCCGGCGAGCTGACCGAGGGGCTGCTGCGCCGACTAGAGAGGATCGGTGCTGCAGTCGAGTCGGAGCGGGTCGGGGAGGCGTTCTTTGACCTCGATGGGTTGCGTGGGATCCACGGGGGAGAGAGCGCAGGGGTATTGGCGGTGGCGCGGCGTGCGGCGGAGATCGAGGTGCGGATCGGGGTTGCGCCCACCCGCTTCGCCGCTCATGCCGCCGCGCAGAGGGAGACGATCGTCCCGCCGTCCGCAGCAGGCGACTTCCTGGCAGGACTCCCCGTCTCGGCGCTGGTTGGCAGGCTCGAGCTGCCGCCGCGCGAGGCGGGGAGCCTCGCCGAGACGATGCGGCGGCTGGGGATCGAGAGGCTGGGCGACCTCGCGGCGCTCTCCCCGGACCGCATCGCCGACCGCTTCGGCCCGGTCGGGTTAGAGGCGCTGCGGCTCGCCCGCGGCGAAGACGCCCCGCTGCGCCCGCGCCGTCCGCACGAGGAGCTGGCCGAGCAGCTCGAGTTGCCGGAAGGTGCCGCCGGGGGCCAGCTCGAGCACGCCCTCAAGCTGCTCGTTGCCCGCCTGCTCGCCGCGCCCCAGCGCAAGGGTCGGACGTTGCTGGGCCTGCGCCTCGGGGCCGTGCTCAGCGGCGGCGGCAGCTGGAGCGTCGACCAAGGGCTTGGACGGCCGACCGCCTCGGAACGGACCCTGCGCGCGGTGCTGGCGCCGCGCTTGGAGACGCTGCCGGGGCCGGTCGCCGCCCTCCGTCTTCGCGCCCTCGGCCTCGGCCCGCCAGTCGGCGATCAGCTCGAGCTCTCGGTCCGCGGCGAAGAGCACCGCAGGCGGCGCCTGGACGAGGCGATCCGCGAGGTTCGCACCGCCCAGGGTGCCGACTCGCTGCTAGAGGTTCTGCCACTCGACTCCGCCTCGCGCTTTCCCGAGCGCTGGGCGATGCTCGTTCCCACCCCGGACCGATGAGCCCCGGCCTGCGGCGGCTGTACGTGCCGCGACCGGTGAAGGTCGAGGCGGATTCGGCGGGCCAGCCGGTAACGGTCGACGGCGTTGCGGTCGAGACTGTGCGGGAGGAGTGGGTGGTCGAGGACCGCTGGTGGACGCCGCAGCCGCTGGGCCGCCACTACTTCGAGCTGGTGCTCACCGACGGCCGGAATCTGGTCGTCTTCCGCAGCATCGTCAGCAAGCGCTGGTACCGGCAGCGGGGCTGATGGCGAGCGCGGCCCCCTACGTCGAGCTCCACGCTCACTCGGCCTTCTCCTTCCTAGACGGGGCCTCGACGCCATTGGAGCTTGCGAACACCGCGGCAAATCTCGGGTACGAGGCCTTCGCCCTGACCGATCACGACGGGGTCTGGGGATCGATGGAGTTCGCCCAGGCTTGCAAGGGGTTGGAGGAGGTCAGGGCAATCACGGGGGCGGAGGTGACAGTGCGCGTAGGGCCGGCAGGTCCTGTCGCCGGCAGCTACGCGCACCTGACCCTCCTAGTCCAGGACGCCACCGGCTACCGCAACCTCTGCCGGTTGCTCACGGCTGCGCACTCCCACACGCGCGACAGCTCGCAGCGGAGTGCCGGACAGCCTTGGGTGAGCTTGGAGCAGCTCGAGGAACACGCCGGGGGGCTGGTCTGTCTCTCGGGGTGCGCTGGCGCCGGAATGCTTGCCGCCGCTTGGGAGAGGGGGGACGCGGCGGCAGGAGCGGAGGCCGCCCAGAGGTTGCTCAGTGCCTTCGGGCGGGACCGCTTCCGGATCGAGCTGCAGAGGCCCTACTGGCGCCGCGATCGCAGTCGCAACCGCTGGCTTGCGGGGCTCGCGGAGCGCCTCGGCGTGCCCAGCGTTGCCACCGGCAATGTGCACTCGCACGCACGTGGGCAGCGCGTGCGCCTGCAGGACGCGCTCGTCGCAGTCCGGTTGGGGATGACGCTGGAGGAGTCCGAGCCGCAGCGGCGCGGTAATCGCAGCGCGGCCCTCGCCTCGCCGCAGGCGATGGCGGAGCGCTTCGCCGAGCACCCCGCCGCCGTCGCCGAGACCCTGCGCCTCGCCGAGCGGCTCGAGTTCGACCTCGACACCGGGCTCGGCTACCGCTACCCCCGCGAAGAGGAGCCCGGGGTCGATCGCAAGCTGGCCGAGACCTGCAGGGCACTGCTGGCGGCTCGCTACGCCGGCTCTCGCCACCGCGAACAAGCCGAAGCGGGCCTGGAAAAGGAGCTGGAGACGATCCGCGCCCTCGGCCTCTCCGGCTTCTTCCTCCTCCACCGCGATCTGCTCGTGCTCGCCCACGAGGTCGCGCTCGAGGTGCGCGGCCGCGGCTCGGCCCGCTCGATCCTGCCGCCGGGCCGGGGCCGCGGCTCCAGCGTCAGCTCGATCGTCTGCTACCTCGCCGGCCTCTCCCACATCGATCCGATCGCCAACAACCTCAACTCGGCCCGCTTTCTCAATGAGGAGATCGGAAAGGAAGTCGGGGCGACGATGCCCGACATCGACCTCGACTTCCCCCGCGACATTCGCGAGAAGCTGATCCCGCGGGTGCACGAGCGCTACGGAGTCGAGCACTCGGCGCTGGTCGCCGCCTTCCCCACCTACCGTCCGCGCGCCGCCGTACGCGACCTTGGCAAGGCGCTGGGGTTGCCCTCGGAGGAGATCGATCGAGTGGCGAAGATGGTCGGCTTCCACGAGCGCAGCGGCGCGATCGAAAAGGACGTGATCGCCGCAATCGGGCCCGAGCGGGCGACGACGTCACGTTGGCAGACGCTGCTGCGACTCTGCCCGGAGGCGATGGGCCTGCCCCGCCACGTCTCTCAGCATCCCGGCGGCATGGTGATCTCGACCCGGGCGCTGATCGACGTCTGCCCGGTCGTGCCGGCGGCCATGGAGGGGCGCCAGATCGTCCAGTGGGACAAGGATTCCTGCAACGATGCCGGCTTCCTCAAGATCGACCTGCTGGGACTCGGCATGCTCTCCGCGGTCGAGCGCTGCGTCGACGAAGTGAGGGAGACGCGGCGGGAATCGCTCGACCTCTCGCGCATCCCCTTCGACGATCCCAAGACCTTCGAGTCGATCCAGGCTGCCGAGACCACCGGCGTCTTCCAGATCGAGAGCCGCGCGCAGATGTCGATGCTGCCCCGCACCCGTCCGGCGAACCTCGACGACCTCACCGTGCAGGTGGCGCTGGTCCGGCCCGGGCCGATCCAGGGCGGCGCCGTGCATCCATATATAGAGCGGCTGAAGCGACGGCGCGAGGACCCCGGCTTCAAGGCCCCCTACGAGCACCCGCTGCTGAAGGACGTGCTGGAGTACACCCTCGGCACGATCGTCTTCCAGGAGCAGGTGATCGAAGTGGCGATTGCCCTGGCCGGCTTCAGCGCCGCCCAGGCCGACTCGCTGCGGCGGGCGATGAGCCGCAAGCGCTCCGAGCAGGCGATTCAGGACCATCACGACCGCTTCATCGCCGGCGCCGTGAAGAAGGAAGTGCCCGAGGCCGTGGCGGAGAGGGTCTGGGAGCAGATCCAGGGCTTCTCCGGCTTCGGCTTTCCCAGGGCGCACTCGGCCGCCTTCGGCCTGCTCGCCTACCAATCGGCCTGGCTGCGCGTCCACCGCCCGCAGGAGTTCCTCTGCGCCCTGCTCAACGAGCAGCCGATGGGCTTCTACCCGCCCGATGCCCTCGTCCACGAGGCGCAGCGTCGGGGGGTCCAGGTGGTCGGCCCGGATGCCAACCGCAGCCGCGTCCTCTGCCACGTCGAGACGATCGAAGGCGAGCTCAGCGTGCGGATTGGCCTCGGCTACGTCAAGGGCGTGCGCAAGGAGGAGATGGAGAGCCTCCTCAGCGAGCGCGAGCGCAGCGGCGACTACGCCGGGATTGCCGATCTCGCTTCGCGCTCGGGGGCGGGCCGCGACGGACTTGAACGCCTCGCCTGGGCCGGGGCCTTGGATTCTCTCGTTCGAGGAGGGCAACTTGAAGACGTACCCGCACTCGCCAAACGGGCGGAGAATGTGGGTTCGCTTTTGGGCGGCCGCCGCGAAGCGCTCTGGGAAGCCGGGGGCGTGTCCGCCGGTACTGGTCACGCCGCCGGCCTGCAGATGGCGCTGCCGCTGGAGCCACCTCAGCCACCCGAGCTGAAGCCGCTTGGCGACTGGGAACGGCTGATCGCCGACTACCGCTCGATCGGGATCACCCTCGATGCGCACCCGCTGGGCTTGATGCGGGACGACCTCGACGCCGAGACCCGATCCAGCGCTGGCCTGGAGGGCGTCGAGAACGGCGCGACTGTTGCGGTGGCCGGCTTCGTCGTCGCCCGTCAACGTCCCGGCACCGCCAACGGGATCGTCTTCATGCTGCTCGAGGACGAGCTGGGGACCATCAACCTCATCGTCCCGCCGCCCGTCTACGAGCGCTGCCGCGCCGCCGTCCGCGCCGCGCCCCTGGTCCGGGCGCTGGGCAGGCTCGAGCGTCACGAAGGCACAACCAACATCGTCGTCTCGGAGGTGAACGAGCTGAGTATCCCCAATGCCTTGGCCCAGAGGGGCCGCGGAGACGACGCTTCCAAGAGCACGAGGTCCCCTGGCCGTTCCACTCCGTCCCGCCGGCAGCGGACGCCCTGCCGCCAGCTGCGCGAGCACGCCGTCGTCGAGCTCCGGGCCGCCGCTCCCGAGGCCCATAGCTGGGGCCGCCGCCGTTGACGCAATCGTGTGATTCAGCGCACCACACGTGCGCAAAGCCCTGCGACAATAAGCTTCGTGTTCGGCCGCAGCTTCAAGCGCTATCTCGAGAAACGCGATGAGGAATTCCGCAAACGCGACGAGGAACTAAGGGCGGAAGCTCAGCGGCGCGACGCGGAAGCCCAGCGGCGCGACGCGGAAGCCCAGCGGCGCGACGCGCAACTCAAGGCTGAAGCCCGGAAGCGCGACGCTGAAGGTCGCGCTCGCTGGGCGCGGCTTGAAGAGCTTCGCGTGAAGTCCGATGCCCAGGCAGAGGAAACCCGTGAGTTCAACCGCGAGATCCTGCTTCGCAACGAGAAGGTCTACACGCGCCTGATCGCCGAGATAGAGGATGGACGCAAGCAGATCCAGGCCAACACGCAGGCAGTGCTGAGCGTGCTGGACCGTCTCAACGGCTCATCCGCCTGAGCGGACGGAGTGCCCGTCGAGGGGCGAGAGATGTCTAGGCCACTTGCAGCACAGGCTCGGCACCGGTGCACTCGCACGGCTCCGGCATGGGGAAGAGGCGCAGGAAACGTTTCGCAGCTTGCTTGGAGCCCTCGATCTGCGCTGCCCCGGCGACGAGCGCCTCGTCGAGGGGCAGCTGGCCGGCGAGGACGGCGGCGAAGATCGGGGCGTCGGCGAGCGCGATCGTCACGGCCGGGCCCTCGGCCGCGCCGCGGCCGAGCTCGAGCTCACCGTCGGTGATCTCGACGCTGAACCGGGCTTCGCCGATTCGCAGCTCATAGGCCGCGGTGAGATCACCCGCGGCCTCCTCGTCGAAGAGCGAGCGCAGGGCGAGAATCACCGAATCGGCGCCGATCTCCTGCGAGTCCGGGGGGACCGGCGAGCGAGCCCCCCAGGCGCCGAGCTTGGTCACGACGGGCTCCAGTTCACGACCCCACTCGGTCAGCTCGTAGACCGTGGATGCCGCCGGCGGCGGCAATTTGCGACGCTGTATGACGCCCCCGTGCTCGAGGTCGCGCAGGCGCTCGGAAAGGATGTTGGAGCTGGCATGGGGCAGCCCGGTGCGCAGGTCAGTGAAGCGCTTCGGGCCGAGCAGCAGTTCACGAACTACCAGTAGGGCCCAGCGCTCGCCGACGACGTCGAGGGCGTAGGCGAAACGACAGGCCTCCCCGTATGAGCGCTTTGTCGACATGTAAATAAGTTTACAACCATCCAATGCGGATAAGCAACTTAATGGTTGTTTTTCTGAACTCTTGATAAGGTGGCCGACATGACGAAGACGAACGACAACCGCTGGCTCGCCCTCTACGTCCTCTGCGCGGGGATGCTGATGATCGTCCTCGATGTGACGATCGTGAACGTCGCCCTGCCGACGATCCAGGACAGCCTCGGCTTCTCCCAGAGCGGTCTGGCCTGGGTCGTCAACGCCTACCTGATCCCCTTCGGCGGTCTGCTCCTGCTCGCGGGCCGCCTCGGTGACCTGCTCGGTCAGCGGCGCATGTTCCTGATCGGCCTCGCGGTCTTCGTCGCCGCTTCGCTGCTCTGCGCCGTCGCCGAGAACCAGGCGATGCTGATCAGCGGCCGCTTCTTCGCCGGCGTCGGCGGCGCGCTCGCCTCGGCGGTGATCCTGGGCATGATCGTGACGATGTTCCCCGAGCCGCGCGAGCAGGCGAAAGCGATCGGCGTCTACGGCTTTGTCGCCTCGGCGGGCGGCTCGATCGGCCTGCTGCTCGGCGGCGTCCTGACCCAGGCGATCAGCTGGCACTGGATCTTCGTGATCAATCTGCCGATCGGCATCGCCACCGCCTACATGGCCACGCGCCTGGTCGAGGACAAGCCCGGCCTCGGCTTCAAGGCCGGCGCCGACATCCCCGGCGCCGCCCTGATCACTAGCTCGCTGATGATCGGCGTCTACGCGATCCTCGGCGTCAGCGAACACGGCTGGGGCTCGGCTCAGACGTTGATCCTCTTCGCCGTTTCCTTCGCTCTCGGCGCGGCCTTCGTTGCCCGCCAGGCGCGGATCGAGAACCCGCTGATGCCGCTGCGCCTCTTCCACTCGCGCAACGTGGTCGGCGCCAACCTGATCCAGGCCTTCCTCGTCGCCGGCATGTTCGGCATGTTCTTCCTCGGCGCTCTCTACCTGCAGCGGATCCTCGGCTACGACGCGCTCCAGGTCGGCCTCGCCTTCCTGCCGACGACGCTTGTGATGGGGACGATGTC
>Ga0066654_10000487_pt1 | contig 10681 bp, 10 predicted proteins | sample GraSoiAngelo_103_FD_66715 | JGI IMG/M metagenome (GOLD analysis project Ga0066654, IMG submission 66715) | Grasslands soil microbial communities from the Angelo Coastal Reserve, California, USA - 14_0903_05_20cm | ecosystem: Environmental > Terrestrial > Soil > Grasslands | place: USA... | reverse complement strand
GCGAAGACGAAGATCGCCAGCACCATCACGATCAGCAGGAAGCTGGTGCCGCAGCGCGGGTGCAACCGCGAGTAGAGCTTTGCTCGGGTGGGTGTCAGTTCGTCTTCGGCCTCATAGCAGGAGATCGTCTTGTGCTCGGCGCCGTGGTACTCGAAGACGCGGCGCAGATCCTTGAGACGGCTGATCGCAGCGATGTAGGCAATGAAGATGCCGGTGCGCAGTACGCCCTCGACCAGCCAGAAAAGGAAAGGCGAGCCAAGCTTGTCCTTGATCAGGCTGGTGAGGCCGACCGGAACGACGAAGAAGAGGCCCACCGCAAGCAGCATCGAGAAGGCGATGGTCAGGCCCCAAACCCAGCCGCCGATCTCTTCCGGCTCGCCCTCGTCGTCCTCGAGCTGAGCATTGGCGGAGATTGCAAGAGCTCGGAAGCCGATCTTCAGCGACTCGCCGAGGGCGACCACACCACGCAGTACCGGCAGGCGCCAGAAACGGTGGCGCGTGGCCCAGGGGCGGATCGACTCGGAGCTGATCTCGATCTCGCCGTCAGGACGGCGCACCGCCACGGCCCAGACCGAGATGCCGCGCATCATCACGCCCTCGAGCACCGCCTGGCCACCAACCGGCGCGTCGCGTTTGGCGACCAGGGCGCCATCGGGCATGCGCAGCGGGTCGGCCCCGTTTTCGGACGGGACGGCAGCTTCGGTTTGCAGCGAGCCCAGCTCTGGGCTCACGGCTTACCTCCCGGCCTTGGCGTGCTTGGCAGCACGGCGCTGGAAGCGCTCGACCCTGCCGCCCGTGTCGACCAGCTTCTGCTTGCCGGTGTAGAACGGGTGGCACTCGGAGCAGAGCTCGACATGCAGGTCGGCTTGCGTGGAGCGCGTGTAGAACTGGTTCCCGCAGGAGCAGTGCACGTTTGCCAGCGTGTAATCAGGATGAATTCCGCTTTTCACAACCTTCAGTCTAGATGACTCGCGCAAGCGGCTGTTCCAGGGGTTGTGAATTGGCTCTCTCGTGCCGATAGCTCTTCAGTGGAAGACGCGGAGACCGCCCGAGGCCAATCCAACGCCGCGCGTCAAATGCGCCGCGGCCTCGCCGTGCTGCTGCTCGGCGGCACCGCCGTGGTCGCCCTGCATGACTGGCTCGGCATCGGCGCCGGCCTCGATTTCGCGATCAGCGAAACGCTCTACGACGCCGTGGTCCTCGGAGCCGGGTTGGCCTGCCTGATCAGGGCATCCGACTATCCCCGCGAGAGAGCCGCCTGGCTGTGGATCGGCACCGCCCTGCTCAGCTGGGGCGCGGGCGAGGTCTACTGGACGATCTTCATCGAAGGCAACGCCTCCGCTCCCTATCCCTCGCCGGCCGACATCGGTTATCTGGCCTTCTACCCGCTCGCCTACATCGGCTTGGCGATGTTGGTGCGGGCAAGAGCGCAGGAGATCAAGTGGCGGCTCTGGATGGACGGCCTGATCGCGGCACTCGGCACGGCCGCCCTGGGGACCGCCTTCGTCTTCGATTTCGTCGCCGGGAAGGCGACCGGGACAACGCTGGAAAAGCTGACGACCCTCTCCTATCCACTCGGCGACATCGCAATGCTCTCGATGGTGGTCGGCGTGATCGCCCTGACCGGCTGGCGACCTGGGCGTACCTGGTCGCTGCTGCTTGCCGGCCTCTCGGCCCTGGTGATCGCTGACATCGCCTACACCTTGCAGTCAACCGGAGCGGCGCTGCCGGGCGGAGAATGGATCAACCCGATCTACCTGATCGCCGCCGTCTGCCTCGGCGCAGCGGTCTGGCAGCCGGCGGAGGCCGCCGAGATCACCTCCTCGCAGGAAAGCGAGCGGCGCGAGATCGTCGTCCCCGCCGTCTTCGCGGCGGTAATGATCGGGCTCTTCGCGATGCAGTACTACAGCGCCACCGGCGGCCTCTCCACGGTGCTCTGGGCGGCGACGATGAGCGCCGTGATCGTCCGCCTGACGATGAGCGACCGCGAGAACCACAAGCTGCTCGAGGAAGTGCGCACCGACTCCCTGACCGGGCTCGGCAACCGCGGCCGCATGGAGGTCGAGCTGGCGGAGACCTGCGAGCGGGCGAGCAGCGAGCAGCCAGCGATGCTCTACCTCTTCGACCTCAATGGCTTCAAGCGCTACAACGACACCTTTGGCCACCCAGCCGGCGACCGGCTTCTCAGCCGGCTCGGCAGCGCGCTGAAAGCGACGATCGGCAGCGACGGAGCCGCATACCGAATCGGCGGCGACGAGTTCTGCCTGCTGCTCACCTGCACCGAGGAGCGCTTTGAGTCAGTTGCCCGCACCGCGACAGAAGCCCTGACCGAACACGACCGGGGAGTCGAGGTCAGCTCGTCTTGGGGCGCCGCGACGATCCCGGGTGAGGTCGGTGATCCCTCGGCCGCGCTGCAACTTGCCGACGTGCGCATGTACGCGCAAAAGGAGTCGCGCCGCACGGCCCATCCCGGGGTTGCCATTGCCGGTCCCGAGATGGGCCTGGGAGTGGCGAGCGACGAGCCACAGATCGAGGCTAGGCGCGGCTGAGTCCCTCGAGCAGGGCCGCGAGGGTCTGTCCGACCTCCCCCCGCATCTTCTCCGGGTTCTCCGCCCGGGCCACCAGCATCGCCGCCTCGTCGAGGGCGCCCATCAGCACGTGAGCCAACGGCCGCACCGGCTGCGAATTGATCTCCCCCGCCTCAACCGCCGCTTGCAGCGTCGCTTCGATCAGGCCGAGGCCGTGCTCGGTGGCGATCTCCCGCCAGCGATCCCAGCCCAACACGGATGGGCCGTCGAGCAAGACGATTTGTTGCGTCTCCGGCTCGGTGCTGGCCAGCAGGAACATCTCAGCGCCGGCCTTCATCGCCGCCAGCGGCGAGATGGCGTTCGCCCGCAGTGCGCCGGAGGCAATCCGCTCCGCCATCTCGATCTCAATCTGCTCGTAGACAGCCTCGAAGAGCTCGCGCTTGCCCTCGAAATGGTGGTAGAGCGCGCCCCGGGTAAGCCCCGCCGCCCGGGCAATCTCCTCGGTGCCGACGTCGGCATAACCGCGGCCGGCAAACAGTGGCCGCGCTGCGTCGATCAGGGCGGCACGGGTTGCGCCAGAGCGCTCTGCTTGGGTCCGTTTGACATTCATGCAGTATGTATGTAACTGTACTTACGTTGAACAGAAACTGCCAGGAGGATTGCCGATGAGCCAGTCAGACCAGCGTCACGAGATCGAACTGCCGGCGGGTCGCATTCGCTACCGCGAAGCAGGCGAGGGCAAGCCGGTGGTCTTCGTCCACGGCTTCCTCGTCGACGGCAGGCTCTGGGACGGCGTCGTCGACCAGCTCTCAGATCGCTGCCGCTGCATCGCTCCCGACTGGCCGATCGCCGCGCACCAGGTGGCAATGAACCCCAACGCTGACCTGTCTCCTCCCGGCATTGCCGCGCTGATCGCCAGCTTTCTTGAGGCGCTCGAACTCGAGGACGTGACGATCGTCGGCAACGACTCCGGCGGCGCGATGTCGCAGGTGCTGGTCACCACGCACCCCGAGCGAATCGGCCGCCTGGTACTGACTAACTGCGACACCCACGACAACTTCCCGCCGGGGATCTTCAAGGCAATGCCACCCCTGGCGAAACTGCCCGGCGGCATGACCGTGCTCTCCGCCCCCTTTCGCATCGGCGCCCTCGCTCGCACCGCTTTCAAGCCCTTCGCTCGCACTCCGATACCGGCCGACCTGGTTGCCTCGTGGATGCGCCCCAGCCTCAGCGATCCCGGCGTCAAGCGCGATGCGAAAAAGGTCACTGCCGGAATGAACAAGCGCTACACGCTGGAGGCGGCCGAGCGCCTGAGTGAATCCAAGCTGCCCCTGCTGCTCACCTGGGCACCGGGCGACAAGTTCTTCCCGATCTCCTACGCCGAACGCCTGGAGAAGGAGACGCCAAACGCGCGCCTTGTCCGGATACCGGACGCCAGCACATTCGTTGCGCTCGACCAGCCTGCCCGCCTCGCCGACGAGATCGCGTTCGTCCAACAAAATTGAGCCAAAAGGCGCAAGCTGCGCGTTCTTTTTCGCTACTTGCATGTTTTTCGTCCGACTGAAGGGAGAAAGTTCCATAACGCCCCCTACAGGACGGAGAGTCATGCCCAGGGAAATCTTCGACCAGGATCGGCCTCGGAGCACGATGGCGCGACGCCTCGACGAAGCGTTTGCCGGTTGCGACCAGTGGACCCTCGCGCCGCCGTCTCAGCGGCGCAGCGAGGCCGTCTTCAGCCCACAGGCCTCGATCTCATCGAGGATCAGCGGCAGCGCCGCCGCCGTGCGCACCCAGGAGCCGCGAGCGCTGTAGTAGTCGGCGTCGTGCAGAAGGAGGATGTCACCGGCCACGACGCCGGTGCTTGAGCGACGCGCGATCGACTCGGCCGTGGCACTGCGATCCCAGTCGCGACCCCAGCGCGACCAGAGCACCGGTCGCCAGCCGCGCCGCTGCACGGCGCGCAGGGTCGGGCCACTGAAGATCCCGTAGGGCGGTCGGTAGTCGGAAATCGCCTGACCGCCAGCGTCCTCGATCGCGGCCCGTGCCCGCTCCGCGTCTTCGAGGAACGCGCCCGGGCTTAGCCGCAGCAGGTTGCGATGACGATGGCAGTGCAACTCCACCCCGTGCCCGGCGGCAACGATCTCGGCAACCAGCGCCGGCCGCCGCGCCACCTGCTCACCGACCAGAAAGAAGGTGGCCGTGGCCCTGCGCTCGCGCAGGGTCTCGAGCATCGCGGGCGTGCCCTGAGGGTGCGGGCCATCGTCGAAGGTGAGGGCGACGCCTTCGTCCCGACCCTTCATCTCAATCCCCAGGGCGGGACCGAGCCCCGGCACGATCGGCGCCAGCGCCGGTCCGGCGTGCAAGACGACGGCAGCGGAGGCGCCAGCGCCAAGCAGCGTCTTGATCAATGGGGTTGCTGGGCGGCCTTGGAACTCGGCTGGGCTGCGGGCGAGGGTTCCGCTTCAGAGACCGCCGGGGCCGGGGTGTCGTTGTCCCTGCCGATGTGGATCCGGCCCTCGAGCGGCTTGGCGATCACCTTGTAAGGAGCTTCGCGATCAATCACCGTGAAGAACATGACCACCGTGATCAGAGCGAGGGCAACGGCCGTCGCCACCCGCTCGGTGCGCAGGCGCCAGACCGGCTGTGGGCGCACCCGCGGTCGTACGCTGAGCACGCGCGAGGCAATCGAGGGCAGCGAGGCGAACGAGGAGTCCGGCGAGCGACGCTCACGGGTGACGTGACGCAGGACCGACTCCAGCTCGTGCTTCGAACCAGCCACCTCAGCCAGGCCGAAGCGTTCAAAGGCGGCGTTATTCGCCCGCAGGTGGCCGGCCGAGAAGCCGTAGGAGACCACCGGGCAGCCGCGGATGTGTGCCTCGAGTACGGTCAAGCCTGCGGTGGCGTGGATCATCGCGTCGGCCGCGGCCATCCAGTCGCTCATCTGCTCTGTGAAACCGAGGATTCGCACCTGCTCGTCGCCGGCGAAAGTGCTCTCCAACTTCTCACGGACAATGTCATTGCGGCCGGTGATGCAGACGACCAAGGCGTCCTCGGATAGAGCCGAGCGAATCGCCCCCTCAAGGTCGCCGATACCCCAGCCGCCACCGGAGACCAGCACAACCCGGGCATGAGCTGGGACATCAAGCGCCGCACGTGCGTCGCGTCGGGTGCGAGGCATCAGGAAGTCGCGCGAGATCGGCGGGCGAACCCACTCGACGGTCCCCGGCCCGACCAGCCTCTCGACCTCCTCAATCGACTCCGGATGGGTGACGTAGTGCAGGTCGACGCCGGGATGGGCCCAATAACGCAGCCCCGCCAGATCGGTGATCGCCGACTGGACCGGGATATCGAGGCGGCGGTTCTCGCGCAGCATGCCCAACACCGCGGTCACCCCCGGGTAGGTCGAGATGACGGCATCAGGGTTGTAGTCCTCGACGACCTTCAGCAGGCCGCGCCCTGAGAACACGTAGCCCATGTGGTGAAAGAGCCAGCGAGCCGGGGCAAACTTGGTGATCAGCCAGTACTGGACGTCGAAGAGCCAGGGCATCCAGCGAAAGGTGAGCTTGGAGCCGTTGCGCAGGACCGTGGCGGAGAGCTTCCCCATCGCCTCGAGCCCGTTGGCGATCTCCACTTCAACCCCGGGGACCTCCTCTTCGAGGTCGGCCTTGATGATCCGCGCCGGCAGATCGTGGCCCTCGCCGATGTCGGCGCTCAGGATCAGCACCCTGGCCGGCCGCTCTTCGGTCCGTGCGGCGCCGGCGAGCAAGGCGCCCGCAGCATGTTCATTGCCGTTCAGCGAGGGCTGCTTGCCTGGGATCGGATCGGGCGGACGAGTGCTGCTGCGGACCCATTCGACGTACTTGCGCACGCCCTCCTTGAAACTGGTCTCGGCCTTCCAGCCAAGCTCCGATAGCGCCCGCGCGTTGGAGATCGCCTTGCCCGGGAAGTCACCGGGGCGCGGCGGCGTGTGGACGATCTCGCAGTTGTCGGTGTTTTCCTGCACCCGCTCGGCGATTTCGAGGATCGTCACGACCTCGTCGCCGGAGAGGTTGTAGGTGCGCCCGGCGGCCTCGGGTGCCAATGCCGCGACGATCCCATCGGCGAGGTCCTCGACGTAGATGAAGCTGCGGGTCGTGCTGCCATCGCCGGCGATCGTCAGCGACTTGCCTTCGAAGGCGAGGTCGGTGAACTTGGCGACGACGCCGGCCGCACGGGCGCGCGGGCCATAGGGAATCCCGAAGCGCAGGACGGTGCTCTCCAGCTCATAGAGCTCGGCGTAGCCAGCGCAGTAGGTCTCGCCGGCAAGCTTGGTCGCGGTGTAGAGGTGGCGCGGAGCGGGAATCGGCGTTTCCTCGTCGACCTCCTGCTCGACGCAGTCGCTGTAAACCCAAGTGGTCGAGCCGTAGACGACGCGGCCGACCTTGGCCCGACAGGCGGCCTCGAGCACGTTCAGCGTGCCGCGGGTGTTGACCTCCTCGGCCAGGACCGGGTCGGCTAGAACGTGGCCGACGTCGGCAACGGCGGCGAGGTGGATGACAGCATCGCAGTCGCGCATCGCCAGATCCAGGTTGGCGGGATCGGTGATGCTGCCGGTGAAGGTCTCGACTTCCAGCGGCGAGTGGTAAGGCGAGGCGCTGAGGTCGAAGATCCGCGGCGTATCGCCGCGCTCAATCAGGCGATCGACCACGTGCGAGCCGATGAAGCCACCGCCGCCGGTTACCAGAACCCTCATGGTGCCTCCTCATTGAATGCATCGACGTGGCCCAAAACAAATCTCGTGCTTCGCTCACTCGCGTTCATCATCACCGGAAATCTCGCTTGCTCGCTCCGCACTCGCAGGCCGGTAATAGAGCGGCACGCACCAGTGGTTCTCAGCCACCCAGTCGGTGTTGGGCAGCTGCTCCGAGCTCCCCATGATGCGGTGGCAGGGTTCTTCGTAGACCCGGCCCGTGGACTTCTCGATCTGCTCGAAGACGATGTACTTGTAGAAGCCCGAGGTCATCCCCTCGGGCAGCTCGAGCCGAGCCGGATGCAGCGGGTCGAGGTGCTCGGCCGCGTAGGTGTTCTTCCAGGCGACGATCTCCTCCATGCGATCGGCCTGGACCAGGCCCAGCGCCGCGGTGAACTCGCTCATGCGGAAGTTGAGCCCGTCGACCTCGTGCTCGAACTTGCCGTAGTTGCGGAACTTACGCGCGAACTCAATCAGCGCCTCGTTGGCGGAGACCAGCACGCCCCCCTCGCCGGTGGAGACGGTCTTGGTCGCGTAGAGCGAGTAGACACCGGCGTCGCCGAACGAGCCGGGCTTGCGCCCGCTCCACTCGGCACCGTGGGCATGAGCGCAGTCCTCGAGCAGGAAGATCCCGTTGGCGCGGCAGTACTCGGCGATTCGCTCGGCGTCGAAGGCAATGTGTCCACCAATGTGAACGAGGATCGCCGCCTTTGGCTGGTGGCGCTCTGCCTTGGCTTCGAAGTCCTCAAAAGACATGCAGAGGTCGCTGCGATTGCAGTCGACGAACTCGACCATGGCACCGGCATTGACCGCCGCCAGCGGCGTTGCCATAAAGGTGTTGGAGGGGCAGAGCACCGTCTCTCCCTTCACCCCGGCGAATTCCAGCGCAGCAAGAGCGCCGCCGGCCCAGCTCGAAAGCCCCAGGCTGGGCAGCCCGTTCCAGGCCGCCCAGCGCTGCTCGAACGCTTCCAGCTTTCGACCCTCCGACCACTGCTCGGAGTCGAGAACCTCGGTCCAGAGCTCGAAGAGCTTGGTGCGGTCACGATGGTCGAACCCGATCGCGAACTTGCTCGCGTCGATCCGGCTTGTCTCTGCGGACCCTACGGTGGCTCCTTGGCTGAGTGTGGCTGGGAAGCCTTCGCGGGACGAAATCGAATCAAAGCGCGAGAGGCGGCCGCAAGGCTAGCAGCGAAAGCGGACTGAAGCGGGGCTGAATTCAGTCTGGTTCGCCGCTGTGAGCGTTCTCGATGACGGCCCCCACTGCGCGTGACCCGGCCAGCAGCGTGGTGCCAGCCACGGCTATCGCGATCGAGGCGATCAGCGCGGCTCCGCCGAGGGGCGTCGAGCTCCACGACTCGGCGAAGATCAGGGGCGCGACCACCACCGGCACGAGCACCTGGACCGCGAACATGACGGGCGCCACGTGCGTGGCGGGCCGCCGCTGGAGGGCGCTCATCTCGCTCAGCAGTGCCAGGCCCTCCGAAAGTCCCGCCGTCGCCAGCCAACCGATCGCCAGCAGTAGCGTGCCAGCGGCCAGCTCGTCGGTGAGCAGCTTGCTGGCGATCGCCGTCCAGGCATAGCCGCAGCCGGCGCTGATGACCGCCAACGTGCCGAAGGCGCCGGCGCGTCCGCGCAGCGCGTAAGGGGCCAGAAGGGGGATCGCGATCAGGATCGCCGCCAGGGCGATCGCGCCACCGCCGGCGTGGTCGGTGCTGCGGTCGGGCGCGGTCAGCGCAACGCCGGCGACGCCGATCACGATCGCCGCGACCGCGGTCCACTCGCGCACTCCGGGCCGCTCTCCCAACCGTGTGGCCCCCAGCCAGAGCAGCAGGATCAAACCGCTCGCAAGGCACGGCTGCACAACGGTCAGTGGCGCCAGCAGCAGCGCCGCGACCTCCAGCGGCCACCCCGCCAGCCCCAGCGCCGTAGCCCCCAACCAGCGCCGGTTGCGCACCAGCCTGCCGATCAACGAGAGCCGCAGCGAGTGCTCCCCGGGCACCTGCCGCGCCTCCAACGCCTGCAGGGCAATTGAGGCGTTGTAAAGGAGCGATGCGGCGACAGCCGCGACTATGCCGAGTGCCAACACCGCCGGGAAGCTACTGAGCGGCGAAGCAGCTCCCGCTGACCGATGCTCAACTTTCCTGTCACTATTCGAAATCTGTGAGCAAGTTCGCCCTACTCGGAGCAGCACTGCTCGCCCTCGCCGCTTGCGCTGTCGGTTGTGGAAGCAGCAGTGGGCCCGATCGTCCGGCCACCTACAAAATCACGATCAACAATGGCTGGCCGAAGGTCGCGGACGAAAAGGAAGTCGACGGGTTTGTCGAAAGCGCCTGGCGCGACCCTGTCGGGCCAACCGTCGCGGTCAACACCCGTCTGGTCAGCGAAACCGGCTCACCGATGTACAACGCCCAGCTGGCGCGGATACAGACCAGCAAAATGCCGGGCTACCGCGAACGGGGGATGAAGCGGGAGAAAGTCGGCGGCCGGCCGGTCGTGCATTGGGCTTTCGACGTCGCCGACGAAGAATCGCGGGTCGAGTACTTCTTCGAAGAATGCGACACCCTCTTCATCGTGCGCGGAGCGATGGGCACGATCGGCTTCGAAGCGTTCGCCAGAGACTGGCAGGCATACACCGCCTCGATCAAACCCAACTGCGACGAATAGACCGCCTCCGGCCGAAAGCTGCGGTGCCTGCGGCTCAGGTTTCCTGGTACAGCGGCCCATCCCCACCCTCGGGCAGGGTCAGGCGTCCGCCCTTGGCGGTGATCGCGCCGCACTGGACGCAGTTGGAGGCGGTGACGTGGACGTCGACCTCAGCCGCGCCGTTCTCCACCTGCTCGTCAGGGATCTCGTAGACCTGCGCCGGGCACATCGAGACCCAGGTCTGGGCGATCTCGCGTGGCACCTTGGTCTGGACGCGGACGTGGTTGGGCGCGTCGTCGCGGGTCGCGTTGCCGGAGAGGAAGACTGAGTCGAGCTTGGCGAAGGTGAGCTCGTTGTCGGGCTTGACGTACATGTCGCCCGCCTTGCCCAGATCCATCTCGACCTCGGAGTCGTGCTCCTGCTTCCAGTGGCCGCCGGGGAAGTTGCCTTTGGTGATCGTCATCGCCGAGGCCATGGCGCCGCCGAGGAAGAAGCCTTTGGAGAAGGGCTGGCGCATGTTGCGCGATTCGTAGAGGTCCTTCTCGATCAGCGATTTGTGGACCTTCTCGTCGTAGGCCTCGAAGTTGACCGAGTCCCGCTTGAGCGACTCGACGATCGTCTCCGCCGCGTACATCCCCGCGTGCATCGCGTAATGGACGCCCTTCAGGGTCGGCACGTTGACCATGCTGGCGGCGTCGCCGGCGATCATCATCCCCGGCACCGCGAGCCGCTTCGGCATTGCGAAGTAGCCGCCGGAGGGGATCGTCTTCGCGCCCCAGGC
>Ga0066654_10000486_pt1 | contig 10693 bp, 10 predicted proteins | sample GraSoiAngelo_103_FD_66715 | JGI IMG/M metagenome (GOLD analysis project Ga0066654, IMG submission 66715) | Grasslands soil microbial communities from the Angelo Coastal Reserve, California, USA - 14_0903_05_20cm | ecosystem: Environmental > Terrestrial > Soil > Grasslands | place: USA... | reverse complement strand
GGCGCGGGCCTGATCAATACTCTCGGCGTGCTCGGCAGCATCGGCCAGGACCGTCACACGATTATTGGAGACTTCCAAAAAGCCTCCCGTCACGTAGATTGGCTCCTCAGCTTCATGCAACTCGATCCGCAATGCACCCCGCTTCAAGAAGGTCAACAGAGCTGCATGGCGTGGCAAGATACCGAGCTGTCCTTCAGCCCCAGGTGCACTCACCATCGTCGCTTCGCCACTGTATAGCTCACCCTCGGCGGTTACTACCTTGACATGCAGGGTATTACCCGGTGTCCTTGTCGCCATGGCCTAACCCTTCTTCTGATCGGCTTCAAAATCTGCCACAACCTCATCGATCGCACCCTTCATGTAGAAGTAGTGCTCAGGAATACGGTCGTGCTTACCGTCCAGAATTTCCTTAAAGCTACGAATGCTATCCTTCAGTTTGACGTAGCGCCCCTCACGGCCCGTGAAGGCTTGCGCCACCGTCATCGGCTGCGACAAGAACTGCTGCAACTTACGGGCACGTGACACCGTCAGCCTGTCTTCGTCAGACAATTCTTCAACACCCAGGATCGCAATAATGTCTTGCAACTCCTTGTAGCGCTGTAATACCTTCTGCACGCCACGAGCAACGTTGTAGTGCTCCTCACCCACGATCTGCGGATCAAGGATACGGCTAGTGGAGGACAGGGGATCAACCGCGGGGAAGATAGCCATTTCAGCAATAGAGCGCTCTAACACGATTGTCGAGTCAAGGTGAGCAAATGTCGTTGCCGGAGCAGGATCGGTGTAGTCGTCAGCGGGCACGTATACGGCCTGCATCGAGGTGATCGAACCCTTCTTGGTCGAAGTGATGCGCTCTTGCAACTCACCCATCTCTTCCGCCAGATTTGGCTGATAACCCACAGCGGATGGCATACGACCGAGTAGCGCGGACACCTCTGCACCAGCCTGTGTGAAACGGAAGATATTGTCGATAAAGAGCAGCACGTCTTTACCTTCGACATCACGGAAGTATTCCGCAATCGCCAGACCACTCAGCGCCACGCGCAGACGTGAACCGGGAGGCTCGTTCATCTGACCAAAGACCATCGCTAGACGGTCGAGCACGCCCGCTTCCATCATTTCATGATACAGGTCATTGCCTTCGCGTGTACGCTCGCCCACACCCGCGAACACACTATAGCCACCATGACCCTTCGCAATATTGTTAATCAGCTCCTGAATAGTCACCGTCTTGCCCACCCCAGCACCACCAAAGGTACCAATCTTACCACCTTTCATGAAGGGGCAGATCAGGTCAATCACCTTCAAACCTGTCTCGAAGATCTCAATGTTTGAAGCCTGCTCCTCTAGCTGTGGCGAAGGACGGTGAATGGGTAGACGTGGTGAATCAGTTACTTCCGGCTTGTTATCAACGGCCTGACCAAGCACGTTGAAGATACGTCCCAGCGTCTTAGGACCGACCGGAACCGAGATCGGTGCACCCGTATTAATAACTTCGAGACCACGCTGTAACCCATCAGTTGGTCCCATTGCCACACAGCGTACCCAGTTATTGCCAAGGTGCTGCTCAACTTCTAATGAGAGGTCTTTTTCTGCTCCCTTAGCACGTACACGCACCTCATTAAAAATTTCTGGTAGCTGATCTGGGGGAAATTCAATATCTACCACGGCCCCCAGCACTTGCACGACTTTTCCTTTCGCGCGCGTTTGTGTTGCCATATATCTCTCCTGATACAGGTCAAATCGCCTCTATCGTTTGCATATAGTTCAATCATCCGTAGCCGCGCAATTCATTGCGCCTTGCACACCCACAGAGATCACAATCATCCGTAGCCGCGCAATTCATTGCGCCTTGCGACCCACAGAGATCACATTACAATGCCTCCGCACCGGACACAATCTCAAGAATCTGCGTGGTGATAGCGGCCTGACGTGCCTTGTTATAAGTCAAAGTAAGATCTTCAATAAGTTCTTTGGCACTATCAGTAGCGTTCTTCATCGCCACCATCTGAGCAGAGTAAAAGCTGGCCATCGTCTCAAGCAATGCCTGATAGACCTGCACATCGACATAGCGCGGTAGCAGAGCCTTGAAAATTTCCTCAGGATCTGGCTCGTAAATGTAATCCAGCTTCTCCTGCTGACCGCCTTCACTACGAGGCGGCTCTACCGGCAAAAGCTGTACCACAGTTGGTTGCTGCGTCACCGTGTTGATGAACTTGGGATAGACCAGATACACAACGTCAACCTCCCCCTTGAGGAAGGCATCCATTGCTACTTGAGCAATCGCGCTAGCATCGTTCATCGACGGTTTATCGCCAAGATTGATAAATTCGGCGGCCACCTTTTGCTGCGTGCGCAGCAGGAAATCACGGCCCTTACGACCGACCGCGATATACTCCAGACCTGGACGATGAGCGATCTGCGCGAGCTTATTTTGCTGCTCCAGTGCATTACTGGCAGCAAGACGGTTAATGTTGCTAGGGAGAGCGCCGCACAGTCCACGATCCGGTGTAAGCAAGATATACCCAATGTGACGGACGGGTCGCTTTTGCAACAAGGCAACCTCGTTGCCCAGGCTCTCTCCAGAGACACTTGAGAGACGTGAGACTAGCTGGTAAAGCTGCTCAGTATAGGGGCGGGCCTGTTGTACCCGCTCCTGTGCTCGACGCATTTTGCTACTCGCAACCATCTGCATCGCTTTAGTGATCTGAGAAAGGTTTTTGGTCGAGACGATGCGCCGCCGAATTTCTCGGGTTGATGGCATATGCCTGCCTCCTAGCGCACTACTGTCTTCTTATACTCTGCGATGACCCTATCCATCTTCTGCAACAGTGTAGGAGACATCTTGTTTTTCTGCTTTACGGATTTCTCAATGATCTCCTGGCTGATCTCAGGATAGTTGGTATCCACGTAACGATACAGGCCCGCCTCAAATGCTGCCACCTTATCCAGCGGAATATCGTCCAGGTAGCCTTTTGTGCCAGCATAAAGGATGATAACCTGCTTCTCAACAGAGACCGGGCTGTACTGTGGTTGCTTCAGAATTTCGGTCAGGCGGCGACCACGGTCAATACGGTTCTTGGTGGCCTTATCCAGGTCAGATGCAAACTGGGCAAACGCCGCAAGGTTGCGGAACTGAGCAAGGTCGAGGCGTAACGTACCCGCTACCTGACCCATGGCCTTGGTCTGAGCGCTACTACCGACACGCGAGACCGAGAGACCAACGTTCAAAGCAGGACGCTGTCCAGCATTGAACAGGTCGGTTTCCAGGAAGATCTGACCATCGGTAATCGAAATGACATTCGTTGGAATGTATGCCGAGATGTCATTGGCCTTCGTCTCGATGATCGGCAGAGCCGTCAGTGAGCCACCACCATAGTCCTCGTTCAAGCGCGCAGCGCGTTCCAACAGACGCGAGTGCAGGTAGAACACGTCACCGGGATAGGCTTCACGACCGGGAGGACGGCGAATGATCAGTGAAATATTGCGGTACGCTTCGGCATGCTTCGTCAGATCGTCATAGATGATCAGAGCGTCACGACCAGACTCCATGAACTCCTCACCCATCGCACAACCAGCATACGGCGCAAGATACTTCAACGGAGCAGGCTCAGATGCACCAGCAGCCACGATGATCGTATAATCCATCGCACCATAGCGCTCTAGAATAGCACGCGTGCGGGCAATTGAAGAGTTCTTCTGACCAATTGCCACATAGATGCAGAACAGATCCTTGCCCTTCTGATTAATGATGGTATCGATAGCAATAGCCGTCTTACCAGTCTGGCGATCACCAATGATTAATTCACGCTGACCACGACCAATAGGAATCATGCTATCAATAGCTTTAATACCGGTTTGTACCGGTGTATTTACCGAACGACGTGTAATAACGCCAGGAGCAACGCGCTCAACCGGACGATATTTGTCGGTGGCAATCGGACCCCGGTCGTCGAGTGGCTGCCCCAGAGGGTTCACAACACGACCGAGTAGTGCATCACCGACCGGGACCTGAATGATACGGCCAGTCGTGCGCACTTCGTCATCTTCACGAATATGAGTATAGTCACCCAGGATTGGGCAGCTCACCGTCTCCTCTTCAAGGTTAAAGGCAAGACCGAACAACCCCGTACGAGGGAATTCTACCAGCTCAAGATATTTCACATCTTGCAGGCCATACACACGAGCAATACCATCTTGCACCGCGATCACGGTGCCAACGCTTGCCGTTGAGGTGGTATCCGCGCCAAAGCCAGCGATGTTTTTCTCTATGATGGCGCTGATTTCATCAGCCCAAGATGCCATCGTTATTCCTCCTGTAGCTGCGCAATTTATTGCGCCATAGCTATTATTACTGCTTCACACACTTTTTTACCATTCCGTAAGAGGAATGGTGTATTTTACGAGCGATATATAATCACAGAGGTCAATAAGTCTTGATATTCTTCTCGATCATACTTGAGATGGAGAAGGTGGTCGTGTGGCATCAGTACTGGGAGCAAAATCCTCGCTACTGAATGGAAGAAGGCTGTCAGCATGAGCGGTTGAGACATTCGTCAACAACTGTTGTTGTAGCATGTTCAGACGATTGCGCACGCTACCATCGATGACCTGATCTCCCACGCGGGCTACGACCCCACCCAGGATACTTGGATCGACCCTGGTTTGCATAAGAATAGTTTTGCCAGTTTGACGTTCTAATGCTCGCTTTACAAGAGTATCCTGCGCTTCATCCATTGGTGCCGCTGTCGTAACCTCTGCGATAGCCTCATTGCGGTAGGATAGCACCAATCGTTCAAGTTCGCTCGCAATATTCTGCATGAAGTCCACTAGTTCACGCTGGACGAGCAGCAAGGCCAGATTGAGCGATGTAGGCAGCACCCTTGCTTCGAGTGCCTGACGTAGAGCTGTCTCCTTGCGCTTCGCTGGGATCTTAGGCTCGCGCAGCAGATAAGCTAACTTACGCATGGCAAAAAGCTTGGCTATCTCCTTCACATCTTCTAGGGTGCGGTTCAGTGTATTCTGCTTGAGCGCTAGCTCAAAGATCGCGTCAGCATAGCGACGTGCAATCGCTCCCTTTAACATTAGTTATTCCTCGTTTTGTCAGTACTAGCAACAAAATCTTCCACCAAACGGCGGTTAGCTTTGCTGTCAACTGAAACTGACCTCTTGATAACTTTCTCAGCAGCCTCGATTGAGAGGTTCACAACCTGACGGCTCAGCTCAGTGCGAGCACGATTGACCTCTTGTTGAATACGAGCGATACCCTGCTGATTGATCCGTTCTGCCTGCGCCTCAGCCTCTTCACGAATGCGATTGGCTTCCTGCTGGGCAACTTTCGCGGCGCGCTCAATGGTCTCCTGCGCCTGACGACGTGCATCGTTGAGAATGACTTCTGCACGCTCATTGGCCGCGGCCAGATCTTTCTTGGCGCGTTCGGCGTTCTCAATCCCTTCGCGGATCACCTCAGCACGCTTATCCATCGTCTTGAGGATCGCGGGAAAGCCCCACTTCCATAAGAGAAAGAAGACGATGCCAAAGCTGACCAATTGCGAGAGGAAGGCTACGGCATTGATGCCTAACCCGTCACCTCCAGCGCCTTCAGCCAGCAGCACGGTGGTTGAAATAAGAACCATCGTTACCCTTCCTTTCAGTAGAGGTAGTACACTCTCTCCTGCTAAGTGCCAACAGAGACGCAGCACATCGTGCTTCCCTATATGACTCTAGTGCGAAATCCCAAAACCTTTTGGAGAATTAGGAGTATTTGGGGACACCCCAAACCCCGCCAGGGAGGCTTCGCCCCCTGGACCCCCAATCTCTACAACATTTCTTGTTTCTGCACCAGGGAGAGACAAAGAACGACGCGCAGCGCCTCTACGCACGAAAAACACTATCAGAAAAGAGCACTACTTGATGAACTGGATCAGGAAGGCAATCAACAAGGCATAAATAGCGATGGCTTCGGCAAATGCCAGACCAAGGATCATATTCGTACGAATGACAGGTTCTGCTTCAGGATTGCGGCCAATAGCATTCATGGCTTGACCAGCTGCAATGCCGATACCAATGCCAGGTCCGATAGCTCCCAAACCAATCGCAAGTGCAACTGCGAGCGGTGCAATATTCATAATGAAAATCCTCCTTAAGAACAAAGACGATAATGTGATGTTAATCGAGAATATTTATGCAATCGCAGCAAGAATTGCTGCGCGTCGCAATCAAGAGAAGGTAGAGACACGCGATATTCATCACGCGTCATGGCTTAACTAATGTGTCGCTACACCATGTGACATCTCTACGCCATGCTCAGCATGCTCATCATGCTCATCATGGTGCTCATGGCCGGTAGTAGCAAGCTGGAGATAGATGAGCGTCAACAGCGCGAACACAAAGGCCTGTACACCAGCAACCAGCAACTCAAAAGGTAGAAAGATTACATTGGCGAAGAAAGGCAGAATGAATGCGAATACGGCAAGAACGATACTGCCAGCGAAGATATTGCCAAAGAGACGCAGCGCCAGCGAAAGTACGCGGCTGATCTCACTGACAATTTCGAGCAGGCCAACAAAGAATTCAATGCCGCCAACAAAGCCCTTACTTAACGCTTTGAAATTGAGATATTTGCTCAAGTGGCCACCAGCGCCCAAGGTGACAAAACCATAGACCTGTGCTGTCACTACAGCAATCAGCGCCATCGCCAGGGTAAGATTAAGATCAGTGGTAGCGGGACGAATCCAGGGGATCAACGCATTTGAGGCATCGCCAAAGAGCAACAAACCAAAGACTGGCTGGCTCTGCGCATGAGTAAGCGCCTCCGGCTCGATCTGCCCAATGGTGTCTACGCCGGGCAAGAGGTCAATCAAGTTAGCAACCAGAATAAACACGAAGAAAGAGGCAGCAAGCGGGAAAAACTTTTTCCCTTTCTCCTTCCCAGCCACACTCTCTGCTAACCCAAGCAGGAACTCGACGATAACCTCCAAGAACCCCTGCAACCCCCTGGGAATAAGCTCACTGCGCCGAGTGCCATAAGCAAAGAGCAACACAAGGATCAACAGAACAATCCAGGTGCCCAAAAGCGTATTGGTGACTGGAAATTGAATGCCTGGTATGACAAAGATCATCTCAGGTGCCAGCGAAATATGAGGAAGTTTCCAGAACACGCAACGTCCTCCCTATGCTATAAGCCCTGCCAAGCTGAACCACCCGTTATGACATGGTTTCCCGCCTATTCACAGTCTAGAGGACTTGCGTACGTTTGAATAAGCGGTATGCTCCATATATTCCTGAGATCAGGCCAAGCAGCAACCCAAGCAATATAAATAAATGACCGGTTCGTAACCAGTTATCAAGATAGTTTCCTAGTATAGCCAGTAGAGCAATAGGGACAGCGATTGTAAATCCTAGCTGTCCCATGAGGGCTAATGGCCCCCAAACAGAGGGTGGTGGCTTTTGCTGCATCCTTATGATCCCATCTGTCTTGTCTCATTTAGTACCGATAGGATTATAGCACAGGCAGCAAAATTTTTGCAACAGCTGATACAATTTATGCATTGTGTAATCTCATCGCACTGGAAATGGTAAGCCCTAATGCGCTCAGACAGACTAGACCAAAGGCAGTCTGGATCAGCGCCGCCCAGGGATGGGAGAAGAGAAACATAGCTGTGACCTGATGTCCATCCAGGTGTAGCAGACCGGAGAAGACCAACAAGCCGAAGGTTTCATTACTCCCAACCTGCCCCGGCGGATTGGGCAGGATGTAAAACATGTTGTAAACGGCATAACCGAAGATAGCCGTGCCAAACGAGATGGGCAGGCCAATCGTCCAGAATGCCAGCATGGCGAAGAGGCCATCGCAGATCACAGCAACAATGGTAAGCAGCACTGCGGGAATAAAGATGCGCGGTTGGCTTGCTCCTGCCAATAGCGAATCCACAAAACCGGTGGCGAAGCCTTCAATCTTGCTGCCAATACTGCGCGGTAATATGCCCGTCGCTTTTTGCAATAACTGGATAGCGGTATCACGTTTCCAGGCGGCTAAGGCAATAAAGCCAATCAGGCACACGAGCAGGGCACCAACCAAGCCCAGTACCAGCCAGAGCTTGATATCCATCTGCACCCCTAATACTGGCACCAGCGCCATAATCACGAGGGCGGGCAGCAAGTCGAGCGCTTTGTCCATGGCCACAGTTGGTATTGATTGGCTGATGGGAATATCGGCGACACGCTTGAGCATCAAGCATTTGGCAACTTCACCGCCACGTACCGGCAGGAGAAAATTCAGAAAAACGCCCACCAGAAAAAGCTGAATGGCTTTCAGCGTACTGATGTTTCCTATCGGATTCAAGAAGAGTTTCCAACGAACACCGCGAATGCTAAAGGCGGCCAGAAATGCAACACCGGAGAGTAGCGCCCAGCTAATGCCCTGGGGTGTTGTCAGATTTTTGCGCAAGATCTGCATCGTCGTCGGAATATCAACGATTTTTCCGACGAGCACGAGTAGTGCGATGCCAATCGCTAAACCAAGAGTAAGCTTGGTCGCCGGAGCATGCAGGATGGCCTTCCATGTGGACTGAGGATGCACTATGGCTAATGCATCCTCCATTAGCTCTGCTTCCTGCGGCAAGGTACGTCCAAATGGTTCAGCACCATACAGGTTCACTATCGGGAGCGCTCCGGTTCGTTTGATACCTTCAGGCCAGAACTCCTCTACGATCGGTTGATCCTGCGCTAAGTCTCCTGTTGGCTCTTTAGGCAAGCGCACCGCTCGCACCATGCCACTCAATTGCATGAGATAAGCTTTGCTATCCTGGTGCGCATTGACGGCTTTATGCGACTGGCTCTCTTGTACCGCTTTTCCTTCGGCTGAGATATGTTTCTTATCGTCCGCTACGATAGACGTAGGCTGTGCCAATTTCAGCGTTGGCTGCACGAGCGTCATCCTAGCACCCGCTTGGATCAGCTGTATCCTCTTTCTATGCAGTTGGCGTATGTAAGCTAATGCAGGAATGGTTTCATCGTCATCACTATCCAGATCAGGCTTCTCATCCAGTTCGTTAATATCGATAGGCCCTAGGCCCATAGGCAATAACGGGAGATGTGACATCTTCTTATACCAATCTGTATGTAGTGGCAGTAATCTCACACGAGCAACTCTCGTCCCTGATTGCCGCTTGCTCTTTTTACTTTCCTGTTGCATGTATATCCTTCTTTATGATCCTTCATTCAGGTTTTCACCACGCAACACCTATTGCATTTCCACGTGACTTATTAGGATTCGATGTGTATACGTTCTCTCTGGAGAGGAAGCGGGAGCCAATGTCCTTTCTCGACGGGGATTGAAACCACTAGAGATAGCCGTGCTTCTGATACCACGCGGCTGTGTAGCTCATTCCTTCCTCTAGCCCAATTGTTGGCTCATAGCCCAATTCCTTACGAGCACGCTCGATATTATACATGCGGCTGTTCGTAAGAAAGCGTACACGACTGCGTGTCAGCGGCGCTTTTTCCCCGTCAAAACCCGGCAGCAGTTTAAAAAGGTCAGAAGCAAAGTTTGCCAGACCAAGTGGAAGACTTCCTGCTGGCAGTTTCTTGCCCAGGGAGTGCGCGATGGCCGTCGAAAGCTCACGGAAACTGACTGGCTGCGCTCCGGCGATATTATAACTACGTCCGATAGCCTGCGGCTTCTCCGCCGCAAGGATAAACGCCTCTGTCATGTCATCGATGTATACTGGGTGAATCATAGCTTTACCACCATCAATAATCGGTGGGAAAGGACCCTTTTTGATGGTAGAAAAAAAGCCCAATAGGTGCAAATCACCAGGACCATACACCAGACCAGGCCGCACGACACTAACTGGTAGCCCCCATTCCTGCTGCGCTCTGAGTGCTAGCGCCTCACCCTCTAATTTCGTGGCCTCATACGGATTCGTTGGGGCAAATGGCGCATCTTCAGCAGCGGGCGTATTACCAGTAACGCCGTGTACACCTGTAGTGCTACAGTGCACGAAACGCTGGAGCTGGCTCTGTCCTTTGCACGCTTCAAGGATGACACGCGTTCCTTCTACATGTGTCTCTTTATAAAGACGACTAGACACGCTGGGATGATAAAGGCGACCAACAAGATGGTAGATGGTACTAACGCCATCCACCGCTTGCTGCACTTTGTCTACATCATTGATCTCACCACGCATTACGGTCAGATTTGCAGCATGTTCGCCGAACTGCTCACGCGCCTTCTGCTCATCACGCACCAGAATACGCACTACTAGCTCTCGCTTGAGTAGCTCTCTGGTCAGTGCCGAACCTAAAAAGCCTGTTGCACCTGTTACAAGAATAGTCATTGCCGTGCCCCCGAAAATCCTGCTACACTGATCGCTTTCTCAGGGCACGCCTCGTAACATAACAAGCAGCGCTCACAGCCCCTGGCATCGATCTTCAACGCTTTTAAATCAATTACATTTGGCAAGGGACATGTATCGACGCACACGCCACAGTGGGTACACTTCTCAGCGGAGATGATGGGACGCGTACCGACGAGACCGGTTTTGTAGAGCGTCGTGACCATATGCTTGCCGCGTTTGGCAAACAGGGTGTAAGGATAGTCCAGCCAGAACATGACCTGGAAGGCGGTATTATAGAGCCGTTTTTTTGGTGGTAAGCTAAAGTGTTTGATCACCCCAGGATCATCGCCGAC
>Ga0066654_10000485_pt1 | contig 10702 bp, 7 predicted proteins | sample GraSoiAngelo_103_FD_66715 | JGI IMG/M metagenome (GOLD analysis project Ga0066654, IMG submission 66715) | Grasslands soil microbial communities from the Angelo Coastal Reserve, California, USA - 14_0903_05_20cm | ecosystem: Environmental > Terrestrial > Soil > Grasslands | place: USA... | reverse complement strand
GAAGTCATTTTTACTTCCGGCACGACCGCCGAGCCTCGCGGCGTGGTGATATCGCACGGAAACATCCTGGCGAACATCGAGCGCCTCGAACTGGAAATCCACAAATACCTTCGCTACGAGCGGCTAGTTCATCCGCTCCGTTTCCTGAATCTGCTTCCCCTGAGCCACGTCTTTGGCCAGATGCTTGGCGTGTTTATTCCGCCGATGCTCCGGGCCACGGTGGTCTTCACCGATTCTCTGAAGCCAGCCGATCTGGTGGATACCATCCGGCAAGAGCGCGTCTCCGTATTGGTCGCGGTTCCGCGATTCATCGAATCCCTTCAGCGGGAAGTGGAACGTTGTGAGGAGCGAGACGGAAGGCTGGAGACATTTCGCAGGAATTTCGCGCAGGCGGAAAAGCAGCACTTTCTTCTCCGTTGGTGGCGATTCCGGCGCATTCACAGGCATTTTGGCTGGAAATTTTGGGCCTTTATTTCCGGCGGAGCCGCTCTGCCGGAGCAAGACGAAACGTTTTGGAACCGCCTGGGATACGCCGTGATTCAAGGATACGGAATGACCGAGACCGCTTCGCTCATTAGCTTGAATCATCCTTTTCGTTCGGCGAGGGGATCGATCGGCAAAGTATTCCCAGGCATGGAGGTTCGTGTTGACGACAACGGTGAGATTCTCGTCCGTGGAGAAGGCGTCGCCAAAGCGTACCAGCACAACGGGCAAGTTCAGTCCTTAGCGGGACCGGATGGATGGTTCCGAACGGGAGACGTCGCCGAGAAGGACGAGAATGGCCGCTTGTACTTCAAGGGCAGGAGGAAGAATGTCATCGTTACGCCGGCGGGCATGAACGTTTACGCGGAAGACTTGGAAAAGGCGTTGCAGCGTCAACCGGGCGTTAGAGACTGCGTTGTAATCGGCCTTGAACGCGGCGGCAACGCCGAACCGTATGCGGTCCTGGTGATGAGTGGCCCCGGCGCGAACGCGGCGTCGGCTGTCGAACGGGCAAATCAAACGCTGGCCGAGTATCAGAAAATCCGCCGCTGGTCTGTTTGGCCGGAACCAGATTTTCCCAGGACTCCAACGCAAAAGCCCATCCTTCCCGCGATCCGTGAGGTGGTCCAAAAGACGGCCGCACTCGGGAAGACCCCGGACGGTGACCCTCTGCCCGGCCTGATCGCGCAAATCACCGGTCGCCCGGTTCAGGCGAACTCCAAAGATACGAACCTGGAGGCTGATTTGCAGCTCTCCTCCCTAGATCGCGTCGAGCTGATGAGCGTTCTGGAGGAGCGATACCAGGTTCACCTGAATGAGGCTCAGTTTGAAGATACTGCAACGATCGGTCAACTCGAGAAACTCATCGCCCAGGGAACGGCTTCAACAACCGAGTATGTCTATCCTCAGTGGCCCCAACACTGGGCCATCACGGCCATTCGGCTTGCCGTCTACTACTTTCTGGCTTGGCCTGCCACTTACCTTCTCGCGGCGCCCCGCATTCGCGGCCGCGAGAATTTGCGCGGATTGCAAGGTCCAGTCCTAGTCGTTTCCAATCACGTCACCTACCTCGACATCGCATGGATTCTACCAGCCCTGCCCGCGCGGATTCGGAACAGGCTGGCGACCGCCATGCGGGGTGAGCGGCTTGCGGAAATGCGCCGGCCGACAAGCACGAAAAGCTTGTTCGAACGCTTCATGGAACGGCTGAGATATTTTCTTGCGCTTAGCCTTTTCAACGTTTTTCCGCTTCCGAGGCAATCCGGTTTTTTGCGGAGTTTCCGCTTCGCAGGAAATCTTGTAGATCGCCGCTGGAACCTTCTCGTTTTCCCGGAGGGCCGAACGACCGAGGACGGCAAAATGGCTCCGTTTCGCTCCGGAATCGGTCTGCTTGCCAAGCAATTGGGCATTCCGGTCGTGCCAGTGTACCTGGACGGGCTGTTTGACCTGAAGCAGGCTGAGCGGATCATCACTCGACCCGGTCATGTGCGCGTGACAATAGGATCGCCTATCCGTTTCTCCCGCGAGGAGGATTCCGACACTATCACCCGCGAACTCGCGCGTAGGGTCCGAGAGCTTCAGCCCGTTTGAGAATACGATGTGCGCTTCGAGGCCAACAGGAGGCGAATCGTCAGGAACAGCACCACAAGAGTGAGAAGGACACCCAGCGAGGCCCATTTTTGAGTCGAAATAAAGTGCTTTGCCGCTGTGCCGTAGCGTGCCCCCAAGAATCCCTCGAACAAAAACAGGCAGCCGCGCCCGAGGAGCGTGCCAACGATAAACGTGGCAAGCGGCACCTGAAAAACGCCTTGAGCCACCACAAAGGGCTTAAACGGCACCGGAAATGGGGCGACTGCAGGAAGAAAGACGCACGCCATGGGGTGCCTCTCGACCAGTTTTCGAATTCTGCCGGGTGGATGGCCCTGGGTCTTGCGGTAATAGACCTGTCCCCCTTTTCGCGCAAGATAATAGATCCACAGGCATCCCGCCACGGAGCCAAGGGCCGCCATCGCCGCGTAAAACGGCATGCGCATCGGATGGAGGCTGGAAAGGTCAAAGAGGATTAGGTCGGTGACTAACGGAAGTGGAACAAACGAAGAATCAATGAACGCCGCAAACAGCAATCCGATTCCGCCCAATGCGGGCAAGCTTGCCATCAACCAAGATTTGAGCCGCACCCAACCCACAATACGACCTACTCGACCGGTCACCTGGTTGTCGATGCCTGTTCGGGAAGTGACAGATAGAATCTCACGAGAGCACTATGCCGGACGGGTTAATGTCCGGCCTTTCGTCCGGCTGTCGAATAGATGCTTCTCGGGCTTAAATGGCTACAAAAAAGTTCCAGGCACAGATCGCGATTTTTTGTCACGCCGGTGGATCTGCTGAATGACTTCACAAATCTCATTTCCAAGGACGGCCCTGGCGATCCCTTTGCGCAGGTCCAGCCGCTGCAAGAGTCCTTCGCTTCGGCTCTCCGGTTGGTTTTGCTGCGTGGGAATCTGCTTTTTACTTCTCGGCCTGCAGCGATACCACCGTGGGCAATGGCGACGTAGTCCTACCGTCGAACTGGCGGATGCTCCGGTCCGCTTGAGAGCATCATCGGCGTGTTGCCGCGGAATATCCTTTGGGGAATCTGAAGCTGGCGCAAAAATTGTCGAGATGACCGCAGACATCTACACCGACACTTCTGCGGCATTGAACCAAGCTAAGGAATTGCTGTGGCTTGACTCGTAACTCTAAAGACCACCCCTCAGCGTAGCGTTATTCCGGTTTGCCTGGTGCAAGCCGATAGATGGTCTCGCGTTCCGCCATTCTGATAGAATCGCAGCCTCTGCCGGAGGTGGTCCTCCATGAAATCGCAAAAGTTTAGCATTTTGCTTGTTGCATTTTTCGCGTTGTGTGCCCTCCTAACAGGAGCTGTGCCGCGCAAACCCGCACAGACGCATATGGCCCTGCAGCCCTTCGCGCAACAAGTGCGTCAAGTCGAAAGCGCGCTGAGGTATTTGGGCCAGCCCCTCGTGGAACAAGATCAAGAGGCCATCAACCGAGCGATCGGCGAAGTCGATGAAGCCACCGCCATCGCCCACTTGGAGCAGGTCCTCGACAAATACACGCTCGCGGTCGTCGACATTAATCCGGAGAGCCGCGTCAAGGTCCAGCCCGGTACCGCAAAACCCGAATTGGTGGAGGCTGGCGCGCGCATCTTTCTCGCGAAAGTCCTCAACCACGCCGGCGTGACCGCCAAGCTCGAGGCGCAAAGTCCCAATGCCCTGCCGGTCCTAGTGCAATCCGACGGAAGCCCCCAGCCGCCCAGGAAAGTTGCGCCCGAAGACGTCCGCGACCGCTGGATGGATCTCGAGCTATACGACAAAAATCCCATGTCGCCGCGGCTTTCCGGCCTACCACTGGAGTATCGGATTGTGACCATCTACAGCCGCGATTCCGGGCAGCGTTCGGCAGAGATTAGTTTCAATGTCGGGCAAGGCACGCAGGACCTTGGCTTTCGCAGCGATATCACCGTCGTGTTTACGGCTTTGCCCGCGCATACGCTCCGGCTGGAGGTGCGAGACGAGCACGGCGCCCCGACGATGGCAGCGTTCACTATCCGCGACCGGTTAGGCCGCTTGTATCCCAATCCCGCGAAACGCCTCGCGCCCGATCTGTTCTTCCAGGCGCAGGTCTATCGCGCGAACGGAGACACCGTTCGAGTTCCGGCAGGCAGCTACACGGTGACGGCTTCGATGGGTCCCGAATACCAGCCTCAAACCAAGCAGGTCGAAGTAACTGCCGCAGGCACTAGCGAAGTTTCTTTTGCCATGCAGCGCTGGATCGATCCCCCGAAATACCATTGGTACTCCGGTGATCATCACGTGCATGCAGCCGGCTGCTCGCATTATCAAAATCCGACCGAAGGCGTGCAACCGGATGATATGGTGCGCCAAATCCAAGGCGAGAAACTGAACGTCGGCGCGGTCCTTACTTGGGGCCCCTGCTACTACTATCAAAAACAGTTTTTCAGTGGCCAAGACCATCCTCTATCGAAGCCCGACGGATTGATGCACTACGATCTGGAAGTTTCCGGATTCCCTTCAAGCCATGCCGGACACTTGGTGCTGCTCGGGCTCACCAATCAGGATTATCCGCATTGCGTTCGCATCGAACAGTGGCCAACGTGGGATCTACCGATTCTGCGCTGGGCCAAATCGCAAGGCGCTATGACCGGCTTTGCTCACTCCGGCTGGGGACTCGAGTCCAAGTCGCGCGAGCTGCCCAACTACCAAGTTCCCGGCTTCGACGGAATCGGCGCCAATGAATACATCGTGGACGTCACGCATCCCGACGCGGTCGATTTCATTTCTACGATGGACACGCCTTATCTGTGGGAATTGAACATTTGGTATCACACCCTGAATGTGGGATTCCGCACGCGAATCTCTGGGGAGACCGATTTCCCTTGCATCACGGATGCACGCGTAGGTCAGGGGCGCATCTACGCCAAAGTAGATGGTCCGCTTAGTTACAGCGGCTGGCTGGAGGCGATCCACAACGGGCGAAGTTACGTCTCCGACGGCAGAAGCCACTTGATGGATTTTGCCGTAAATGATTTGGAAGTCGGCAGCAAGGCAAGCGAGGTAAAGCTCGCACAAAAGGGCACTGTCCGCGCCCGCGTGAAAGTCGCGGCTTTTCTCAATCCCGTCCCACTCGATTCCGACAATATTCCCTCCGATCGCGGAAAGCAGTACTGGAAGGCGGCGCTGACAGGCGCCTCTGAACCTGGCAACATCCGCGACCGCCCCATCGATCAAAACCCGTATTGGCACATCGAGCGAGCGCGCATCGGCAACACCCGTCAAGTGCCAGTCGAGTTGGTCATGAATGGCAAACCCATCGCTCGGAAAGAAATTCTTGCGGACGGCACCATCCAGGACGTCAGCTTTGACGCTCTGGTCGAGCGCAGCAGCTGGCTCGCTGTGCGCATCTTAGGCTCTTCGCATACGAACCCCATCTTTGTTTTGGTGGATGGCAAGCCCATTCGCGCTTCACGCCAGAGCGCGGAGTGGTGTCTGGCTGGCGTGAACCAGTGCTGGACTCAAAAAGCCCCGAAAATTTCCAAGGCCGAACTGCCGGATGCGCAAGCCGCCTACGACCACGCGCGCGAGGTCTACACCAAACTCATCGCCGAGTGCCCGGAATGAGCGCGCACTTTCACAAAATCGAAGCCGCACCCTCCTCCCTTTACTCCTCAACCTCATTAACCCTCAAACCGGCGATTAGCTACTTGTTGCCGATCGAGGAAATCAGACGCAGAACTTCCGCTTCCGAGATATCGTAGAGCTAGCGCATCAATCGAAAAGCAACTGGCGAGAAGGAAATCAGCCGCTGCGCTGCGACAGCCACCGGACTCCTCGAAGCAGAGCAAAAGTTCCGACGCATCGAAGGCTATCAAGAGATTCTGTTGCTGAAGGAGCGCCTGAACCCCTCGCGTATTCAGCAGAAGGAGGTGCGGATCGCCGAAGTCGCTTGAACTAGGTCGCCGGGAGCATTACCGTGCCACACATCGGGAGTCCCTGCAGGCACTCCTTCCTGCTCCTCCTTATTCTCGGTGAGTTGTCGCTTGATTCGTGGCGGTCTCTTTGAGGGAACCATGTGCTTACTCGCTTCGAGCGTCTCTCCCATTCTCTGACTTGCGTTCCTGTTTGCACATTCTTTTAGACGCGGCGTAGCACACTTCCCCCAACTGATGCGCTACAGCCGGTGCTTGACTAGGCCTACCTCGGATCCGCCAGTACCTATCAAGCAAACCACCAGCCCTCGTCGCGGCTGAAGGCACTTCGCTCGCCGTCATCATCGTTCCGGTCTGGGCAAACACTGAGCCCGCCCGCGGTTGCCCTTCAGTTTCGCTTGATGATAAAGGCAGTCTTATCGTCAATACGGTCCTGTTCGCCAGTCTGGCGCAGACGATCGTCTTTTTTCACCGCGTATTCCAGCAATGCATTGCAGATTTCCTTTGCTGGCTGGCGATAGTGCTCACGCATTACCGACTCAAGTTGCTGGCGTTCTTCTTTGTCGCTGCCGTCATAGACCCCGTCGCTATAAAGGAAGAAAATGTCCCCCGGACTCATCAGAGTTAATTCGGCCACATCTGAAGACTTCGCCCGGTGCCGGAATTTGAGTGACAAATATCTGTTACGGTCCGGATGATCCTTCGGGATCTGCAGGCCGAGCGGCAAGAATTGCACCATCCGGCCTTTATCAATTTCCATGAACTTGCGGTATTCGGCGGAGAACACTAGTGGGGGAGGATGTCCGAAATTGACGAATCGAAAATAGCCATGAGGGTGTACTTCACCATAAAGCATCGTTGCAATCTCTTGGGCGCTCTCCTTCTCGCTTATGCCGAGTGCGTTGCGAGCGGTCACCGACTGCGCCAATCGCAGGTTGAGCCTCTCGAATAACTCCGGTGTCGTCTTCCCTCGGCGGTCGAGTTCGGCGAGCATGAGGGCATGAAAGGTGTCGTGGACCGTCGAGGCGATTTTCGCGGAAATGATCCCATGTCCTTGAGCGTCCACGAGCAGGACGCCCGCAGTTTCATAGAGCTCATGCACGTCCTCGGCTACGCGAATCTGTTCCGAGCTTCGCGCTTTTCTATACTCGGTTTCCATTTCGGGCCTGTAATCCGGCCTTGATTTCAGCCATTCGACATGATCGTCAACCGAGTTGCGCGGCGGCGCACCTGCGGAGAGCGGCTCGAGAAACTCCTTTGATAGCCTCAGCGCCCGCTCGATGCGTGCATCGATGTCGTAGCGCTGCTGAAAATTTATGTATTCAAACAGGTCGCCGCCAACCGTTTCCGCGGGCACAGAATTACCGTACATCTCGATTCCCGGCAGGTGCGGAATCGCACCTTCCACCGGCATCAGGCGCTTCCGCAGATATTCATCAATACCTGGAGCGGTGTAGGTTCTTGCCATAAGAGAATCCAAGGGAAGTGGCGGTCACTCCTGTGATCTTTTCTGTGATCTTTGTCTACCCCATTCCATGACACGACGATGCGCGACTCCATGGAAGAGCGTCTATTGTACTTTGGTATGGGTCTCCGCCAGTGTCAATGGCGTGGCCCCCTTCAATAATGCGCTCTCTCCTCACTGTGGTTTGATCGTGCGCGTGGGAACTCCACAGAGGTGCCCCACGGATACCAAAGTATCCTCGATACCTTCGTCAATTGTTCCGCGGCAGCATTGACTCCAACATGCCTGGCTCGGTTCCACCCGACATGGCAAGACGCGCGTACAAGCAGCCCGGCTCTTTGCGGCCGAACTTCCTGGGGGTCCGGATCACTACGCTAGTTTGCGCATGAGGTCGCAAGTCTTCCGCTCCAAATTCCGGCCGAGGTGGAACTGATTTTCGAGGTAGTGCAGTAAGATAGCACGTGGAAGTCCACGCAGGGCAAGGCCTAGTATGGACGTCTCCCGGCAGAGGTTAGAATGGTGAAGATGAAGGTTCGTAGGAGGCATCATGGCAACAACGAAAATCGCAATAGCACCAATGAAGGCGGCCCAGATTCCCAAGGGAGGAGCCGATTTCCAGATCGTCGAGCGCGAGATTCCTGCGCCGGGAGTAGGAGAGGTGCGCATCAAAGTGCAGGCCTGTGGCATTTGCCACAGTGACGTGCTTACGAAAGACGGTTTGTGGCCTGGAATTCAGTATCCTCGCGTTCCAGGACACGAGGTCGCGGGCATCCTCGACGAGCTCGGTGCCGGTGTTTCCGGGTGGACGAAGGGCCAGCGCGTCGGCGTCGGCTGGCATGGTGGCCACGACGGAACGTGCCTCGCTTGCCGGCGGGGAGATTTTGGCAACTGCCAGAACATGAAAATCGCCGGCATTAGCTACGATGGCGGATACCAGCAATACATGGTGGCTCCTGTCGAGGCCCTGACGGCGATACCGAAAAGCCTAAGCGACACCGACGCCGCCCCGCTGCTCTGCGCTGGAATCACTACCTTCAACGCGCTACGGCACAGCGGCGCGATGCCCGGCGACCTCGTTGCCGTGCAGGGGATCGGCGGACTAGGTCACCTCGGAGTTCAATTTGCCCGCAAGTTTGGCTACAAGGTTGCCGCCATCGGGCGAGGATCCGAAAACGCCACGCTTGCAAAGAAACTCGGAGCGGAGGTGTATATCGACAGCAGAGCAACAAACGCGGCAGCCGAATTGCAAAAACTGGGTGGCGCACAGGTCATTCTGGCGACAGCCCCGAGCTCGAAAGCGATGTCCGACCTCGTCGACGGCCTGGGGCCGAACGGCAAGCTCATGGTCGTAGGTGCGGCTTTCGATCCCATTGAAGTCACGCCGATTCAGCTCATCACTGGGAGCCGAACGATTCAAGGCTGGGCCTCGGGCACGCCGGTGGATGCCGAGGACACGCTACGCTTCGCCGAATTAACCGGCGTGCGTCCCATGATCGAAACCTATCCGCTCGAAAAAGCGAGCGAGGCTTACGCGCGCATGATGAGCGGCAAGGCCGAGTTCCGCGTCGTTCTGACGATGTGAGATTGGCGGAAGCGACAAACCTGCGAGCACGCGCCGCAAGGAACGCAGCTATCCGTGCGGCAAGACGTACGGCCAACCAAGTTGCGCGCAAGCGTGTTTCAGACGATCATAACCGGCAGGAGCCGCCTCTGTTCGCAAGAAGTATCGAACGGCACGCCTTAAGCGACAAGTGATTCTGCCGGTTGACGCCCCCATTCAAGAAATCTGACTCTCGATTTGAGTGAACGCACATGAGGAAAGAACATGGCAAATCTGAAGTTCGACAAAGAGATCACTGCACTTCTGGTCATCGATCCGTACAACGATTTCATTTCCGGGGGAGGCAAAGTATGGGATCGCTTGAAGACTGTTGCAGAGGCAAACGATTGCGTTCCTCATATGTTGCAAGTCATGAATGCTGCGCGGAAGGCGGAGCTTCGCATCGTCTATGCGTTGCATCGTCGATACCGTCCGGGCGACTACGAGAGCTGGCAGTACATTGCGCCTATCCAGAAGGCGGCCTGGTCGCATAAGATCTTCGAAAATGGCACCTGGGGTGGCGAGATCGCAGTGAATTCGCTCCTCAGCCGGGTGATATCGTGGCCCTCGAGCATTGGTGTTCCAGCGGCTTTGCCAACACCGATCTGGATTTGCAGCTCAAAAAGCATGGCATCCACAAGCTCGTCGTCATCGGGCTCATAGCACACACGTGCGTGGAGGCAACGGTTCGCTTTGCCGCCGAGCTGGGCTACGAGGTCACCATGGTAAAGGACGCACCACGGATTACTCGGATGAAGAGATGCACGCCGCTCTCGACGTCAATATCGCAAACTACGCCACTGCCATGGTGACCACAAAAGAAGTCGTCGAGGCCCTTTCATTTCACCTTCGGCTGACGCAGAGCGCTTCGAACGCGTGAGCGTGGGGCGAAGCGTGGTGGCCAAGAGTTTGGAAGGAGGTATCATGAAACGAATCGCTTTCGTTCTGGTTGCAGTTGCAACGGTGGCCGCCATGGTCACCGCAACCGCCCCCGCAATGGCATCTCGCCTGATCAGCTCGTCTAGGCATTCGAATAGACCGGAGACGCAAGAGGATTCAACAGCTTAAAATTGCGCCCTCAGTCGCGGGTGGAATCTGTTGCGCAGAGGTTCACGATGACGACTAACCCAGCTCAAGTACAAATACGTTCAGTCGACTTCGCCGGCCAACCCATGCGGCAAACGGCTTGGCACTGGTTCGCATGACCATCGGCGCGATGTTGGTGCGGGTCTTCTTCGAGAATCTGGGGAAGGGCGCCTACACCCCGGCGGGCTACGCAGGAGTAATCAATTACACATCAAGGCGAGCCACTCACCGGCGGCATGGAAGTGGGTTATGGGACTAATGGCAAGTCATGCGGCCATGATAGCTCCGATGCAGGCCGCGACGGAAATCTCGCTGGGGATCCTGCTGGTTATTGGTCTGCTTACGCGTCCAGCCGCCTTTGTCGCATTCCTGTTCCTCACCAGCCTTTGGGTCTCGGAATGGGGTACATCATGGATTTGGGAACTACTGGTTCCGGTGCTCGCATCGCTCGGAATCGCGGTGGGACGCGCAGGTCGAGCCTGGGGCATCGACGGGTTGCTGGCCGGCGGCGCGCCTCGTCCCCGTGGTGATGATGAGGGAATCTGCGTGCAGTGTCAGTCGT
>Ga0066654_10000484_pt1 | contig 10711 bp, 12 predicted proteins | sample GraSoiAngelo_103_FD_66715 | JGI IMG/M metagenome (GOLD analysis project Ga0066654, IMG submission 66715) | Grasslands soil microbial communities from the Angelo Coastal Reserve, California, USA - 14_0903_05_20cm | ecosystem: Environmental > Terrestrial > Soil > Grasslands | place: USA... | reverse complement strand
CTTTTTTAGTCGGAATAGCCTTTTATTCTTCAATAGTTTTAATATTACCCTTACGTATTAATTGAATAACAAATATATATTCAGCTTTAGACGTATTCTGTAATGAGAAGATCCAAAAACCATATGATATAAATTTATCAAGTAGTGATAAATGAGATGGCAATTTTCTTACTTTTACAGAAATATCTAGTATTGGAAATATATTTTCTAGTCATGGTTTGTGATTAATGGTTACTTCAGTAATATTGTTACTAGCAATGATAGGTGTTATAGTTATAACAGTCAGTCCCACAATATCTCCAGAAAAAAGTTATGATGTTTTACTAAAAAAGGTTTAAATTATGATGTCTATAAATTGCCAAATATACAAAAAAAAATCAATCTTAATCCTATTTCAATAAATTATAAGAATCCGCCACTAAACTTTTCTGACTATATAATTTACCTGATGATTCACAAGATTCAAATAAAGAAATGGCTAATAAATATTTATATGCTAGAGTATGAAAAAATTAAACAAAAATTAAATGTTTATTTAAACAGTTAAAACATTTTTAATGCGTGCTTGTAAAACATAGTTGAAAACATATTCATTATTTTTACTTGTACTATAGATAATGAACTTATTACACTTTTACTTTGTTGTGTAACCATAAAGTTATTTTTAATTTATAACAATTAGCCATAAAATATATTTAGCTCTAACCTAATCAAAAAGAAAAGCTTAACATAATTTTTGTTATTTTACTAGCCCTGGCGGACTTGTCCCGCTCCAGGGCGAGGCCTCGGAGGGGGCTAGACAATTTTCACTATTTTACGTAACCATCGCCCTAGGCCATGAGCTTAACCTCATCTTTATATCCTTTAATTCTAGTTTAAACATTATTGAAAATGTTTCTTTTTATTAATCAACCATTGAACTTTAGAACAAAAAGTTTGCAATGCACTAGGTTTCTAAGCTACTTGAGGTATATAACCTAATAAATGAGCCACTAGCTGATTTGTTTTCTAATTCAGAAAATAAATTATTTAAAGACCAAATTGAGTGTTTACTCTTAATTTGATCCGTCATTTTTTTTTCGAATACTTAAAAAAAATACGAAACGAGGAGAAGAATTTTTAAATATATAAAAAGTAAAGCCTCACACCCGTTCATTTCGCCTATATTTTTCATTTTTCTAATAGTTTAGTTTAAAGATTATATTTAAATTCAATTTATACATCATAATTTTAAGATTAAATATAGCTATTATTGTTTGCTTACAGCTAAATAATGATTTTAAACTCATTATTCTCCATCATGGACACCATGATAAATAATAATTTAAATAATCAACTTAACTAAAATAAAATCAACTGTTTATTATGTTAGAATTTTTGTTTAAGAATGTATATCTAGAATGTGATGCTCCTAGACCATGAGGTTTATATTTTCAAGATAGTGCTGCACCTGCTAAATGATTAGGGAAATCGTTATTGTGGGTAAAACTATCAAATTCCGGGGACGCCTTAAAACCAATGGTACCAAATTATAATTGAAAAATTATGGATGGATGGTCTAATCAGCCATGTAGGGTAATAAGCCAAAGGATAATCGAAAGAGCAATGGGTAATCGCGGAGCTAAGTCAGTAATTCATAATAATTCTTGTATTACTGTAAAAGTGCAACGAGTAAACGGTAGTTACGTTTTAAAAAATTGAGCGTTAAGATGTACTCTAATGGGTTTCGTGAGAAATTATCAACTCAAAATCCCTTCTAACCAAATAAATAATAAATTAAGATGATATTCTTCTACAGCCACTCCGCAAAATGAAAAACAAAATTTAATGATTGACCCTTGATTCTTCTCTGGCTTTACGGATGCTGAAGGTTGCTTTGTTTTAGGTATTATCAAAAATAATGAACTTAAAGAGGGTTGAGTGATTAGACCTCGATTCCAAATTAATTTACATAAAAAAGATAAAGTTTTATTGGAACAAATTCAAAGTTTCCTTTGCGTAGGAAATATTAATAAACAAGGGTCAGAGGCTTATCAGTTTCGTGTTGATTCAGTAAAAGGCTTAAAAGTTATTATTAATCATTTTGATCGTTATCCTTTAATATCTCAAAAATCTGCAGACTACGAGCTTTTTAAGCAAGCATTTAATCTTATTTTAAATAAAGAACATCTTACGAAGGAAGGATTACGAAAAATTGTGGGAATCAAAGCTTCGATAAATAAGGGTTTATCTGACGAACTAAAAACTGCTTTCCCTGGTATTAAAACAGTTAAGAAACCTGAGGTAGAGAACGTATTTATCCGTGACCCTCAATGGTTAGCAGGGTTTACTAGTGGTGAGGGTTGTATGTTAGTAAGAGTAAAAAAATCTAGCACACATAAATTAGGCTTTTTAGTCGAATTAGTCTTTCAAATTAATCAACATACTAGGGATAAGCTATTAATATTAAGCTTAATTAAATATTTAAATTGCGGGGTGGTTTATAAACATTCAGAAAATGCAGTTGTATTTAAAGTTACGAAATTTTCGGATCTTACTCAAAATATTATCCCATTCTTTTCAAAATACCCTATATTAGGTGTAAAGTCTAAAGATTTTTATGATTTTTGCGAAGTAGCGGATATTATGAAAGAAAAGGGGCATTTAACTATTGAAGGTTTAAATAAAATTCGCCTAATCAGAGATAGAATGAATACAGGAAGAAATTTTGAAGTTTAATATTTATTAAACAAATATATTCGGGGCTCAGGGCTCCAGTATTTTTTGTTGATAAAAATAAAGGAGGCGGATTCTAAGTGTATAAGGTGTAGTAAATCATGTATGCTTATTACAACCTTAAATTCTTGGGCGTAGCCCACTATTTATTATTATTATTTGTAGGATAAATTTGACCGCCATGCAGATGGAAGGATTAATTGAATTACATGATATTTTCTTAATAATTTTGTGTAAAAGAGCCAAACTCCGGGGAACCCCTAAAGCTTTAGTAACCAAGGTATTTTTGGAAACAAAGTTACTGGCCTCAGTAATTAGCGAGGGTAAGGTAATATCACTAAAGATAATTAAATGGGTAATCGCGGATCTAAGTCATATTGTTCTAGAGAATAGCCTTGGTCTAGTTTTTAAATTAAAAACAAAATATCCAAAGTTAAATAGGTAGAATCTAGCTATTTATAAAGAATATAAATATGTAAAAGAGCAACGAGCAGATGGTTCTTCAGGGTCTAGTAAGATTCTGTAAGGTGTGCTCTAGTCGCTGGGAAACCAGTTTTTGAGAGAAATATTAGCCTTCGGTGGTTATCTGCCGAAGGGAAAATTTCCTATTATCTTTTAAGTTTATGCCATAAAAACGTGGAGATGTTAATAGGCAGTTTGCTTTTATTTAAATCTCAATTTAATACTACCTATAACTATTTAATTTTAGAATATACTTTCTAATTTTATTAGTTATTAATTTTAATAGAAGGTACCTTTTCTAGGTACTATTGAAAAATAAAGTATTAAATAAATATATGGAAAATATTAAGAATACCTCTCCCCTACGGGGCGCTGAGTTAAATCCGTTTTTTGTTACTGGCTTTTCAGACGGGGAAGCTTGTTTTCATCTTGCTATAGGTAAAAACCCTAAATATAAAAATGGCTATTATGTTAATCCTGGCTTTTCAATAGTTTTACATAAGAAGGATCAATCATTACTGGAAAAAATACAAGCATACTTTGCTGGTATAGGTACAATTAGAAAACAAGGTGATAAATTTATTCAGTTTAGAGTTTTTTCTATCGAAGATTTAAAAGTAATCATAGATCATTTTGAAAAGTATCCCTTAATTACTCAAAAACAAATTGATTATAAACTTTTTAAAAAAGCATTAGAATTAATTAAAAATAAAGAACATTTAACTCTAGATGGTTTTCAAAAAATTGTAAATATAAGGGCCTCTATGAATAAAGGTCTACCAGAAACATTAAAAATAGCTTTCCCAGATGTTATTCCAAACACAAAACCTTTAGTTACATCTTCAGAAATTAGAGATCCAAACTGAGTAGTTGGGTTTACAGAAGGTGAAGGATGTTTCTTTGTAAAAATCTCAGAGAATAAAAATAAAGAAAATTATCAGATTATATTAGGTTTTCAAGTCACTCAACATAGTAGAGATACTTTACTATTAAAAAGTTTAATTACTTTTTTTAATTGTGGTAGAGTAGAGCAGTATTATGGGGGGTCAGCTGTAATTTTTGTGGTTACTAAATTATCTGACATAATTGAGAATATTATTCCATTCTTTGAAAATTATCCTCTAGTTGGATCTAAAGCTAAGGATTTTGAAGATTTTAAAAAGATAGCTAAATTAATGAAATCTAAAGTTCATTTAACTCCGGCTGGATTGGAAGAAATACGTAAAATAAAATCAGGAATGAATTCTTTAAGAGTTTATTCCCAACAGGAAGAAAAATAGTCAAGAATCTGCCCTTCCTTCCGTAGTATGAGAACACGGATGAGGGGCCGAATCTAAGAATTATAGTTAATATTTGGTTAGGATAGCCTGCCATGGTTGGTTAAAACAAAGCAAATTCCTTTCTATCTGGACTATAATCCAGATAATTTAAATAAAGGCCAGTAATGAGAACTAATAAAGGTAAGTAACTCAAAATTAAAGTTTCATGTAAACTTTCCAAAATTTACAATTAGATTTATTGTTTTATAAATACTTTAGGTAAATTAGGACAAGGTTATATGAGCGGATAATATAATGTTTTACCTTACTATAATATTATTTGGTGTAGGTTGAATGTTATCATCAGTTATAAGAAATTATTCTAGTGAAAAATCTCCAATAAGTCACAAATATTTAAATCATGGTACATTAATGTGCCTGCGTGCACGAAATTTATTCGGTTTAAATAGGTTACAGTTCAAAAAACCTTTAATAAGAAATTATTCGTCAACAAATAATCCTCATAATACAGATAACGCCCAGTATAACCCAGTAAAAATTTATGAGAATGCTTATGATATGAAAAATTTAATTCTGAAAGAAAATAAGAATAAAGTAGGTATTTATAAGTGAACAAATAAATTAAATAACAAGTGTTATGTTGGAAGTTCTATTAATCTCTGAAGAAGGTTTTTAAATTATTTCAATTTATCTTATTTATCTAACAAAAAAAATAATTTAAAAATATCTAGAGCTTTAGTCAAACACGGATATTCCAATTTTTCTATTGAGATTTTAGAATATTGCAGTGTTTCTGATTTATTAGAAAGGGAACAATATTATTTAGACTTATTAAAACCCGAATACAATACTGAAAAAATAGCTGGTTCTTCATTGGGATTAAAACGTTCTGAAGAGACTAAAGCTAAAATCAGTAAAGCTTTAAAAGGTGTGGATCAAAAAGTAGTTTATTTGGTAAAGCGCATAGCGAATTAACTAAATCTAAAATGAGTGATTCAAAATCAGGTAAAAAAAATTCCTTTTATGGTAAAACTCATTCGGAGGAAACCAAATCTTTAATGAGTTTATTAAAATTAGGTAAAACCCATTCTGATTCAACAGATTTAATTTCTAAAAAAAAAGGTTTACCTGTATATTTATATGAAAAAAATTCAGAGGGAGTTTTAAATTTGATAGGAACTTTTGTTTCAGGAAGAAAAACTGCTGAGTTTTTAAATATAAGTAATAATACAGTAAATCTTTATCTTAAATCAGGTAAATTATTTAAAGATAAATATTTATTTTCTCGAGATCTCATTGATAACACCTAATTTCTGCATGTTTAAATTCACTATATGCTGGAAAGCTTGTATATTTATAATTCGATATACACGTAATCAGCAGGAAATTTTTAAAAATTCCCCAGAGACTATACGTGACATTATTTATTGAAAACATTTCAATAATAAAGATATAGTCACAAGTTTATACACCAATAGTGTTAAAATCATGACATTGATTGAATTAATTTGGACAATTACACCTGCATTAATTTTAATGTTAATTGCATTTCCTGCCGAATGATTTAGGAAATTATTCAAGAGGGTAAAACTATCAAACTTCGGGAAAGCCCTAAAGCTTTTGATACCAAGCCATTATCGAAAGATTGTGAGTGGATGAAGTAATTACTCATGTAAGGTAAAAAGTCAAAAGATGATCGAAAGAGAAATGGGCAATCGCGAAACTAAATCAGTAGGCTTTATGGTTTTTAAAAGCATTACTGTAAAAGAACAACGAGTATACGGTAGTTGATATATAGTTCCTTTATATTTAAGATGTACTCTAATGGGTTTCGAAAGAAACTATCAAGTCAAAATCCTTTCTAACCATATAAATAAATTAAGATCCTATACTTCGCTAACGACCTTAAAGCCTAAAATTAAACCAGCGATCGATCCTTGATTTTTAACAGGATTTGCGGATGGCGAATCTTGTTTTTCAATTGGGCTTTATAGAAATAATAAAAAGAAATTAGGTTGAGCTGTACAAACTAGTTTTGTATTGGTTTTACATAAAAAAGATTTGTCAATTTTATATTCTATAAAATCATATTTGAGAGTAGGTAATATTTATTCAAGGAAAAACGGTACTTGTGTTTATCTAATACAATCTATTAAAGATTTAGCTGTTATAATTAATCATTTTGATAAGTATTCATTAATTACTAAAAAACAAGCTGATTATCTTCTATTTAAGATGGCTGTTAATTTAGTTAATAATAAAGAACATCTAACTATTGAAGGGTTACAAAAATTTGTAGCCATTAAAGCATCTATAAATCGAGGTCTTCCATTAAATATAAAAACTGCCTTTCCAGATAACATTCAAATTCATAGACCTAATGTATCAGATTATAAGATTAAAGATCCTAACTGATTAGCAGGTTTCGTGTCAGCTGAAGGATGTTTTCTTGTTAAAATTAGATCTAAACCTAAAATGAAAATAGGATATTCAGTAGAATTAGCTTTTGTAATTACTCAACATTCTCGAGATGAGCAATTAATGAAAAGTTTAATAGAGTATTTTGGATGCGGGAATATTTATAAAAATCCTGTTACGGTAGATTTTAAAACTACCAAATTTAAAGACTTGACGGAAAAAATCATTCCATTTTTTGAAAAATATCCTATTCAAGGTGTAAAATTTTTAGATTATTTAGATTTTGTTAAAGTTATAAAATTAATAGAAAATAAAGCTCATTTAACTGAAAAAGGATTAGATCAAATTCGTAAAATTAAAGCTAGCATGAATAGAGGAAGAAAATAGGTAGTTTATTTATTTGTAAGATAAATTTGATCGCTGTGTCATTTAAGTTATTATACTTAATGGACGAAGTTACTGATCCCGCTATGTCTATACTTGCAGAGGGTCAAATTGATGGCCCTAAATCATATTTATTTAATATAATTGAAAATATTAATTGTTTAGTTTTTTCATTAATAACTTGTAAAATAAAGAATATTGAGTTTATACAAAATAAAATTTCCTCTAATAATTCTATGTTTCATACTAGAGTAAGAGCTGGTAACCGTATAGGGCCTCACCATGAAGATGTTATATCAGTCATAGTGGGTTCATTACTAGGAGACGGCTATGCTAATAAAAGATCTGTAGAAGGTACAAGACTTTGTTATAGACAAAGTATAGTACATAAAGATTATTTATTTTGGTTGTATGAATTTTTTTATAGTAGAGGTTACTGTTCAAACTTAGAACCTAGAATGTATATTAGAACAATAAAAAAAGGAGAACAAATAGAAAAATATTTTGGATATGAATTCAACACTTTTACATTCAGGAGTTTTAACTGATTACATGAAATGTTTTATAAAAATGGTAAAAAAATAGTAAGTCCGGATATAGAAAAATATATAACTCCATTAGCATTAGCAATATTTATTATGGATGATGGAGGTTGAGCTAATCCTGGTGTAAGAATAGCTACAAATAATTTTAAATTAGAAGAAGTACAATTGCTAGTTGAAATATTAAAAAAATTTAATCTTGACTGTACTGTTCAAAAAATAAAAAATAATAACCAATATTCTATTTATATAAAAGGTTCATCTATTCCAACTTTAAAAAAACTTATTTTATTCCATTTACATCCATCTATGTATTACAAGTTAGGTTTATAAATTAATGTAAAATTTAACTTTAATCTATTTAATAAATAATTATGATAGTCGTGATTTAAATAAAAGTCATATTTTTTCATTAATATATTTTATCAAAGTATATAAAGAATTATATTAATTTATTTATTTCTAAGATTCCGACGGGAATCTTTAAGGAAAATTTATATTTCCTTTGGCGATGCAAATGTAAACAATTAAAGATTATTATTTATAATATTAAAATAATAATACAAGATTGTCAGTAATTATTTACTGCCACAGATTGGGTCATTTGCGGGTGTAAATTTATTTTAATTAATATATTTATGCTTAATGTACAATCGGTAAGAATATATAAATATTCTGCTAAAGAAAATATTTTCCTTAGGCGACATAAGTGAAAACAGTCAATTATATTTATAATACAAGACTGTCAGTAAATTTATTTATTGCAACAGATTGGGTCACTTATGGGTATCATTAATTGATGCTTAATGTACAATCGATTTGAATATATAAATATTCAGCATCAATTATTATCCATTAGCTTTTTATTTAGCTTTAATTCTAGACAATTCCATACTAAAATTCGAACAATTAATAGAATAGGTCCACACAATTCGGATGTAATTAGTTTGTTAGTTGGGTGTCTTCTGGGAGATGCATACGGTGTAAAATCTAAATCTAAAATACAAGGTACGAGCTTTCGTTTTGCTCAAAGTGCTCGTCATAAAGATTATTTATTTTTTCTTTATGATTTTTTATTTACTAGAGGTTACTGTACTGATTCAGGACCTAGACAATATCAAAGAATACTTATAAACGCTTCAAATGTAAAAAAAACACATTATGGTTATGAATTTGATACTTTTACGTTTAGTAGTTTAAATTGGCTTTATGATTTATTTTATGTAGATAGAATCAAAATAATATCACCTGAACTTATCAACTACTTAACGCCTATGGCCCTTGCATTTCTTATAATGGATGACGGAGGTTGAGTTTCAGGCTCTAAGAGTGTTAGAATCTCTACTAATAATTATACTTTACAAGAAGTTGAATTATTGAGCGAGATGTTTAAAATAAAATTTGAATTAAATTGTACTGTTCAAAAACTTTGAAAGGCGAAAGGAGATATTTCTAAGAACAAATATTCAATATATATTAAAGTTGATTCAATGTCTAAGTTAAGAGAGTTAGTTTTACCTTTTATTCTTCCTAGTATGAGATATAAATTCGGATTATAGTTTTAATCTTTTACTGACAAATAAGACGAAAATTGTATTTTATTACATAAATTTATAAGCTATATGCTCTTCTATTTACTTAGTAATTTTTGCATAAAAAGAGGCATCAATGGTACTGGAGTTATCAATATGTGGATTTTGTAAACGATGATCAAGATAATATAGAGTTTGATTCTTACCTGGTACCTGAAGAAGATTTAGAAGATGGTGCTTTAAGAATGTTAGAGGTAGATAATAGAATTATATTACCTGAAGTTACTCTTGTTAGATTTATCCTTACATCAGCTGATGTAATACACTCATTCGCTATGCCGGCTTTAGCTATAAAATGTGATGCTTATCCTGGAAGATTAAACCAGGCATCAGCGCTGGTGAATAGAAAGGGTGTATTTTATGGTCAAATTAAAAGCCGCAGGCCGTAGTCTGAGTGAACCTCTGGCTATAAACCATCAAATTGCGGGAATCCCCTAAAGCAATTTTAACCAACCAAGTATAGTAATATAACTTGGGGCGCAGGTAATGACTCGCGACGGTAAAATCAAGATTGATAATGAAAGTAAATGGGCAACCCGCAGCCAAGCGCCGTACCTCCTTATAGAATTTGGTAAGGTGTGCAGTTCATCGACTAAATGTTGGTTGGCGAAAGCTTAAGATATAGTCAGATCCCACCTGAAAAGGTGCAGGAGAACCGTTTAAATCATGTATATTTAAAGTTCTCTGTTAAATGGATATAAATATATAAATAATATATATTTATATTTAGGAAGAAGTACTCTGCTTAGTTTTAACAAAACATGACTTAAGAAGAGTAGATTCGCAATGTTCAGAGATTTGTGGTATTCTTCACAGTTCTATGCCTATCGTTATTCAATCTGTTTCAATGGAAGATTTTTTGGTTTGACTAAATGAACAATAATGTCAAGGTTTAACCGTAAATTGTTGTCTAATTTATTTATTTATAAGCCTTATAGTACTCTAACTATCAGTAATTCTTTGAATTCAGTAATTAATCCGGAGAAATTAGCTTTAGAGCACATAAAGAGCGGCAATGTAACTACTCATTTAGTTATTAATAAAATACTCGAGAGTCAAAAGGTTTCAATCCCCGAAAATAAACCTCTTATTGTAAAATCTGTATCTGATAACAATGAAATAATTTTTTAAGTATTATGGATACAATTAGATACTATGAAATTCAGGGTATAAAATTGGACCGTAAAACTATTAACAAATATCTTGAAAAAGGTGGAGTTTATAAAGGATTTACGTTTCAATATAAAAATCAAAATTAGACGCTAAAATATCTTATCTCGTGTGTTCAGATCCTATAAGCTACTCGATAATCTTAATC
>Ga0066654_10000483_pt1 | contig 10716 bp, 6 predicted proteins | sample GraSoiAngelo_103_FD_66715 | JGI IMG/M metagenome (GOLD analysis project Ga0066654, IMG submission 66715) | Grasslands soil microbial communities from the Angelo Coastal Reserve, California, USA - 14_0903_05_20cm | ecosystem: Environmental > Terrestrial > Soil > Grasslands | place: USA... | reverse complement strand
TATTTCGATCCGATTGCAGAATCCGCCTCACCAGGTCCGCAGCGGAAGCATCGCTCAAGTCAAAAAAGTTGAGCTGCTCGGGAAACACACGAGTGAGGTACTCCATCGGAAAACGATCGTGCCCGGCGGGAACTGGCGTGTGCGTAGTGAAAACGCACTTGCTGCGGACTTTTTCGATATCCTCGCCGCGGATGGAGCTGCGGCCAGCCTTCTGAGCCTCCTCTCCCAGCAATTGCAAAGCGAGAAGAGCCGCATGGCCTTCATTCATGTGAAACCGGGTGAGATCGTTGTAACCCAGTGCGCGCAGCATGCGGACACCGCCAATGCCGAGTATGACTTCCTGGCAAAGGCGGTAGTAAGAGTCGCCTCCGTACAGCGAACCCGTGAGATTGCGATCAAACTCCGTATTCGAAGGCAAATCAGCGTCCAGAAAGTACACCGGTACCTCGAATCCGTGAACCCCCTTGACGGCGTACTTCCAGCAGCGAAGCTCGAGCCGCCGATTTTCAATGGGAACGCTGGTGCGCGCTGATTCTTCGGTCAGGAAGTCGGCGACGTTCCACTCGACCGGCTCTTCCGTTTGCGATCCGTCCTCCGCAAGGCGTTGCGTGAAGTATCCTTTGCGATAGAGGAGCGAGACGGCCACCATCGGAACGCGCAAGTCCGAGGCGGCGCGAACGGTGTCGCCCGCCAGCACGCCAAGCCCGCCGCTGTAGCTGGGCATGGCGTTTTGCAGCGCAATTTCCATCGAAAAGTAAGCAATGAATTGTTTTGCCGAATTCGACTGCGTGGACATCTCACTCGCTTTTGATCGGGAACAACATGCTCAACCTGCCCGGGAAAACACACTTTCGTAAAACTTCTATTGTCGGGGATAGGCCAATCTCAAGCAAGCGCTGCGTGTCTCATCCGTATTCCGCAACATTTCGTAAAGAATGGGCGGCCCGCTCGTGAAGGCGCGTCGGTTTCTTGCCAAAGCAAGAGCGGCAGAACTCCCCAGGTAAGTACCGAGGACTCCTGCCGCCCGGAAACGCGCTGTTTTCTAGAACTCGAAGCGCACGGCAAGCTGCGCCTGGCGTGGATCACCGACTCCGACGCGCAGGAAGCCGTTGAAGTCAAACAGTTGCGGCGAGGACAGTGGATTCACGTTGTTCTTGTTATTGAACGTGTTGAACATTTCGATTCTCGGGATGAGCTTCATCCGTTCGCCGAGGCTAAAGGGACGATCCACACCAAAGTCGAACGTGAAGAAGGCGTTGTCCTTGCGCAGGTGATTGCGACCGCAGTCAATGGGTGTTCCGCCCCCGGCGGGTATCACGAAGCGTGTTCTCGAATTTTGGAAACTGCAAGGCGCACCGGAGCCGTCGCCGTTTACATTGTCCGTGATGGGTTGCGCGGAATGTGCCTGCATTCGAACGTTGCCATGGACCCCCCCTGGAAGATCTGCAACCGTGTAGGCATTGAACTTATGCCGCTCGTCGCGATCCGAGTTCGAATACTCTGCAGCGAGATTGAACAGATTTGCGTAGCGGAAAGTGAACGGGTCGCGCTCATTCGAATCGTCATCTTTGTCGACCGAATAAGTATAGTTCGCGTCAAAGAGGAAACGGTGGCTGAACCGCTTGCGCATTCCAAAGGTCACTCCACGGTAGAGAGATTTCGCCGAGCTCGCCGTATCCGTTATGTCTCCAAGATTTGGAAATGGAGCATGCACACCGACGTAGTTAACGGTGTCCTGTCCCGTGGTGGGCAAGGTGAATCCAGTCCCCGCGTTCGGATTAATGAACCGGGTAAGGTGGACACCCTTGGACATGGTGAAGTCTACATAGGCCGCGTAGTCGCCCACGAGTTGCTGTTCATACCCTACGTTCGTCGTATAGATCCTCGGGTTGGCATAGCTTTTGCTAAACACCGTGACTCCGGCGCCTACCAGGGGCAACGTCGCGGGAGTCACAGGAACCGTTCCCGGGTAAGTAGGAGGATTGCCGCCGGCGGAGTTGAATCCGGTAACGGCAACGATCTCCTGTTGTTGCACGCCATTCGTCGTGATAGGGCCAACTTGGGTCAGCATGTTTTGCCGGGCGTTGAAGATGCCCCAACTGGCACGAAGGGCTGACCTTCCATTGCCCCGAACATCCCATGCTAAGCCAGCGCGCGGCTGGAACTCTTTATACTGATTGGGAAGGAATCCAGTCGAATCAAACGCCGGATCGCTCAGGTATTGGCCATAGGAAGTCTTCGAGGGGGGCACAACGGGATCTGGGAATTTCTGTGCATCCCATCGTAGGCCGTAGTTCAGTGTAAAGTTGCGCCAGATTTTCCACGTGTCCTGGACGAAAACAGAGGTGTCTTCGTTGGCGAAATTCGCCTTGCCCGACTGGTCGAGGGTCTCCCCGGAAGTTGTCGGTCCGTGCTGCAGATAAAGGAAGAGAGGTCCACCCGACGGTGCTGTTCCGGCCGGGCAAGACTGGCTCGGGCCTACGTAGGCGGTCGGATTGAAATTTGCATCGTCGCACTCTACCGCAGTCGGCCCGAACCCATTGCCCAAAGAGGCTGGGGAAGCATAGTGAAGGAACCCAGTTACGCTGCTGAAGATGTACCGGCCCGTGAAGAAGCCACGGAAGATTTGGTCGTTGCGGCTGTGGATCCACTCACCTCCGAATTTCCAGGTGTGCGCGCCTCGGATAATCGAGAAATTATCGCGGATGTCAGTTCGGTAGAAGAGTTCATCGATGGTCGGTTCAAGAAAGAATGGTTGACCGAACCGAAAAGTGGGGCTGAAGCCCATCGCCGTATCCGGCACGCTGGAACGGTCAATTGCCCCACGGGGCCGGTTCTCCCTTGCATAGGTAAAATGCGCCTCGTTGAGCAAATTATTGGAAAGCGTGTCCACCCAGTTCGTGCTAATCGCCTGGATCTTCGAGGGCCCCTCGACACCGTTCGCGGTTGAGCCGTACGTCGGCACATCGAAGGTCTGATTGGGATTCTTGGACCAATCAAAGTTATACGAGCCGAAAATCTGGTTCTTGGCATTTAGGTTGTAGTCCACGCGCCCGAATATGGAAGCATTCCTCACCTGGTGAATGACAGGCAGGCTGTCGTCCTCATTGAAATTGCTCTTCATGAAGTTCAGGAGGACTTGTCTCTGGCAATCGGGGCTCGTCGCAATCTGGGCATCTGTAATGTTGCTGTTGAATACGGGGTTAGAAATCGCGCAGGCCGTTCCCAGAGGCACGCTGAGATTCGTGCGCGTCAGATTCTCTCGGATCCCCTCCCCGGCGCCGAAGAAGAACAATTTGTCTTTTACAACCGGCCCGCCGAGGCTGCCGCCAAACTGATTGCGCCGAAGATCCTGCAGCGGCTTACCATCCGAAGTGGCCGCCGTGAGTCCCTCGGTGCGGAAATATTCGAAAAGGGCGCCATGAACCGTGTTCGTCCCTGACTTTGTCACCACGTTGATCACGCCGCCGGCGCTGCGTCCGAATTCGGCGTTTGCGCCGCTGGCGGTAATCTGAAACTCCTTGACAGCTTCCAGAGTGATGTCAATCGCGGCGCGCTGCCCGCCCATTTGCTCGCCGAAGAACCCGTTATTGTAGTCGCCCCCGTCCAAGCTGACGTTATTGAAAATGCCCCGCTGGCCGTTGACGTTGATCTCGTCTCCGTCGGGCCCTTGCACAATGCTGACGCCGGGCGTCAGCGTGAGCAAATCCTCGAACTTGCGGCCCAGCACCGGTGTCGTGGCCACGGAAAGCTCGTCCAGTGTGGAAGCAGACTCGGTTTTCGTGACTTCAACGATCGGGACTTCCGATACCACGATTTGTTGCGCCACTGCGGAAACTTTCAGAGTCACCGGAATGTTGATCGTCTGTCCCACGGTCAAATTCACGTTTTGCTGTAGAACCGTGGCGAATCCCTGCTTGGTGATCGTGAGGGTGTAGCGCCCAGGGGCAAGGCTCAGAAAGGCGAAGTGTCCGTCGGTGTTGGTCGTTTCCGTCTGTGTGAAATTGGTATCCAGATTCTTTGCTTCCACCGTTGCGCCCGCGACGCTCCCGCCCTTCTCATCAAGAACGTCGCCTTGAACAGTTCCCGAAGTAATCTGCGCCTGCCCCCACGCCCTTGAGGCAATGCACAACCCCAGTGCCATCACAAAACAGGCACACAATAATTTTTTCATGTTCTCTCCCTCACCCTTCACACCCACGTTTTCGCCAGCCAGGAAACCCCCAAAGGATGAGGCGGCTTTTGAAAACAATTGTTCGCAGGCAGTGTAGTGCGAGAGGCTTTCGAAACACAAGAGGAGGCCTGTGGAAACCTCGCGCTGGCCCACACAAATTCTTCATGGAATCGATTGGCTCTACGAGGATGCGGGTAATTCGCACGCAGCCTCTGCAAAAACCCTAGAAAGCACTTGTCGGATATAATCGCCCCGCCGTGAAAGCCATCTTGGAAACGATCCGCGCTGTCGAGCTGACCGAGGCGCTCGCCGGTCCTTATTGCGCCATGCTTCTCGGAGATCTGGGCGCCGATGTCATCAAGATCGAGCGCCCCGGCGTTGGCGACCAATCGAGGTCGAGGGGCTGGGGCCCGCCGTTTGTCGGCGGCGAATCCGCCTATTTTCTAGCGGCCAATCGCAACAAGCGCTCCATCACGTTCAACTACGATCATCCTCGCGGCGCAGAAGTGTTCCAAAAACTTCTCTCTAGTGCCGACGTTTTCCTTCACAACCAGCCTTCCCTGGCGTCTCTTCAAAAGCGCGGAATCGATGCCGAAACTCTTTGTGCGAAAAATACTCGGCTCATCTATTGCAGCATTACCGGCTACGGTTTCACCGGCCCCAAAGCGGGAATGCCCGGCTACGACATCCTCGCTCACGCGAAGCAGGCGTCATGAGCTTCACCGGCGAACCCGCCGGCGGGCCGATGCGCTATCCCATTGCCATCGCGGACATGACCTGCGGGATGTATGCGGCCATGGGAATTCTCGCGGCGCTTTTGCACCGAGAGAAGACCGGGCGCGGGCAAATCCTCGACATGGCTCTTTTCGACTCGCAGCTCACGTGGCTTGCGAACGTCGGCAGCAGCTACCTGAACGCCCGCGCCTCTCCCCAGCGTTGCCTGACGCATCTTATTGAAAAAGAAAGGGAAGCGGAGAAAATGGGGGGGCATGGAGAGTCAAGAGGTGTCGGTTCGGTGGATACGAAGGTTGAAGAACGAAACTGCAGAGTGCGCGGTTGTAATAGCGCCGCGGCTACTTCCCTCGATCAGCAGTCTTTTTGCCTGAATCATTTCCTCCTTCGCTGTTACGCAAGGTTGGAAGCGGTTGACCCCCGCGGCAAAAAATCTCGCGAAGAGCGCGTCGATCTCGCCGCCATGCGCGCCTTCATTGAGGAATGCTCGCGTCGCGCCCTGGAAGTCAGTCTGCAAGCAGAGAATCTCACCAACCGCGAGCGCGCGCGTCTGCTCGACATTTTGCTTTGGGCCAGCGAACTGTTTCTAATTTCCCGCGCGCCCCGCGTTACTCCCGAGTCTGCAGCCACGCCAAGTGCAGACGAAGCCAGGCGCTCGGCTTCCCGGCGCTCCTGACTTCGCGCTTCGCTTGATTCTTTCTTGCGACTGGCAAGCAGCGATTCACTGGTTACCGGAAGGAACCGGGGCGAGCGACGGACAAAGTTGGCGGCTCAATCATCCGACGGGTCCTGAGCTCTGGGGACCCGGCCTAGAAGCCGAGCAACCCATTCCGCCCCAGAAAACGCTTCCAGTTCGGCCAGGTAAGAATAAGCCACCGGCACGACGAGCAGCGTCAGCAGCAGACAAAGCGTCTGCCCGCCAATGATAGTAACGGCGATGGACGCGCGCTGCTCCGAGCCAGCGCCAATGCCAATCGCCACGGGAATGAGTCCGGCAATAATCGAAAGCGTGGTCATTAAAATAGGACGCAACCGCACGCGGTTGGCTTCGAGGATAGCTTCCCGCAGAGGCATTCCTGTGGCGCGCAGGCGGTTCGTGTAATCCACCTGCAAGATGCCATTCTTCTTCACAATGCCCAAAAGCAAAAACATGCCCAGCGCGCTCCACAGGCTGAGAGCGCGTCCGGTGATCCACAAGGAAAATAACGCAAACGGCACGCTCAGCGGAAGCGTCAGCATGATGATGAACGGATAGGAAAAGCTTTCGAATTGCGCCGCCAGCACCATGTACATGAAGATGGAGGCGAGCAGCATCGCCAGCAAAAGATTCCAAGTGGTCTCTTCGAGAACTTTGACTTGCCCCGTGAAGGTATACGAATAGCCGCTCGGCAATCCTACTTCTTTGATAGCCTGGACGGTGTGCGCCGCGGCCAAGTCCAAGGGATATCCCGCGGCTACGTTGGCGTAGACGCTCACTTGAAACTCGCGGTTGTAGCGTTGCAAGGTAGCAGGGCCAGCGCCGCGCTGGATGGTCGCGACATTCTCGAGCCGCACCTGTCCCAGCTTCGCGGAAGGCACCATCATGCGGGCCAGGACGTCGGGATTGTCGCGCTGCTCCGGCAGCAATTGCATGGTCACGGGATACTGCTCCGAGCCTTCCTTGAAGCGCGTGATTTCATCTTCTCCGGAATAAAACAGCCGCACGGCATCGCTCACGTCGGTCATTCGAACGCCGATGTCCGCGGCGCGCTGGCGATCCACCTTTACTTGCAACTCCGGCGTATTGAGGTTGAGGCTCGGATTGACGTCAACCAATTCGGGATACTTTGACATGCGGTCGGCAGCAGCCTTGCTGATTTCCGCAAGTTTCGACAACTCGGGCCCGCGAACTATCGCCGCGATCGGGAAATAGATTTCGCCACCGAGCACGGAGGGCAGGCGCACGTTATAGGTCATATTGTGATAGTCCGCGAGAATTTTGCGGATCTCGGTCGCCAGCTGGTTATGCGTCTTTTTCCGTTCGCTTCGCGGCACGAGCACGATGAAGAGATGCGCATGGTTGGTCGGACCATGCGTAAACGACTGCACAAGCGATACCTCCGGAAGCGCCTCGACGCGTTCCGCGATTTCCGTTGCCAGCTTTGTGGTTTTCTCCAGAGAGCTGCCTTCGGGCAACGTGTAGGAGCTGATCAGCTCAGCCTGGTCATCCGCGGGAATCCAGTCGCGTCCCACCAAATGGTAGAAGCCGAAGGTCGAGAGGAACGTCAGCCCGCAAATCACCAAGATGGTGCGACGATGGGCCAACGACCAATGCAGGGATTGGAGATAGAACTGTTCGACGGAATGCAGGAATCCTTCGGAATGGGCCTTCTTCTCGCGGCCACCTAACTTCAACATCCGCGAACTCATCATCGGCGTCAGCGTGAAGGCCACCAGCAGCGACACCATGATGGCCATGGCCATTGTCCATCCGAAAGAATTCACATACTTCCGGGCGTAGCCGGTCATGAACGCAATGGGCAGGAAAATAATCACCAGCGAGAGCGTGGTGGCCATGACCGCCAAGCCGATTTCCTTCGTGGCTTCGATGGCCGCCTGGATGCGGTCTCTTCCCTTCTCCTCCATGTAGCGAAAAATGTTTTCGAGGACGATAATGGCATCGTCGATCACGATGCCTACGGCCAATGTCAGGGCCAACAGCGTCATGTTGTTGAGCGAGAAATCCATGCCGCGCATCAGTGTAAATGTGGCGATGACAGATGCCGGAATGGCTACCGCCGCGATCAAAACCGCGCGCCAGTTGCGAATAAACACCCAGACCACAAAACTCGCCAAAATACTGCCAAAGATGAGATGTTCGATCAGAGAATGGACGGACGCTTTAATGAAATCGGAAATGTCATGGACAATCTGAAGCTGAATGCCCGGCGGCAATTGCGAACGCAGTTCCTGCACTTTGGCTCTGACGTCGTCCGCCACGCGCACCGTATTCACGCCCGATTGCCGGAGGACTTGGATCGAGACCACATCCTCGGGAGGCGCGTACTTCCGAAAGAGCGCGGACCACGTACGCAGCTCTTGCGCGCCATCTTCGACCTGCGCCACGTCCCTTACGCGCACCGGCGTTCCGCCCCGTGTGCCAATTACGATTTCGCCGAACTGTTCCGCGGAAGTGACGCGCCCCAGCGTGCGCAGCCCTAACTCCTGGGGTCCGGTGATCATGCGCCCGCCGGGCGCTTCGATGTTTTCCCGCTGCAAAGCCTCGCGCACGTCTAACACGGTAAAATTGTGCGAGGTCAGCTTTTGAGCATCAAGCAAGATGCGGATCTGCCGCCCTTGGCCGCCGTTCAGATCGACACTGCCCACGCCGTCCACGGTCTGAATCGCGCGCCGGACCTTTTTGTCGGCGATCTCCGTCAACTCGCGGCGGCTCACCGGCCCGCTCACGAGCAGTGTGAGGATCGGGTCCGATTGCGGATCTTGTTTGGTGATAACCGGCGGCAAGGTATCGCGGGGCAGGCGGTCGATAGCTCCGGCCACTTTCTCGCGAATATCCTGCTCCGCGCCATCGATGTCGCGTTCCAAAACAAAAGTGCAGGTAATCCAAGCGAATCCTTCAAAGGAGTACACGTTGATTTCATCGATCCCGCTGACGGAGGAGATGGCATCCTCCAACGGCAAGACCACTCCGGTCACCACTTCCTCGGGAGTCGCGCCCGGAAGACGTACTTCGACGTTTACTGTGGCAGGATCCGCCTTAGGGAAAAGATCAACCGCCAGTCCGCGATAGGAGAACGCTCCCAGGGTCACGAGAAAAGCAATCAGCATCACCGTAAAGACGGGATACTTGACGCAAGTTTCGGCGAGCTTCATCTCATTTCACGCTTGTGGGAGTTTTCTTTTCAGGCTATTACTTCATTGCCGGCGCATTTTCCATACTTCCGCCGGGCTGCTCTTGCACCACAGCGCCATCGTGCAACTCACCGGAGACAGCCACGGCAACGCGATCCCCCGGTTTCAGGCCTTCTGCCACTTCGAATCGCCGCCCGTGCTCGTCTTCGGTTTGGCCCGCAGGACGGATTTGCCGTTCGGAAACGCGATTGCCGTTCAGGAGAAAAACCTTGTACACGCCATATCTATAAATCACCGCCTCTTCCGGCAAAAAGATGGTCTTCTCTTCCTTCTCGCTCGGGATGGAGGCTTGTACAAAGAAGCCCGGCTTTAGTTTGCCATCGAGGTTCACGAGCAGCGCCTCAGCCTCGAGGGTCCGAGAGTCCTGCGCCACTGCGGGATTGATGCGCGAAATCTTTCCGTGGAAGGTTTCTCCCGGAAACGCTTCCACGTGCAGATCGATGGTGACGCCGTCCTTTACCCATCCCGCCCAGCGCTCCGGCACGGCCAAGCGCGCGCGCAAACGGTCCGTGCGCACAAGGACCATAACCGGACTTTGCACCTTGAGGTACTCGCCTGGGTGAACATCACGAGTTTTGATCGAGCCGGGATAAGGCGCGCGAATGGTGGAGTCGTTCAGTTTCTTCTCGGCCAGCCTCTCGCTCGCTTCGCTGGACACCAAAAGCGCTTTGAGACGGTCCACTTCCTGCAGGGCCACGGTGTAAGTCGCTTTGGTGCTCTGGTAACGGCTGGCCGCTTCGTCCAGCTGTTGCTGCGAAATTAGGTTGTCGCGAAACATCTGCTGCGCGCGCGTGTATTTCTGATCGGCGTCGAACAGATCCGCCTCCGCCCGTTGCACCGAAGCGATTTTCTTGGGGTCGCTGGGCGGAGGATCATCGGGCCCGATCCCCAGTTGCGCCCGCACTTGCCTTACAATGCCGCGCTGCCGCTCCACCTCAAACTGCAATTCTTCAGGATCGATGCGCACCAGCGGCTGCCCCTCTCTCACGTTGTCACCAATGTCGGCAAGCACTTCGGCTACGCGGCCTTCCACTTCCGAACTCAGGGTGCTTTCTTCCAGCGCATAAAGGGAGCCAACCGCCTGAATGCGCCGCCGGGCCGTTTCTTCCGCCACAGTATAGAAATGCACGGGAGCGGGGTGTGCGGCATCGCCCAACACACTGGTAGGTTGCGCCTTCGAGCAGCCCCCGGCCGCCAAGAGGGCAAGTGTTGCCGCCAGGGCAAAGTCCACCTTCCCCCGGCAAGATTCACATTTTGTGCTTATGCGAAAGGGCACCGAACAGAGTTCCCCCGTCTTGCTATTTTGACGCACGGCGGGCGTCAATCGTTTCGGAGCATATTGGGACAAGATCAGCCGTTAACGGTCGGCTATGCCCGCAAACAGGGCAAGCCAGTAAATTCTAGCAAGAAATACAGGCGGGAGCCTGTACCTAAGTCTAAGGTTGCAGTGGTCGGCGGCATACCAATAAGGCAGGCTGCAAGAACGGGGTTGAACGGACACCCGTAGCGTGTCAACAAACAAAAGCGCAGATTTCTTGTGAGCCATTCGGCTCTCGCACTGGAAGCCAGATGTGAACCACTCTACTCGCAGTGGACACGTCCAGCGGCGCAGCGAGGGGCGCCGCGACTTCCAATCGCCACCACTACTCCGCCCCGCGGAATTCCCAGCACTACAACATCGCTTTGCTTGGCATAGGCGGTGAGCCTGGCGGCAAGCCTTCGTCCCGCATCCGTGCGGTCTTCAAAAACCATCTCGCCTTTTGTCACCCCCATTCCCCCGCTTAACATTCGGCTAAAGGGCAGAAAGCCTCAGTGCGGTTGCTCACTGAGCCCCGTAATCCACATCACATTTTTCGCCAGGTAGGTGTTTCGTTGGGCGGGCAGTCGCGTGAGAGACT
>Ga0066654_10000482_pt1 | contig 10716 bp, 9 predicted proteins | sample GraSoiAngelo_103_FD_66715 | JGI IMG/M metagenome (GOLD analysis project Ga0066654, IMG submission 66715) | Grasslands soil microbial communities from the Angelo Coastal Reserve, California, USA - 14_0903_05_20cm | ecosystem: Environmental > Terrestrial > Soil > Grasslands | place: USA... | reverse complement strand
GGCGATCATGGTGACCCTGGCGAACCTGTTCGCCCCCGGCCGGACAGCGGACCGGGACCTCTGGCTGCTGCGCGCCAGCTTCCTGGTGCTCGGCGCGTTCGTCATCCTGGAGAACCTCCGTGCCCTGGGGCTCACCCCCTGGCGGGACAACGCGGAGCCGGTGGGATTCCTGATCTTCAACTGCGGCCTGGGAATGATCGCGGCCCGCCGCATCTTCGACTCCCAGGAGCGGCTCGCCTCGATCCGTCAGGAGCTGGAGACCGCGCGGCGCATCCAGCAGTCGATCCTCCCTGAAGAGATGCCGGGCATCGCCGGCCTCGATCTCGCCGCGCGCTACGTCTCCGCGACCGAGGTGGCCGGGGACTTCTACGATTTCCTGCCCTGCGAGGGGAGGCGCGCCGGCCTGCTGATCGCCGACGTCTCGGGGCACGGCGTGCCGGCCGCCCTGGTGGCGTCGATGCTGAAGGTGGCCACCGCGGCCGAGATCCCCCACGCGGCCTCCCCCGCGCGGGTCCTCTCGGAGATGAATCAGATCTTCCACGGCAAGCTGCGGAACCAGTTCATCACCGCTTTCTGCGTTCATCTCGATCTCGAAGCGGGACGGATCACCTGGTCCGGCGCCGGCCATCCGCCGGCCCTGCTCTGGCGAGGGAGAGAGGGGAAGGTCGAGGAGCTGGCGACGGGAGGGCCGGTGATGGGCCGCCTCCGCCGCGCCGTCTATACCGAGGAATCGCTCCCGCTGGAGCCCGGGGACCGCCTCCTGCTCTTCACCGACGGCATCCCGGAGGCCCTGAGCCCCGCCGGCGAGCCGTTCGGGGACGAGCGCCTCCAGGCCCTGCTCGCCGCCCACGCCGCCCAATCCGCCGAGCGGATCGCCGAGGCGCTCCTGGCCCGCGTCGCGGAATGGACGGGCCGGAGCGCCTCGTTCGACGACGACCTGACGTTCGTGGTGGCGGGGGTGTTGGATCACCCCTCAGCGGACTGAGGGGGCAGCCAGATGGAAATCGCGTTGGCGATCCGCGCGAGGGCTCGCTCTCTCTTCAGAGCCCGAAGAGAGAGAGCTTCACCCAGCTTTGCGTAGAGCGGTGGGGATAGGCGTAGACGCAGGAGGCGAATCAGCGCTTCGAAAAGCTCCTTCGGGCACTGGCCCAACGCCATCTCGAAGTCATCGGGAATGCGGAGACGCGGATTCGCCCGCCGCGCCGCAGCCAAAACCGTCAAGTCGTCGGGAGGCTCTTCCCGTCTCTCTCCCGCGACGATTTGCTTGACTCTGGGCCATGTGGACCGCCAGGAAATCTCAAGCTCAGGGTCGAAGGCGACGGCCAGCGCTCGATCAGCCGAAACGCCATGCGCCATCAAGGATCGTACGGCCTCGGATTCGAGGTCTTCGGGTGGGCGATTTTCGCGGCCGGAGCCCTGATGGTCCCACACCACCAGGAAAGGGCAGCCCATCTCAAGGAACGGTGCGAGCGGGCGGTGGGGCTCGCGCCACACCGTGTCTCTCCGGGGATCGCGAAGGCAACGCCACCGGAAAGGGCGCGTACAGTTCCTGCCGGTCTGTCCACGTTCGATAAGTTGCTCAAGCAGCGACTTCATGTCCGCGTCCGAAGACAAGACGACCAGATCGTAAGGCGGTTCCTGGACGATCACGCCAACACCCCGGTCACGAAGAGATCGGGGAGTGAGACACGTCCGGCCCAAGCCTGGAGCTCGGGAATCTCCGGCGCCCGGCGGACCACGGCGTAGCCCTCCGGTGCCCGGCGAAAGACCAGAGCATGCTGGAGATCGGTCTGCGCCAGGAAGATCGGAGAGTGGGTGGCGCAGAGGATTTGCGCGTTGACCGGCGGCTTCGAGAGGGTCTCGTAGACCACCTGGATCGCGAGCGGATGCAGCCCATTCTCAGGCTCTTCGATCAGGTAGGTGTCGAGATCCTCTTCAGTCGCCGCGTAGCTCAACAGAGTCAGAGCCATCAGGCGGAGAGTGCCGTCGGAAAGCAGCCAGGAAGGGACCGCCTCCCGATGCTGTCCTCTGAACCGGGCCTCCAGAACGAGGTGACGGTCTTCCTCTCTCTCACGGACTCTGATGGCTTCGAGCCCCTCGATCGCCGTGCCGACATGCTGCACCCACTGGTCGAAAAGGATGGGATCGCGCTGCAGAAACGCCCGGACCACGTGCGGGAGATTCGAGCCGTCGAGCGCCATCTTGGCGGGAGAGCCCGGAGCCGACGCGCTCCGGAGCTCAGGAGCCTCCAACTGCAGCGTCCTGATCCCGGTACGGAGAGCGTTCCGCGCGGAAATCGACAGCGGGAATCGCTCCGGGTCTTCGGGCAGGCTGCCGAGCGCCGCCCGGTCCAGCCCGAATCGGAAGACGTTGTTCCATTCGGTCTTCTCGTCTCTGAAATAGTCCCGCCCTTCCTTCGTCTTGCTGACCACCTTCCGCCAGTGCCGGGGAACGGAGTGATGGACCAGCGTAAAGATCTCCTCGCCGAACAGGCTGCGCTCCGGCTCGCCGTTCCCATTGGAGGGAAGGATGAAGAGATTTTCCTGAAGGACTCTCAGGCCGGCGCCGGGCTCGATGCCGATCTCGATCTCGTATCGCAAATGGCTCTCTTCCCGAGCCGGACCCGGGACGGAGAGCTCGACCGCCAGGGCGACCGGCTGGGTAGAGTCAAAGCACAGATCGTAGAAACTGCCGGCAACCCTCTCGACAGCAGAGCTCACCCCTCCTTGAAGGACGTCCCCGATGAGCTGTAACGCATTGAGAAGAGTAGACTTACCTGTGGCGTTCTGCCCTACCAGGACCTGAAAGGGCTGCAAGGCGACCGAGTTGGACCGCAGCATGCGGAAGTTTTTGGCTTGCAAAAGTCGGATCATGCCAGTAGCCCCGCCGGGAGTCTAACCCAGCGGAAGCCCGGTATTCCTCAGGACAGGCGAGGAGGGGGGCCATGGCCCCCCATGATCTCTGCCGCCTCATCACCGCTGAATCGCGAAGTTCACCGTCAGCGTGAAGTACACCTTCACCGGCCGGGTGCCGATCATCGCGGGCTTGAACTGGGTCTGCTGGATCGCCTCCACGGCGGCCCGGTCGAGCCCCATCGGCAGGCCCCGGAGGATGCGCACGTTGGTAGCGTACCCCTTCTCGTCGATGATCGCCTCGACGATCACCGTCCCCTGCATCCCCGCCCGCCGCGCGGGCTCTGTGTAGCGCGGAAGGATCGGATGCAGCGGCACCGGCCGGCTCATCTCGGCCGTGAGGAGCTGCGGCGCGCTCTCGTCGACAGGAGGGACCGGCTCACGCGTCCCGTTCACAGTGCCGACCGGGCTGTGGCTGTTGGGATCCCCGTTGGGATCGCCGGGTATGGACGGCGCCGTAGGGTCCGTCCCGTGGTAGTTGGGATCGGGGTCCGGAGCCGTCTCCTGCTTCGCGGTGTCCTGCGGCTTGTCCGGCATGTGCTCGGGGTCCGGCTGCGCCGGCGCCTGGGGAGTGGGCGGCTTGACCTCCGTCTTGGTCTCCGGGGGCTTCGGAGGCTTGGCGCCCTCACCTTGCTGAATCATGGGCGGGGGCAGGACCACATCGATGAAGGCGACGTTGGTCGGCGGCTCCTGCACGGCGCCCACGCTCCAGTAGCTGGCGAACGCGAAGGCCGTCAGGCCCACCAGGTGCAGCACGATTGCGAGAGGGAGGGAGAGCCAGCGGCGCCGTTGCGGCTGCTTTCTGGTCTCCAGGTCGATCAGGGCGCTCTCGAACATCTTCCACCTCCGGACGTCGGGTGTCTGTCGTCCTCGCCTCGATCCCCGAGGCGGGGGGAAACTTCTGGAGCGCTCCTACTTGGATTAGATGGGTTGGCCCGGATTTTGGTTCCAAGGAGACGTTGACCCATCGCCGCCGCCTGATATCTTTGGGCGCGGCGAGGCCGCTCCCGCGTGCTGCCGGAGCGGAGCTGCTGAAACTATCTATTCTTGTGGAGGCTGGAATGCCGGATTCAAACCCGAGCCTGACTCACGTGAGAACGGCTCTATTCGTCGACTTCGACAACATCTATCTCGGCCTGCAACGAGAAGACCCGGTGGCGGCCGAGCAGTTCGCCACCGACCCCACCCGCTGGCTGCTCTGGCTCCAGGACGAGCTGCCCTACCCCGAGGAAGGCCGCCGGCGCAAGATCCTCTTCCGCCGCTGCTATCTCAACCCCTCGCAGTTCGGGCGCTTCCGCCCCTACTTCACCCGCTCGGCCATCGAGGTGGTCGATTGTCCGCCGCTGACCAGCGGCGGCAAGACCAGCGCCGACATCCACATGGTGATGGACATCCTTGACACCCTGAGCCACCCCACGCGGTTCGACGAGTTCATCCTGCTCTCCGGCGACGCCGACTTCACGCCGGTGCTGCTGCGCCTCTCCAAGCACGACCGGCGCAGCGCCATCCTGGCCATCGGCCCCGCCTCGGTGGCCTACAAGGCCGCCTGCGACCTGCTGATCGACCAGGACACCTTCCTGGAGGAGGCGATCGGCGCCACCTTGAGCACCACCACCCGCGCCGCCGCCGGCCAACCCAGCAACTCGGCGATGAGCGATCTCCTCACCAAGATCGCCGACAAGGTCTACGAGCGGGCGAGCACCAGCGGCGAGCTGGTGGCCACCGAGCTGCCGCCGATCTTCCGCGAGTTCTCCGAGTTCACCTCCAGCAACAACTGGCTGGGCTTCAACAGCCTGCGCAACATGGCCACGGCGGTGGTCTCGATGCGCCGCGACCTCACCATGATCGACGGCGACCCCTGGCGGGTGGGCCTGCTGGCGGAAGGCGAGGAGCCCGAGGGGGCGCCGGAGGCGAGCCACGAGCTCAGCCGGACGGCCCCCTCGCCGCGCTATCTCACCGTCACGGACCGCCACCGCCTGATCGAGGAGATCCTCGGTCACGTGCGCTCGGTCGTGGAGTCCTCCGACGCGGCGGTGCCGATGGCCCGCGCCGCGCAGATGGTGATCAGCCGTTTCGGCGAGCAGGTGCTGGCCACCCGCTGGGCCGGCGCCGGCACCTTCCGCGACCTGCTCGAAGGGCGCGAGAACCCCGGCTTCGCCATCTCGGCCCTCAAGCCCGGCTACATCTACGACCCCGCGCGCCACCAGCTTCCGATCGACGGCCGGCCGGAGGAGCTGGTGGGCGATCCGCAGCTCAACGCGCTCGCCTACCGCGTCCACCAGCTCACGGACACCCCCTACCTGACGCGCGGCGACTACGCCCGCGTCTTCCGCCTCACCTCCGAGGAGGTCAACGAGCACGGCTACTTCCTCACCCGCACCTCGAAGGCCGTGCGTGACCGCTGCATCGAGGAGGGGTCGCCGATCGCCCGCGCGAGCGTCAATTTCATCCTCCGCGGCATCACCTTCGGCGGCCATCGCTTCGGGCAGAACGGTCCGGAGGAGCCGCTGGAGCTCGCCTCCTGCTTCTTCCGCAACGTGGTGAGCCTCTGCGACAGCGCGGGCATCGAGCTCGACGCCGAGGAGCGGGAGATCCTCGCCGACTGGATCCTCGGCGAGCTGCGGGCCGAAGAGGGGATCTCGCCGGAGCCTGCCGGGGATGAGCCCGCGGCGGTGACCGTGGGCGCCGACGAGCCGGAGCCATGACCTGGCCGCTCGACGAGGACGAGGCCGGTGAGCTCCTGGCGCTCCCGGCCGCCGACCGCGCGGTGAATTTCTTTCAACTGGTCGCCGACTGGGAGGAAGCCTGGGGCCTCCAGGACGATCACGGCTGGGTGGTGGGGCGTGAGAACGACGCCCTTCCCCTCTGGCCGCACTCCGCCTTCGCCGAAGCCTGCGCCCGCGGACCCTGGCAGGGGGCGGTCCCGAGCGCGATCCCGCTCGACGACCTGCTCGTCGACCTCCTCCCCCAACTCGCGGCGGACAACCTGCGGGCCGCGGTCTTCCCCACGCCCGACGATCCCGGCCTGCTCCTCACCCCCGAGGAATTCGGCGAGCGGCTCGAGCAGGAGCTCAAGATCGGCGGGTGAGCCGCCCTGCCTGCTACCATAGCAGCCCATGGCCACGGCGGAGATCGCGATCCCGGAGCGGTTGCCCTTCCTGGAGAGCATCTCCTGGTTCGACCGCAACTATCGCGACCTCACCCCCCTGGACATGCTGCGCCGCTACGAGGCGGGCTGGCGCTATCAGGGGGTGATGGCCGATCCGTCCCCGGACGAGTGGCGGTTCATCCGGGAGCTGATCCAACGATACGGAAGCTACCTCGATGTTCCGGCGTGAGCGCCACCGCAAGGTCCTGGAGCTGCTCACGGCCTTCGATGCCGCCCTCCTCTCCCGTTGCCGGTTCCTCTTCGGCGGCGGGACGCGGATCGTCCTGGAGCTGGACGAATATCGTGAGTCCCTCGACGTCGACTTCCTCTGCTCGGCCGCGGAGGGCTATGCGGAGCTCCGGTTCCAGGCCACGTCCCGCGGCTACGACGCCCTCTTCCAGGCGGATGCGCGACGAGGGCTTCACCTGCCGCGCGAGATGCGAATCGATCAATACGGGATCCGCTTTCCCGTTGAGATCGAAGGGAGCCTGATCCGGGTGGAGCTCATCCGGGAAGCCCGAATCGAGCTCGACGCGGGGGTGAGGCCGGACTGGTCTCCCGTGGATTGTCTCTCGCTCAACGACTGTTTTGCCGAGAAGCTGCTGGCGAATTCCGACCGCTGGCCCGACCGTCAGGTGCTTTCGCGGGATCTGATCGATCTCGGAGCCCTTCGCCGGAGGATCGGTCCCATTCCGGATTGCACCTGGGCCAAGGTCGAGCTGGCGTATAAAGCGGCCGCGAGGGATGACCTGCGGAAAGCCCTGACCGCGTTCCTGGGAGACGCCGCCCATCAACGGCGCTGCTTCGAGGGATTTCAAATCGATGAGCCGGACGAGATCCTGGAGGGGATGAAAATGTTGCTTCAGGAGCTCGCCGGTCCCCCCTCCCACCCCCGAGGGTAGTCCCTGACCGCCCCCGGGCGTATTGGCACGCGGAGGTTGCGCGGTTACTTTGGGCCTCAAAGGAGGCCCACCATGAGAACACCCTGGAAGGTCCTGATGCTGATCCTTGCCGTGCTCGCGGCGCTCGTCTTCTCCGCACTGAGGTCCGGAGCCCAGGAGAACCAGCAGGAGCGGCAGGACGCCGCCGCTTTCGGCAAGACCTCATACCGCGTCTTTTGTCAGAATTGCCATGGCGAGTCGGGCAAGGGGAACGGCCGCCTGGCCGAGCTCCTCAAGGTGCCCCCCTCCGACCTGACCCAGATCAGCCAGCGCAACGGCGGCGCCTTCCCCGTCGACCGCATGCACCAGATCATCGACGGCCGCGCGGACGTGCTCGCCCACGGCGACCGCGAGATGCCCGTCTGGGGACAGGCCTTCCTGGAGCGGACCGACAACGAGGCGGCGGTCCGGACCAAGGTCCATCAACTGACCGTCTACCTCGAATCGATCCAGGAGAAGGGGGCGGCCCCCAAAAAGAAGTAGAGCCGCGTGCTATCGTGCGGCGCGATGGTGAAACGGCTCTCGCTGCGCGTCTCCGGCCAGGGGCTTCACGAGGTGACGGACGAGGTGCGCGCGGCCGTGCGCGAGAGCGGGGTGCGGGAGGGGCTCTGCACGGTCTTCCTCCAGCACACCTCGGCGAGCCTGACCATCCAGGAGAACGCCGATCCGTCGGCCCGCCGCGACCTGGAGACCTGGCTCAACCGCCTCGTCCCCGAGCGCGATCCCCTCTACACCCACACCGCCGAAGGGCCGGACGACATGCCCTCGCACATCAAGGCGGCCCTCACCGCCACCTCGCTCTCGATCCCCATCCTCGACGGCGACCTCGGGCTCGGCACCTGGCAGGGGATCTACCTCTGGGAGCACCGCCGGCACTCGGGAGCGCGCAAATTGCTGGTGCATGTAGGGGAGTGAGAGAGCCAAGGACCAAAAGGACCTAAACGACCTAAAGGACTTCAAGGACAACACCATCTCCTGTCCTTTAGGTCGTTTTGGTCGTTTTGGTCCTTTGAGTCCTTTTACGGGTAATACCCGCTGATCGTCCGCGCCTCCACCCCGGACCGCGCCACCTCCACCCGGACGGCCCGGAACGCCTCGCCCGGCTTGGTGTTGCTCGACTGGTAGGAGATGCGGTACCGCGAGCGCAGGTCGCGCTGGATCTCCTGGTAGGCGCCGTCGAGCTCGTCCGTCCCGCGCACGAAGAAGCTCCGGCCGCCGGTCTCGGCCGCCAGCCTGGCGAGTTGCTCGGAGGCGCCCTCCTTGGGCAGATTGATCCCGATCGCATAGACGGCGACGCCGGTCCGGCGGGCGCTTTCGAGGGCGTCCGCGAAATGGAACGAGCTGGCGTTGTCCTCGCCGTCCGAAAGCAGCACGACGGCCCGCTGCCCCTGCGATCCGCCGAGATAATAGAGCGAGAAGATCAGGCTGTCGTAGAGCGAGGTCTCCTCGTCCGCCGTCAGGCTGGAGAGGCCGTCCTCCAGCGTCTTGAGGTCCGCGGTGAGCCCCACCGCGATGCGTGGAGAGCGGTTGAAGGTGATCACCGCCGCCTGATCGCGCGGCAGCAGCGTCCGGCGCAGGAACTGCAGCGCCGCCTTGCGCGTGGGCTCCAGCCGCGGCAGCATGGAGGCCGAGTTGTCGATCAGCGTCACCAGGCGCAGGGGGGTGTCCTCCACCCGCTCGACCTGGCGGATCGACTGCCGTACGCCGTCCTCCAGCACCCTCAGCTCCTGCGGGCCGATCCCTTCGACCGGCTTGCCCGAGCGGTCCACCACGTTCGTATAGAGCTCCACCAAGCGGATGTCCATCCTCTCGGGTGCCACCGGCGAATTGAGCAGCGCCACGTCCTCGGCCGAGTTGCCGTCCGCCAGATAGGCCACGGCGCGCACGAACCCCACGCCCGCCGAGTCGGGCAGGACGAGCGGCTGCGAGAACGGGGGCTGGTAGAGCGTCGCCACCCGCGAATCGCCGAGGTAGAGCTCGACGCGGTCGAGCGTCTGGTCCTCGGGGGCGTCGACCCGCACCTGGGCCCGCAGGCTTTGATGGTAGATCCTGCCCGGCTGGGGCTCGATCAGGTGCACGGCGAAGCGCTGGCCGCCGGAATTCAGCTCCAGCTCGTCCCGGGCCAGGACCTCCCCCTTGGGATTCATCCCTTCGGCGGCGAGCTTGTGGCCGCGCGGCGTCCGCCCGAGATCGATCTCGGCCACGAACGGAGGGTGATTGCGCGTCAACAGCGGCCGGCCGTCCAGGGTGAAGGCCACGCGCTCGATCTGCTCCCCGTCCGAGAGCCCGGCGGCGCGGTCCACCCGCACCTCGAAAGGCTGGACCCCCGCGATCAGCTTGCCGCTGGGCGGCACGATGTGCAGCCCCGGACGGGGCGCCGCCAGCGCGGCGTCCGCCTCGGCGAACAGGCGCCGCACCTCGGGAGAGACCGCCGGCTCCGGACGGGCCGGAGCCGCGGCCGCCGGAATGACGGTGGGAGCGCTCACGGCCGGCGCGGAGAGGCTCGGCACGGCCAGATCGCGCTCCCCCACGAACGAGCTCCCCGCGGCGGGGTCGTCGAGCTGGACCTCCAGCTTGTATTCGCCTGGCATCAGGTGGCGCTCGAAGGCGAGCGGCCTCGCTCCCACCGTCTTGGGCGGCGAGTCGAAGCGGTAGCGGAAGCTGTCCACCATCTGGCTTCCCCGCAGGATCCGGCCCGAGACGTACAGCTCCCGCGAGCTCTCCAGCATCCGGGCCACCTGATCGGCGGGATCGCCGGGAGCGACCAGGATGCGCACCAGCCCGTCCCCCTGCCGCCCGGGGAAATCGACGTCCAGACGGGCCGGCAGGGCGCGGGCGGCCGTGGGACGGACCCCAGGCGTCGCGGCCTTGAAGCTGGCGACCCACTCCCGCGGCTTCGGGCTGGTGACCGCCCGCTGCACCACGACGTTGTAGGCGTCCCGGCCGACCCGCCGGATCCAGGTCGCCGCCTCGGCCATCCGGGCGTCGGCGAAGCACTCCTTCAGATCAAGCGAGGCGAGATTCGGCGTATCCCCGGAGCGCCAGAGCCGGGCCGGACGGTCGGCGTCGACGTGGAAGACCAGCGTCGTGCGATAGCGGACCTGGAACCCCGGCTGGTAGGTCCACACCTGCAAGGTTTCGCCGGCGCACCGGCTCTGGAACACCTCGCCGGGCTCGCCGTTGAGCAGGAAGACCCGCCGGCGGTCGTCCTGGGGATCGCTCCAGCGCCCCTTCGCGTCCCGTAGCCGCTCTTCCCATCGCTCCCGCGCCTCGTTGCGCGGAGTCTCGGGGTACGGGTCGCGCACCTGCCAGAAGCGCTGGACGAAGGCCTCGCGATCCGCCGGCGTCTTGAGCGCGAGATAGACCTCGCGCTCGCGCGGCGTGATCAGGGGATCGACGTCGTCCAGCCAGGACTGGGATGACGAATCTTGAGCTCGCAGCGTGAAAGCCGCGAGAAGGTTGAAGCTGACGGACAGGAGAGAAAGGAGAACCGCTCGCCGCATGACCCACACCCCCCTGACGGGAGCTGCGACGGCTTAGAGCCCTCCCGCCGAAAGGTTGGGGGGTTAGCAAAAGGCGTGCCTTACCGCTTTCCATCCACCTCCTCAATCAACACATCCGAAGCCGGCCGCTCCTTGCGCAGCCGCGCGGCCACCCCCTCGGCCTCGCGGAAGACGCGCAGCACGTTGAGGCCGGCGAGCTTGCCGAGATCCTC
>Ga0066654_10000472_pt1 | contig 10799 bp, 13 predicted proteins | sample GraSoiAngelo_103_FD_66715 | JGI IMG/M metagenome (GOLD analysis project Ga0066654, IMG submission 66715) | Grasslands soil microbial communities from the Angelo Coastal Reserve, California, USA - 14_0903_05_20cm | ecosystem: Environmental > Terrestrial > Soil > Grasslands | place: USA... | reverse complement strand
TTCATCGGCAACCTGCAGAGCCGCAAGGTCAAGCAACTGCTACCGATCTGCCGCCTGATCCACTCGGTCGCCAGCACCTCAGCGCTCGAGCAGCTCGGCCGCCACGGCGGGCCAGAGACGGAGGTCTTGGTCGAGGTCAACGTGGCCGGCGAGGAGGGCAAGGGAGGCGTGGCGCCAGCGGACCTGGGTTCGTTTCTCGAGCGCTGCCCGGTCACGGTCAGCGGGCTGATGACGATGCCGCCCTTCGGCCAGGACCCGGAGGACTCGCGCCCCCATTTCGCCCGCCTCGCCGAGCTTGCCTCCGACCACGGACTGGCCCGCCTCTCGATGGGGACCTCGCAGGATTGGCGGGTCGCGATCGAGGAGGGGGCCACGATCGTCCGGCTCGGCACCGCCCTCTATGTGTAGATCCGCACAGCTGGTCATAATTCTGTAAAGGAGTCGGCCCACCTAGGCCGAAACACGCGATTAACCATGGCCCTACGCGATACCTGGCATCGAGCGCTGGTCTACTTCGGTCTAGCCGAGGACCACGACTACGGTCCCGAATACGAGGAAGACTTCGAGCCCGAAACGAGCTCGGAAGAGGCCTACGAGGGCCGGCGCGAGCCGGCGACCGTGCGTCGCCTGCCGAGTGCCCGTCGCTCGCGCCGCGACGAGATCGACGACATCTTCGCCGACGACGAGCCGATCTCGGCCTCACGTACGCGCACGCTGCGTCCGGTTGGCAACGGCGACTCCGACGTCCAGGTTCATCTCGTCATCCCACGCAACTTCAATGACGCCCAGCAGGTCGCCGACCAGTTCAAGCGTCAGGTTCCGGTCATCCTCAACCTGCAGACGACCGATCACGAGCTCTCCAAGCGGATGATCGACTTCTGCTCCGGCTTGACCTACTCGCTGGACGGCGGAATGCAGCGAATTGCCGAGAAGATCTTCCTACTGACGCCGCGTAACGTCGAGGTCTCCGCCGAGGAGAAGGCGCGACTGCTCGACAAAGGCTTCTTCAACCAGTCCTAGAAGAAATTGGCGAAAGCCCCACAGGCGCCTGGCGGCGGCGGACACTGCGCGGTACGGCGTCCTCGGTCGACCAAATAGTGCTGCTATTCGGCTCCCTGCGTCCTTGCCCCGCTTGGTCTGGCGCTCGCCAGTCACGCACCCGGGTTTCGCCAATCCCTCCTAGCTGCGTTTAGTCTGCCGGGCGATGATCGTCGGATTCGTCGGCTCGGGAAACATGGCTGCCGCTATGGCGCGCGGGCTTCATGACGCCGTCGAGGCGATGCTCTTCACCGATTCCGGCTCGGGGCGGGCTGCGAAACTTGCGGCTGAGCTGGGCGGAGAGGCGGTGGCGTCAAATCAAGAGCTGGCTGAGCGGGCCGACGTCGTCGTGCTCGCGGTCAAGCCGGCGAAGCTCGCGGACGTGGCGGCGAAACTCGGCAAGGCGAAGGTCGTGGTCTCGTTGCTTGGGGCGACATCGCTGCAGATGCTCCAGGGGGCCTTTCCCGATGCCGATGTCGTACGGGTGATGCCGAACGTGGGGGTCGAGGTTCGGAAAGGCGTGCTTTGCGTGAGCGGCGACCTTGACTCCGGCCTGCGAGAGCTCTTGGAGGAGCTCGGCCACGTGGTCGAGCTGCCGGACTCCCAGTTCGATGCTGCCACAGCGGTGATGGGGTGCTCGCCGGCCTACCTGGCGCTGGCGGTTGAGGCGATCGCCGATGCGGGGGCCGCCGACGGGCTGGACGGGGAACTTGCTCGGGAGCTGGTCGTGGAGACCGCGGTGGGCACGGCGGAGCTGTTGCGGGCTTATCGCCCGGCCGCGCTGCGCAGGGCTGTGGCTTCGCCCGGCGGCAGCACCGAGGCGGGGCTGGAAGCGCTGGACCGGGAAGGTGCGCAGGAGGCCTTTGAGGCGGCCGTGCGGGCCTCGCTCGAGAGGATGCGGGGATGACGCTGCTGTTGGCGATCACCCGCTTCGACGTCGCCGATTACGTCAGCGCCCTCTTCCTCGTCTACATCATTCTGATCTTTCTCAACGTGCTCAGCTCCTGGATTCCGCGCATGCCCTACAACCGAGCGCTGCGGGCGACGCTCGACTTCGTCAAAGAGACCACTGACCCCTATCTCAACTTCTTCCGTCGTTTCCTGCCGCCGCTCGGTGGCGGTGGCTTCGCCCTTGACCTCAGCCCGATCCTTGGCGTGATCCTGCTCTTCATCGTCCGCGCCGTCGTCGTCGGCCTGATCGAAGGGTGAGCAGCGCCCGCGCCTGGCGCCTCGCCGGAGCGCTCTGCGGCCTCCTCGTCATCCTCGACCAGGCAGCCAAGGCCCTGGTCGAGGCGAAGCTGGTCCCCGGCCAGGAAGTCGAGGTGCTCGGCCCGATCGGTCTCACTCTCTCCCACAACAGCGGCGTCGCTTTCGGCCTCGCCAGCGGCGGCGGAACTCGCCTGGTCTTGGTCACCGCGCTGGCGCTGGGCGTCGTCGGCTACCTCTTCTCACGTGACCCAGGCAGGCCTGGCATGTGGGTGGCTGCGGGCCTGCTGGCCGGCGGTGCGATCGGCAACCTCGCCGACCGAATCCGCGTCGACGCCGTCACCGACTACATCGCGATCGGCAACTGGCCCGCCTTCAACCTCGCCGACGTCGCGGTGACCGCCGGCGTCCTCCTGCTGGCCTATGCCTACGTCCGGGAGCCCCAGTGACCTTCCGCTGCGCCTCTTGCTCTCCACGGGTGCATAAGGCGCACCGGAGCGGAGGAGTTTGGGAATGAGTCAGGATTTGCGGATTGTCTATGTCGATGACGACCTGGCCGTCGTCGACAAGCCGGCCGGTCTGGTCGTCCACCCGGCGGCCTCGCATACGGGCCCGACCCTGGTCAGCGAGCTCGGCGACATGCTCGGCGGCGGGGATGAGGCTGAGCGCCCGGGGATCGTCCACCGGCTCGACAAGGACACCAGCGGCCTGCTCGTCGTCGCTCGCAACGAGGAGACCCACAGCGCCCTGCAGGCGCAGGTCCAGCGCCGCGAGGTCGAGCGCATCTATCTCGCCCTGGCGCGGGGGCACCTCGCCTCGCGCACCGGCACGATCGACGCCCCGATCGGCCGCGCTTCGCGCCAACGTCACCGCATGGCGGTCTCCGGCGCCGCCTCGCGCGAGGCTCGCACGCATTTCGAGGTGATCGAGCTGCTCGCTGCCGAGACCTACCTCGAGGCGCGCCTGGAGACGGGGCGCACGCACCAGATCCGCGCCCACTTCGCCGCGATCGGCCACCCGCTCCTCGGCGATTCCAGTTACGGCGGCGAGCGCAAGTACGGCCTCGAGCGCCAGTTCCTGCACGCCCACAGGCTCGCCTTCGACCATGCCGCTAGCGGCGAGCGGATGAGCTTCCGCTCCGATCTGCCCGCCGACCTTGCTGCGGCTCTGGCTGCGGCCCGCGCCACTTAATTCGACTCGACCCCTCTACAATCCGTTGGCTCGGAAACCGACCCCCGTCGGCACCCGACCTGGATCCTGACCGGCATCGCGCCGGATCCCGGCAAGGGCGGTGGGGAACACTGTCAAAACAAGGAGCTTCATCCATGCCTGAGGCAGGCCTCAAAGAGCTGCTGGAGGCCGGAGTCCACTTCGGCCACCAGACCCGTCGCTGGAACCCGAACATGCGCCGCTACATCTTCGGCGAGCTGGACGGGATCCACATCATTGACCTGGTCCAGACCGAGGCGCTGCTGGAGAACGCGCGCCGCTTCGCTGGCGAGCTGGCCAGCGGCGGCGGCACGGTGCTCTTCGTCGGCACCAAGAAGCAGGCCCGCGGCCCGGTTGAAGAATGGGCCGACCGCTGCAAGATGCCCTATGTCAATCAACGTTGGCTCGGCGGCCTGCTGACCAACTTCAACACGATGTCGGCGCGGATCGCCCGCCTGCACGAGCTGACCGGCTGGCGCGAGGAGGGCAAGCTCGAGCTGCTGCCGACCAAGGAGCGGATGGGGATGCTGGCCGAACTGGCCAAGCTCGAGTTCAACCTCGGCGGCGTCCGCGACATGGATCGCCTGCCCGATGCCGTCTTCGTCACCGACCTCAAAACCGAGGAGATCGCCGTGCGCGAGGCGGCTCGCCTGCGCATCCCGATCATCGGGCTGGTCGACACCAATTGCGATCCGAAGCCGATCGACTACGTGATCCCGGGCAACGACGACGCGATCCGCTCCTGCCAACTGGTGATCGGCACGATCGGCGGCGCGGTCGAGGAGGGCGCCGGCGCCTGGCGGGTCCAGGAGGAGAAGCGCATCGCCGTTGAAATGGAACGGCGCAAGAAGGAGGAAGAAGAGCGCAAGAAGCGGGAGGAAGAAGAGAAAGAGCGGGTTGCGGCTGAGGAGGCGGCAAAAAAGGCTGCTGCGGAAGCTGAGATTGCGAAACAGGCTCAGCAGGCACAGCAGCAGGCTCAACAAGGGGTGCCGGCGCAGCAGGCGGCACCTGCTCAGGGCCAGGGTTCAGGCGCGTCGGCTGCGGGTCCTGTCGCCGCAGGGAACCCACCACCCCCTGCGGTCGCTAAAGCGTCCTCGGGGGCGGTGCCCCCTACGGCGCCACCCGCAGGCGGAGCGTCTAAAGCCCCCGCCCCGGCGAAGGCGGCGGAGCCTGACGCCAAAGCAGCGGCCCTAGCTGCCGAGAAACCGGCTGATCCCGCTGCCGCCGAGAAAGCACCGGCTGCGCCAGCCCCGGAGAAAGCTTCCGCGGAGCCCGTAGCGGCCGAGAAGGCGCCGGAGCAGCCCGCTGCTGAGCAGAAGGCTGCCGAGCCTGCGTCGGAGGAGAAAGCTCCGGCTGAGGCGGCGAGCGCTGAGAAAGATGAAGCTGCGAAAGAGGGAGGGGAGTCGTGAGCGTTACGGCTGCTGATGTGAAGTCGCTGCGGGATCAGACCGGCGCCGCAATGATGGATTGCAAGGCTGCGCTGACCGAGTCCGAGGGCGATGTCGAGCGGGCGATTGAGATTCTGCGAGTCAAGGGGCAGGCTTCTGCGGCCAAGCGCGCTGGACGGGGGACCAACGAGGGGGTCGTCGCTTCCTACATCCACGCCAACGACAGGGTCGGCGCAATGGTGGAAGTCCAGTGCGAGACTGACTTCGTCGCCCGCAACGAGGACTTCAAGGCGTTCGCCTATGAGGTCGCGCTGCACGTCGCCGCGACCTCCCCTCAGTACGTGACGACCGACGAAATCTCCGCCGAGGAGCGCGAGGCCGAAAAGCGGGTCTTCGAGGAGAAGGCGCGCGAAGAAGGCAAGCCCGACAACGTGGTCGAGAAGATCGTCGAAGGCCAGCTGGCCAAGTGGGGCCAGGAAGTCGCCCTGCTCGACCAGTCGCACGTCAACGCCGAGAAGCACGACTCGAAGTCGATCGAGGAGCTGCGCCAGGAGCTCGCGGCGAAGACCGGCGAGAACGTGCGGATCGCCCGCTTCGCATACTTCCGCGTCGGCGACGAATAGGCTCGCGGGCCTAGATGGCCAACGACCCGAAGTTCAAACGCATCCTGCTCAAGCTCTCCGGAGAGGCGCTGATGGGGGACCTCTCCCACGGCACCGACGCGGATGAGGTGGAGCGGATCGCGGGGCAGGTCTCGGCGATTCGCGGCCGCGGGGTCGAGGTGGCGATCGTCGTCGGCGCCGGCAACATCTACCGCGGCCTCTCCGCTGCCGCCGAGGGCATGGACCGTGCCACCGGCGACTACATGGGGATGCTGGCGACGGTGCTCAACGCACTGACCCTGCAGGATGCGCTGGAGAAGGCAGGCGAGCACACACGGGTGCTCTCGGCGATCGACGTCAAGGAGGTGGCCGAGCCCTACATCCGCCGCCGCGCCATGCGCCACCTCGAGAAGGGCCGGGTGGTGATCTTCGCCGCCGGCACCGGCAACCCGTTCTTCACCACCGACACCGCCGCGGCGCTGCGGGCGCTGGAGATCCACGCCGAAGCGATCCTGATGGCTAAGAACGGCGTTGAGGGCGTCTATGACTCCGATCCGGCAACCAATCCGGACGCCAAGTTCATCGCCGCGATCGGTCACCGCGAGGCGATCGAGCGCGGGCTCAAGGTGATGGACTCGACGGCGCTCTCGCTCTGCATGGACAACGACCTGCCCATCTACGTTTTCAACATGGGGGACGCCAGCAACATAGATAGGATCGTCAGCGGCGAGAGGGTTGGCACGCTGGTCTCCAGCGTGCCAACCGAGTGACGAGAACGGGGGCCCAGTGGAGCTGATCGACGAACTGCTCAAGGACGCCGAAGGCCGGATGGCAAAGTCGGTCGAATCCAGCCGTGGCGAGCTGGCCACCGTGCGCACCGGGCGCGCCTCGCCGCACCTGCTCGACCGCATCATGGTCGACTATTACGGTGCCCAGACTCCGCTGAAGCAACTGGCCAACGTCGCTACTTCTGACGCCCGCCTGCTCACCGTGACCCCGTTTGACAAGAGCTCAATCGGGTCAATCGAGAAAGCGATCCAAGAGTCGGACATCGGCCTAACGCCGAGCAACGACGGAAACGTGGTCCGCCTGCAGATCCCCGAGCTGACCGAGGAGCGCCGCCGCGAGATGGTCAAGGTGGTGCACGGGGTCGCCGAGGAGGGCCGGATCGCGATCCGCAACATCCGCCGCGACGTGATGGGAGACCTGCGCGAGCTGAAGAAAGAGGGCGAAGCCGGCGAGGACGACGAGCGTCGGGCCGAGGCGGCCCTGCAGAAGCAGACCGACGACTCGATCGCCGAGATCGACTCTCTGCTCAAGGGGAAGGAAGAGGAGATTTTGGAGGTGTGAGTACCTCCGCGCGGTACGTGGCGATCATCACCGACGGCAACGGGCGCTGGGCCCAGAACCAGGGTCTACCGGTCATAGAGGGGCACCGGGCGGGAGCCGACACGGTCAAGGCGCGGCTGCGCGACGCGGTCGAGCTGGGGATCGAGGAGCTGACGGTCTACTCGTTCTCGACCGAGAACTGGTCGCGACCGGCGGCGGAGGTCGAGGGCCTGATGGCGATGTTCGGCGAGCGGATCTCCTCCGAGACGCCCGAGCTCGACGAGGAGGGCGTGCGGATGCGCTTCATCGGTCGCCGCGACGGCGTTTCCGAGGACCTTGCTCGCCGCATGGACTGGGCAGAAGAGACAACTGAGGGCAACCAGCGGATCACGCTCTTCGTCGCCTTCAACTACGGCGGCCGGGCCGAGATCATCGACGCCGCACGGCACTTCGACGGGGATTCAGAGGAGGAGTTCCAGCGCCTTCTCTACGCACCCGAGATGCACGATCCCGACCTGCTGATCCGGACCAGCGGCGAGCAGCGGATCTCCAATTACCTGCTCTGGCAGTGCGCCTACTCTGAGCTGGTCTTCCGCGACGAGCTCTGGCCGGACTTCGACCGCGCCGCGCTCGAGGCCTGCCTGCGCGAGTTCGAAGTGCGCCAGCGTCGCTTCGGGGCGAGGACCTGATGCAGGACCTCTTCGACGACGACCTGCTCGGCGCTGAGCCGGTGCCCAAACGGGCGCCAAGGCCGCCGCGACGACCGCGGCGAAAACGCAACGCCAGCGGCGAGACGGCCAAACGAATCCTCTTCGCGATCCCGGCGATCCTCTTCGCGATCGCGATCACGGTCGCCGGTGGACTGGTCTTCACGATTGCGATGGTCGCTGTCGGCGTGCTCTGCCTGCGGGAGTACCTGGCAATGACGGCAGCGACCAAGCCGATCCCGCGCGCCGCGTACGTTGCGGTCACGGCCCTGATCCTCGCCGCCCACTTCGGCACCGCCTTCAACGTCCTGCTGATCCTCGCCGTCGCCTTCCCGGTGCTCTTCTTCTTCGGCGCCGACCACGAGCACCGCGACGGCATCACTGTCTCGATGGGGGTGACGCTGCTCGGCATCGTCTGGATCGGCATCCCGCTAGTTCACGCCGTGCTGCTGCGCGATCTGCCCCACCACGGCGCGGCGCTGCTGATTGACGTGCTCGTCGGCACCTTCGCCGCCGACACCGGCGCCTACGCCACCGGCCGCATGTTCGGCTCGCACAAGATCGCTCCCAGCCTCTCGCCGAACAAGACCCTGGAGGGCCTGCTCGGGGGCTTCCTGATCGGCGCGATGGCCTTCTGGTTCGCGGGCCTCTACCAGGACTGGCTCTCGGGAGTGGATGCCCTGATCATCGGCGCCGCGGTAGCGGGGATAGCGCCGGTCGGCGACCTCTTCGAGTCGATGCTGAAGCGCGACTTGGGCACCAAGGACACCGGTACGCTCTTCGGCCCCCACGGCGGCATCCTCGACCGCCTCGACGCCGTCTTCTTCACCGTCGTCGTCGGCTATTACCTCGCCATCCAGCTGGTCTACTGAGACGACTCTGCTTTAAGGCGTCCGTGAGGCACCTAACAGCCTCGTGGCTGGTCGGCCGGCCTCCGTATTCTCTGGCGAGATGAAAAAACTTGTAATTCTCGGCTCGACGGGGTCGATCGGCACGCAGGCGCTGGAAATCGTCGATGCCTCGGACGAGCTCGAGGTCGTCGCCCTGGCCGCTGGATCGAGCTGGGAGCGGGTTCTGGCTCAGGCAAGCGCACACGGAGTGCGATCCGTCGCCTTTTCGGACGTCGGTTCAGCCCGCGCCGCCCGCAGCGCTTGGGACGGCCAGGTGCTCGAGGGCGAGGAGGGCATCCGCGAGCTGATCCTTGCCTCTGAGGCTGACCTTGTCCTCAACGGCATCGTCGGGGCCGCTGGCCTGGCGCCGACGATCGTCGCCCTCGGTGAGGGGATCGACGTCGCCCTGGCCAACAAGGAGAGCCTGGTGATCGGCGGCGAGCTGACGATGGCGCTGGCCGAGGCGACCGGCGCCCGCCTGCTGCCGGTTGACTCCGAGCACTCGGCGCTCTTCCAGCTGATCGGCGCCGAGCGCTCGCCGGGGACGGTCGACCGACTCGTCCTCACCGCTTCGGGAGGGCCTTTCCGCGGCCGCACCGATCTCGAGGGCGTCAGCGTGGAGGAGGCGCTCGCGCACCCGACCTGGGCGATGGGCGGGCGGATCACGATCGACTCGGCGACGTTGATGAACAAGGGCTTCGAGGCGATCGAGGCGCACCACCTCTTCGGCGTCCCCTTCGACCGGATCGAGGTCGTCGTCCATCCGCAGTCGATCGTCCACTCGCTGATCGACCTCAATGATGGCGCCACCCTGGCTCACCTCGGCCACCCCGACATGCGCGTGCCGATCTCCTACGCCCTGCACTACCCAGAGCGCGCCGACGTCGAGGTGCCGCGGCTCGACCTGGCCGCGGTCGGCCAGCTCAGCTTCGAGCCGCCGGACCCCGAGACCTTTGCCTGCCTGCGGCTGGCGATCGACGCCGGCAGGGCGGGGGGGACGGCGCCATGCGTGCTCAACGCCGCCGATGAGGTCGCGGCCGCGGCCTTCCTCGCCGGCAAGATCGGCTTCACCGCGATCCCGACCCTGATCGAGCGGGCCCTGCTGGCGATGCCGGCGGTTCAGCCCACCCACTTCGAGGACCTCTTCGCGATCGACGCCGAGGCCCGGCGCCGCACCGAAGAGGAGGTCGCGGGGTTGGCACGGGTATGAACTGGCTCTTGGTCTTCCTCGGCTTTTCGCTACTGATCGTCCTGCACGAGGCGGGGCACTTCTTCGCCGCCAAGGCAACCGGCATGAGGGCGGAGAAGTTCTTCCTCTTCTTCGGCCCACCGTTGGTCTCTTTTAAACGGGGAGAGACTGAGTACGGAATTGCCGCGATCCCGCTGGGGGGCTTCGTGAAGATCAGCGGCATGAACCCAGAAGAAGAGCTACCGCCGGAGGTCCAGAGTCGGGCCTACTATCGACAGCCGGTCTGGAAGCGCATAGTCGTGACCGCGGCTGGCCCCGCCGTCAACATCGCGCTGGCGTTCCTGATCCTCTTCTTCGTCGCCTTCAACTTCCCGGAAGCGGAGAACCGAGTGGGAGCGATCGAGCACGACTCGCCGGCCGCGACGGCCGGGATCAAAGCGGGCGACAGGCTTCGATCAGTTGACGGCAAGGCGTTTGCCGGCGACAGCGACTCATTGCGACTTCAGGAACTGGGCAAACAAATCGCATCTCACGAATGCAGCGAAGCGAAGCCCAAGAAAGGGTGCCGCGCCAGTACACCGGCGCGACTCGTGTTGGAGCGGGGCGAGAAGCGGATCGGCATCTCCATCTACCCAACCTATGACCCGGAAGTGAAGCGAACCCGGATCGGGATCGAATACGGGACAAGGCCTGCCGCCGCCTCCTCTGGCGAAGCGGTCTCGTTTGCCGCAGACAAGGTCTGGCTCGTCGCTTCGGGGACTTTTCACGTGATCTCGCACCTCTTCGAATCCCAGGAACGCAAGCAGGTCTCGAGCGTGGTCGGCATCAGCGACGTGGCCAACCAAACGCTCGATCTCGGGGTGACGCCATCATTGATGTTGTTGGCGCTGGTCAGCCTCTCGCTCGGTCTGATCAACCTCCTTCCGATCTTGCCCCTTGACGGTGGTCACATCTTCTGGAGCCTGGTCGAGAAGCTACGCGGAAAGCCAGTCTCGGTACTGGTGATCGAACGCGCCACCGTGATTGGCTTCGCGTTGGTCGCAGTGCTGATGGTCATCGGCCTGAGCAATGACATCGGTCGCATCACCGGCGAAGGCTTCAACGTTCGCTAGGCGTGACTGGAGTTCCGTTTCGGCTTCGGCACCGCGACCGCGTGCCAGGTGCCGACGTCCTTGAAGCCCTCGCCGTTGGCCTTGCCGGGTCCATGGTCCTCGCCGAACGTGTACAGGGGCCGGCCGCGG
>Ga0066654_10000466_pt1 | contig 10876 bp, 10 predicted proteins | sample GraSoiAngelo_103_FD_66715 | JGI IMG/M metagenome (GOLD analysis project Ga0066654, IMG submission 66715) | Grasslands soil microbial communities from the Angelo Coastal Reserve, California, USA - 14_0903_05_20cm | ecosystem: Environmental > Terrestrial > Soil > Grasslands | place: USA... | reverse complement strand
TGAAAGATAAGACAACGGGCGAGCCGAGCGGAATGCTGCTCGACAACGCGCAGAATCTTGTGGCGAAAAATATCCCCAAACCGACCGACGCGGAACGCGAACAGGCGTTTCTACTTGGAGTGCATCGCGAGATCGGCCTCGGCTGGTGCGAAATTCAAAACGCTGGCAGCCATGCCGAAGACATCAAAATAATTCGAAAATGTCTCGAGGACGGGAAACTGAAACTGCGTTTTATCAATGCGGTTTATGGGCCGGGCGAAGATGCACAGCGTTTCTTGCGCGAAGGCCCGACAATTGACGCGTTCGATCACCGCTTCACACAGCGCACGATCAAGGTGATTTTCGATGGCGCGCTTGGTTCGCGTGGCGCCGCCTTGCTCAAACCATACAGCGACGCGCCTGAAAGTTCCGGATTTCTCACGGAAAAAGAGTCAGACTTGAAACCGATGTTTGAAGAAGCGCTGCGTCGCGGCATTCAAGTCGAGACCCATGCCATTGGCGATCGGGCAAACCACGTGATTCTCGATCTTTACGAGCAAGCGTTCAACGCGGTACCGCCTGACCAACGAAAAATTCGGAAACCACGCTGGCGTGTCGAGCACGCGCAGATTGTCGATCCTGCCGACATTCCCCAGTTCGCAAAGCTCGGCGTCATTCCGTCGATGCAACCATCGCATGCAATCAGCGATTTATTCCTCGCGCCCGCACGGCTTGGAATGGATCGCCTGGCCGGCGCTTACGCATGGCAAAGTTTCCTGAAATCCGGCTGTATCATCGCCGGCGGCTCCGATGCACCGGTCGAGCGAGGTGAACCCATGATCGAGTTCTACGCGGCGGTCGCCCGCAAAAGCGTAAAGGGATTTTCGGGCGACGGCTGGCATCCCGAGCAAGCCGTCTCCCGCGAGCAAGCATTGAAAATGTTCACCACCTGGCCGGCCTATGCTGCATTCGAAGAAAAAGACAAAGGTTCCATCGAAGTCGGCAAGCTCGCCGACTTCACCGTGCTCTCCCAAGACATCATGAAAATTCCCGAGCCAGAAGTCCTGAAAACGCACGCTGTCATGACTATGGTCGGCGGCGAAATTATTTTCAGCAACTCACACTTAAATTAATGCGATGAGACGCGCGATGACGGGCCTCGTTGCAGTTCGAAATCTGCGAGTCACCTTGGTGTTGCGTCTCTGCCTTATGTGGTTCGCATTGGCTCACTGACAATCGTTCGCGGCCGCGCAGGCACATGAGCATCCCGCCCCCGAGAAGCTCGGCGTCGTGAAGTTCCCGACGTCGTGCTCTGCCAGCGCAAAAAGAGTTTGAGCGGGCTGTGGCGCTGTTGCATTCGTTCGCATAGTCGGCAGCGAAAAAAACTTTTCGCGATCTGATAGCTAAGGACCCCGATTGCGCCACGGCACACTGGGGCGTGGCCATGACTTACTTCCATCAGCTTTGGGAACCGTACCTTGCACCGGAAGACGTAGCTCGCGGGCAGTTGGAGATCGATCAAGTTAGACGTATTGGCGGCTCAGAGCGGGAGCGAGGATTTATCGATCCGTTAAATATGATCTATGCGAAAGCGGGATTCTGTGCCCTACCCGAAGCGCGCCAATGCTTGCACACTTGCTATGGGGAAACTGGCCGAGCGCAATCCCAAAAATGTCGAGTGCCAGGCCTTTTACGCGCTAGCGCTGATCGCCACGGCGTCGCCAACTGACAAAACTCACACAAACGAGAAGAAAGCTGCTGCCTTACTCGAACCGTTGTTTCGAAAGTATCCGCAACATCCGGGCATTCCGCATTATTTAATTCACGCGTGCGACAATTCTGAGATGGCGAACCGCGGTGTGACTTCTGTTAGCGGGGCTGCGAGCTAAGAGTACAGATACTCATCGTGGTACTCTCGCTGGGGTGCGAACTGCACGCTCTGATCGCTGCCGATCTCGGGATATTCGAAGATTTTTCCTTCGTAATTGCGTATCACAATCTTTTCGTCGTCGTGATACAGAATGTAACCCGGGTTGATCGGCACCTTGCCACCGCCGCCGGGCGCGTCGATCACATATTGCGGAACCGCATAGCCGGTCGTGTGTCCGCGCAGGCCTTCGATAATCTCGATTCCTTTCGCGACCGAGGTACGCAGATGCGATGAGCCGTTGATCAAATCGCATTGATAAAGGTAATAGGGACGCACGCGGCACATGAGCAGTTTGTGCATGAGCGTTTTCATCGTTTCGAGGTCATCGTTTACACCAACGAGCAGCACGCTTTGGTTGCCGAGCGGAATGCCGGCGTTGGCGAGTCGTTCCAACGCGTCTTTCACTTCAATTGTCAGCTCGCGCGGATGATTGACGTGCACGCTCATCCAAAGCGGATGATATTTTTGCAGCATCGCGCATAGCTCAGGCGTAATGCGTTGCGGCAAAAAAATTGGAACGCGCGTGCCGATGCGAAGAAATTCGATGTGCTTTATCGCGCGGAGCCGCGAAAGTAACTTGTCGATCTTGTCGTCGCTGAAAATGAGCGCATCGCCGCCGCTCAAGAGCACATCACGCACTTCAGTGTGCGCTTCGAGGTAACGGAATGCTTCCTCGAAATTCGTGTGTAATTCCTGTTCGCCCACGCCGCTCACAACGCGACTGCGCGTACAATATCGACAGTAACTTGCGCAACGATCCGTCACCAGAAACAGGACGCGGTCCGGATATCGGTGCACTAATCCCGGCACGGGCATATGCGAATCTTCGCCACATGGATCGGCCATGTCGTAAGACGATGTCCATGTTTCTTGGATCCGCGGGATGACCTGACGCCGGAGTGGATCTTCCGGATTATCACGCGGGATCAGATTAAAAAAATGCGGACTGATCGCGAGCGCGAGTTTGTCGCCAGAGAGGAGCACTCCGCTGCGCTCCTCCTCGCTTAGATCGAGATGTTCTTCGAGTTGAGCGAGTGAAGTGACCCTATTTTTGAGCTGCCATTTCCAATCGTTCCAGAGTTCAGGCGCAATCCCGCCATTGCGGGACCAATAGCCTGGCGCGTGCGAGACGAACTCTTTCCCATCCCCTTTACCTGGCGCAAAAGTGATCATTGTAAATTTGAGAACAAAAAAAACGTTAAGGTCGCTAAATACCGTGTCAACGCAGGCACTTGATCGTGCGCTACGCACGTGAATGAGCGATAGCCGTAGCTATTTGCCGCGGAGTACACTCAGCTCCCAGCGATAGCCGTCGGGATCGTGAAACCAAAGGCCTATGTTTTTCGATCCAGGTCCTTCCGGACCGATTTCGTTACCGGGATCTTCTATATCGGCACCGACGCTCTTCAGATGCTCGAGCGCTTTCCGTAATGTCGCCATGTTTGGCAGATGAAATGACATGTGGTCAATCGTTCCGGGCGATGGTTTGCCCTTAAACAGCGCAATCGTGACGCAGTCGTTGCCGACGGCAACGCCGTTTTCGAAATCAAATTCCCTGCGCAATCCCAAAGCGCGCTCGAACCATTTCGCGCTCTGTTTCGGATCGCGCACCGCTAATCCAAAATGGCCAACTTCCCCGAGTGCAAATGGAACTTTCATGTGAAGAAGTTGAAGCGTAAATCGTTAACAGTACAAAGCGTGGACGGCGGGATGAAACATTGAAAGAAGGCTGCGCTAAGCTGGTCCGGAGCCGTTCCGAGAAATCAACGGCTCCATGAAGTGCCTATTGAAATCTTCCAATGCGGCGCGCGGCGTCTGCCCTAATCCACTGGCGCCCTCTCGCAGTTCCTGTCCGATAAAGGCCAGCCAGACATCGTCGGCCATTCCAATTTTCGGACGCAGCCGTGCGGCTGGGCTGAGCGGATGGCGCTCAAGATATTCCTCCACGTCCTCTTTTATCGGACCGGGAAGCTCTTCAATTGCAAGTGAGGTCACACCCAAGAAACGCGCGCGATGCACTCTTTGGACGTAGACAAATTTACCTAGTGCCGGAGCCAAGGCTCAGCGCCCCGCCTCCGCTACAACCAAGGTGACTCCCGATCTTATTCGCGGCCCCAGACCATGGCTACGGATGTCGTAAGACTGCCGCCCATGTTGAAGGTGAGGAATTTTCTTGCGTCTTCGATCTGACGCGCGCCTGCTTGTTCGGTGATTTGTTGATACGCCTCGAATACTTGGCGCACACCGGTCGCTCCAACTGGGTGACCATCTGCAATCAAACCGCCACCGGCATTTACTGGAATCTGGAAAGTCGCTTGGGTTTTTTCGGGGCGCACTTGCGGCAACGTCGTCGCACCGCTTTTCACGAGCTCGACGCCTTTGCCCGGCTCTGCGAATCCGAGAATTTCGTACGCAACGATCTCAGTAATCGAAAAGCAATCGTGCACTTCTGCGCCTTGCATCTCGCGCGGCTTTGAGTTTGCCATCCGAAATGCTTTGTCGGCCGCCTTGCGCGCGGTCGAAAAGGTAGGCGCGTCTTTTCTGTCGAGTGGGAGATAATCGGTGGTGTGACCGTAGCCGAGCAGGCGCGCGGTCTTGTTCTTGTCGCGGCCGATCTTTTCCAGATATTTTCCAGACACAAGGATGACCGATGCAGCACCATCAGTGATCTGCGAGCAATCGGAAACTTTCAGGGGCGGCGCGACGCTTGGATTTTTGTCGGACACTTGGGACGCGCAATCGAGCGTGAGATCGGCGTCGCGCATCTGTGCGAGCGGATTGAGTTTGGCATGCGCGTAATTCTTCCACGCGACCTGGGCAAGGTCCGCTTCGCTCGCGCCATATTTCTCGATGTAAATTTGCGCGATGCGCCCGAACAATTTCGGAAACATGAAATCGCCGTACTCCGGTTTCTCGTTGTGATAATCGGCCGCCGCGCCGAGCACATCGGAGCCGTCGAGCGACGACATCGTCTTCTGCTGTTCCGCGCCGACAACGAGCACCACGTCATAAAATCCGCCCATCACCCATTCTGCGCCGAGCAACACTGAGAGAGCGCCAGACGCACACGCCGCTTCCGTGTGCATAGTCGGAATGCCGCGCAGTTTTGGATCGATCTCCGGAATGAACGCGCCGAGCTGTAATTGCTTCGTGAACTGACCCGCATTGAAATTTCCAACCGTGCCCGCCTGGATTTCCGCCGGATCGATCTTCGCGTCATCGATCGCCTTCTTGCCGGCTTCGATGATCAAATGCCGGATGGTTTTGCCTTCCTTTTTCAGGTTGCGTTTAAAATCAGTGCGCCCACCGCCGAGAATGTATACTTCGTTCATGTCGATCTTAAGAAGTTCGTTGTCCAGAATCTACGGTGATGCCGCTGATCAGCAATCCAGGGAGAATGTGTAATGCGCCGTCTTCCGTAAAAACGACGATTCGCGCGCGATTTGGCTGGACATGCGCGTGATCAGGTGTGGGAACGGCGAAGGTTCGTCCATCTGCCACATGAATCGTGAATGGAACGAATGGACGTTCGTCAAGTTTTTCGCGAATATCTGCAGTCATCTTCATTAAAAGTAGCTGATCTCCATAATTTTGTCATCCCGAGCCTCGCGGAACACAGACTTTTTAGTCTGTGCGGCCAACGGAGTTTTACTCCGGTGAATCTTGAAACACGCGCGAAAGCATTCGGGGTGGCCGCACAGGGCAGAGTCCTGGGGGTCCTCACCCGGCGAAGGCATTGAGCCCCGTGATGTCATGGCCGACGATCAGTGTATGGATGTCGTGGGTGCCTTCGTAGGTGTAGACAGTCTCGAGGTTCATGAGGTGCCGAATCACGGAATAGCGATCCGTGATGCCCGCGGCACCAAGTATGTCGCGGGCCTTGCGTGCGCATTCGAGCGCCATCCAAACGTTGTTGCGCTTCGCCAGCGAAATCTGCGCCGGTCGTACCGGGCCTGCCTCCATCATGCGTGTAAGACGCAACGCGAGCAACTGCGCCTTCGTAATCTCTTGCACCATCCAAACGAGTTTTTCCTGCACCAGTTGGAAACCAGCAATCGGGCGGCCAAACTGCTCGCGCGATTTGGCGTAGGCGAGCGCCGTTTCGTAACAATCGACGGCCGCACCAATAACACCCCACGCAATCCCCGCGCGCGCCGGTGAAAGACACGACAGCGGCGCGCGCAATCCCGATGCTTTTGGTAGCCGATTCTCCGCCGGTATGCGGCAGTTTTCGAACCAGCATTCCGACGTGCGCGACATCCGAAGGCTGAACTTCCCCTCAATATCCTGCGCGCGGAATCCGGGAGTATTCTTCTCCACCACGAATCCGCCAACAGTTCCCTTTTCGTCCTTCGCCCAAACCACTTTCACGTCCGCGATGGACGCGTTGCCGATCCAGCACTTGCTGCCGTCTAATATATAATGAGCGCCATCGCGTGCGGCGCGCGTTTCCATCCCGCCAGGGTCTGAGCCGTGGCCGTGTTCCGTCAGTGCAAAACAACCGACGCGTTCGCCCGAGACCAGTCCCGGGAGCCAGCGCGCATGCTGCTCGGGTGTGCCGAAGGAGTGAATCGCGTGTATGGCAAGCGCGCCCTGCACCGACGCCAGCGAGCGCAAACCCGAGTCGGCCCGTTCCAGTTCCTGCATAACGAGGCCGTATGCTGTGTAACTCAATCCCGCGCAGCCATGTTCTTTCAAATACGGAGCATAAAAGCCTAACGCACCCATTCGCGGCGTGAGATGTTCCGGAAATTTGCCCGCGCGATGGCAAGGGACGATCTCGTGCATGACTTCCTCCTGTACAAAACGCAGCGCGCGATCGCGCGCTGCGCGTTCGTCACCCGTGAGAAGTTCTTCGATGCAGTAGTAATCCAGCGAACTCAAATCATTTAAAGGCTCGGGCGACTCCACGTATTGATCTCCGATCAATGCCTGAGCTTTTCAATAGTGCTATATCTTTTCAAGCTTCTGATTTACAAACAGTCCCGTGGTTGCGGGATTGGTTCTGATCGGGGAAATAGCAGCCAGCCATGGCACGACTTCACGAGTATCAAGGCAAAGCCATTCTCGCTGCCAATGGATTTAAGATTCCGCGCGGCAAAGCAGCCACAACCATCGATGAAGCATTGGCGGTGGCCAAAGAGGTCGCGGGGAAGAAAGGCGGCGAAGTCGTCATCAAGATTCAGGCTTGGACCACGGGCCGGGCCGGTATCGGCGGGGTGGCCTTCGCCAAAAAACCAGAAGACGTCCGTGCTTATGCGGCGCGCATGCTGGCGATGAAAGTTGGACAATTTCCAGTTGAAGCTGTGTTGGTGGAAGAGAAGATCGACATCGACCGCGAGTTTTTTCTTTCGTTCGCAATTGATGACGCGGCCCGCGCTCCGGTGATTATTTTTGCCGCTGGTGGCGGAACAGGAATCGAGGAGCGCGCTGCTTCGACGCGCCGCATCGCGTGCGATGTCAATCGTGGACCACTGGATTCGGCCGTTAGCGAAGCCGTCGCATCGTGCGGACTTTCTCCCGCGCACGCGGCGCAACTCGTCGAGTCGATCCGGAAATTATTTGCTGCTGCGCGCAGCGTCGAAGCGCGTTCGCTTGAAATTAATCCGCTAGCGCTCACGAAAGATGGCAAGTTTGTCGCCGCTGATTGCCGTATCACAATTGATGATTACGCGGTGGCGCGACACCCGGAGCTAGGGATTGAAATTGCGAGAGAGTTCGATCATCCGCCGACGGCCCTTGAACGCGTGGCTTACGCCGTCGAACAAAGCGATCATCGTGGTACCTTTTATTTCGCCCAGCTCGCCATAGCAGCCGAGAAAGATTCCAAAGGTCTGGTTGGCTTTCACGGCGCGGGCGGCGGCGGATCGATGATGTCCATGGACGCCATCGTGAACGCGGGATTTACCATCGCCAATTTCACCGACACCAGCGGCAATCCGTCCGCGTCCAAAGTGTATCGCGCCGCCCGAATCATTTTGGCTCAGCCCGACCTGGTAGGCTATTTCGGTTCGGGCTCCGGCGTCGCCAGCCAGGAACAATATTGGTCTGCCTACGGACTGGCCAAAGCGTTTTTGGAACTCGATCTCGATATTCCGGCGGTGATTCGTTTGGGTGGCAACACCGAAGATCGCGCCGTAGACATTTTGCGGCGCACGTCTGCGCTTCTGCGCACGCCAGTGGAAGGCTATCGCAAGACCGACGCGCCGGCCATGATCGCCGAGCGCTTCGCGGAACTTGTCGTCGGCGCGAACGGTGCCAAATGGAAACCGCGCGCTCCGCGTGTGCAGAAGTTCGTCAACGATCCATCGGCCACGACGCTTCCCGTGAAAAGTGGTCGCGTCTGGATTGACACCGCGAAGTGGCCGCAGATTCGCCGCGCGGTCGAGACGCACTCTGACGGATTGATCGTGGATCGCGCGGGTGCACCAACGACTTCGCTGAGCGCAGAGGAGTTCGCGAACAAGGATTCCGAGTTGCTCGCCTCCGATGTCGAGTGTCGACTCGCCGGAGTCGAGGGTTTCTATTTGGAACTTGATATCCCCGGATTGGACGAACTGATTGGAGGCACGGGCTAAATGGCGATTTTGATCGCCGACACCAAGCGGGTTCTCGTGCAAGGCATAACCGGCCGCGAAGGCCGCGCACGCACGCGTCTGATGCGCGAGTACGGGACCAATGTTGTTGCGGGGGTCACGCCAGGCAAAGGGGGGCAGACGGTCCTTGGGGTGCCGGTGTTCAATACACCGCAGGAAGCGGTCAAAGCCATAGGAAAGATCGACATCTCCGTGGTTTTTGTGCCTGCGGGCGGCCTGAAGAAGGCGGCGATTTCCGCGATTGATGCAGGAATCAAACTCACGGTGCTGGTGCCCGATCGCGTGCCGGTGTGGGACGCGATGGAGATCGCGGCAGCGGCTAAAGCAAATGGCGCGACGTTTCTGGGACCGAACACGCTCGGAGTGTTGAGTCCGGGCAAGGGCGTGGTTGGTATGATCGGTGGTCGCGCGGAAAGTGCGCGACAATGGTTTAAACCCGGCATTCCAAAAGGTGTCGGCGTGATCAGTCGCTCCGGCGGGATGGCGTCGAGCACGGGCTACTACCTTGGACAGTCAGGAGTGCGCATTTCAACCATTGCCCACATCGGCGGCGACGCAGTCCTTGGAATTCGTATTCCTGATGCGGCGCTGATGTTCGAAGCGGATCCGCTCACCGAAGCGATCGTGATCTTCGGCGAAATCGGTTCGTCACAAGAAGAGGAACTGGCGCAGCTGATTCGCGATCGAAAAATTACCAAGCCGGTGATCGCGTATATCGGCGGCAAGGCTGCGCGTGAAGGCACGCGCTTCAGTCACGCGGGCGCGATTATTGAATGTGGTCGCGGTACGCACGCTGGTAAAGTGAAGGCGTTACGCGAGGCCGGCGCAACTGTGGTCGATGCCTTTGGCGAACTGCCGGACGCTGTGGTTGAGATTCTCAAGCGAATGAAAGGACAAAGTCTTATGAGCGAAACCGACAAGAATGCAGTGTGGAATACCGCCATCACCCGCGTCGAGCCGAACCGCGTTGCGGTGCGCGGATACGACATCGCCGAGCTTATGGGGCGCGTGTCGTTTGGCGCCGCGGTATATGTGATCTTGACCGGTGAATTGCCGTCACCAGCCATCGCGCGCTTGATGGACGCGATTTTGGTGTCGTCGATCGATCATGGTGCAACGCCTCCGAGCGTGTTGGCCGCGCGAGCTCTTGCGTCCACTGGCGCTTCGTTAAGCGCGTCGGTCGCTGCCGGCATCATGTCGATAAATCGCCATCACGGCGGCGCAATTGAGAATTGCGCTCGCCAATTGAAAGCTATCGCCGATCGCGCCGCGCGCGAGTCCGTCTCAATGGACGAAGCCGCAACGCGCACACTCGCGGAGATGAGAGAAGCGGGCGAGCGCATGCCGGGATTTGGTCATCGCTATCACACGAAGGACCCGCGCACCGCGCGCTTGTTCGAACTCGCGCGCGAAGCTGGCGTGGACGGCATTCACATGAAAGTTGCGCGCGCAGTTGAAAAATCGTTCAGCGACGCGAAGAAGGCGCTTCCCATCAATGTGGATGGCGCCATCGGAGCCATCCTCGCCGATTTGGGAATGAATCCCGCGGCTTTCAACGGCATTTTCATGATCGCGCGAGCGCCCGGGCTCGTTGCGCACGTGATCGAAGAACAAACCCGGGAGAAACCGATGCGTCGAATTGATCCGGTCAATCACGGTTACGACGGACCGCCTCCCAGGAGCCTGAAAGAATAACTATCAAGAAAGGAGAAGGAAAAATGGCAGAGGAAAAAATACTTACCAAACACCCATTGGGTAAAAGCGGGAAAAATATCAGCAAACAAAAGTACGAGACGCTCGAGAAGGCAATCCTATCAGCGCTGCGAAATAAGGAACTCACTCACACCGAGTTGTTCAACCAGCTTAACAAGAGCTTAAAGAGCAAATTTTCAGGAAATATAAGTTGGTATGGAGAAACCGTTAAACTCGATTTGGAAGCCAGAAAAACGATAGAACGAACTTCTTCGAAGCCGCAAAAATATCGGCTGAAACCGAGATGACTACCATGACAAGAACTCAACGAACCAGCTATCGCGTCTCTGACATCGCGCAACTTTTTCCTAGCTTGAGAAGGATCAAGGAAAAGTCGTTGCGCGAACGGGTCGCGGCCGTGTGGAGCGAAGCCATCACCACGAGCTGCGGCGGCAAGGGCTGGACTTTCGATGAGCTGCGCGCGGTGAAATTCACGCTGCTGGCCGGTGATATCGACATGACGTTTGTCGAGCATCTCAATTCCTGTGCACGGCAATGCATCGCCATCGCTGATGTGCTGGAGAGCGCGTTCCGCTGCGGCATTCACATTCAGCGCGATTATCTGATCGCGGGCGCGCTGCTGGCCGACGTGGGCAAACCGCTCGAGTACGACAAGGAC